>Ga0167615_1000138_pt1 | contig 25839 bp, 16 predicted proteins | sample BED_Mat_host_9_1_FD_111800 | JGI IMG/M metagenome (GOLD analysis project Ga0167615, IMG submission 111800) | Extremophilic microbial mat communities from Yellowstone National Park, USA - BED_Mat_host_9_15 (v2) (version 2) | ecosystem: Environmental > Aquatic > Thermal springs > Hot (42-90C) >... | reverse complement strand
CCGGAGTGGAGACGGACCGTGAACAGGCCGTTCTCGTAGCCGTCCGCGAGCAGGCCGACGATCTCCTCAAGCGCCAGGTCGGCGGTGTCGATCCGCTCCGCCTGGGGCGGGGCCAACGCTACAACCTCGGGGGAGACCAAGGAGCCGGCGTAGAGAAGGCGGTCGCACCGCTCCAAGCAACGGACGGCGCGGACGGTAAGGAGGTCTGCGGCCCCGGGGCCTGCCCCGACAAAGCGGACTGGATGGCGCCCATCGGTCATCGGCACACCTTCCACTGGAGGATCGGATGCCGGGGATGGTAGGAGCGAAACCGGCCTAGCGGGGCGGCGTCGGCAAGCTCGATCCGCAAGAGCTCGCCGCCAAACCGGCGCTGGTAGGCGCTAAGAACCCCTTCACCCTCCAAGGTCGTGGCGTTTGCCACCAAAATCCCGCCCTCCTTGAGTCGCTCGATGCAGAAGGCAAGCAACCCCTCTTGATCCAAGCCACCCCCGACGAAGATGCGGTCCGGCTCCGGAAGGGATGCCAACGCCTCGGGGGCCTGCCCCTCGACGACCTCAACGCCAAGGAGTCCGAACCGGGCTGCGTTTTCTGCGATCCGCACCGCCCGGGAAGGATTCTGCTCGACGGCAACCACCCTTCCCCTCCCTGCAAGGCGGAGCCACTCCAGCCCAACCGACCCCGAGCCGGCGCCGACGTCCCAAAGCAGCAGCCCTGGTTGAGGGGCAAGGGCGGCGACGGTGATCGCCCGCACCGGCCACTTCGTGATCTGGCCGTCATGGCTGAAGTGGTGCTCGGGAAGGCCGGCGGCACGGTGGGGATAGGGACCGTCGGGGGGACAGGCGACAGCGACCGCAAACAGCTCTGCCGCCGTTGGAGCAGCGGCAAGCTGGGCTGGGCGCAGCGGCTCGATCCGCTCCCCACTCCCTCCCAGCTCAACGCAAAGGAAGGTTTCAGCCGCCTCTAGGCCGTGGTCGAGAAGGAGTTGGCCAAGGGCCGCTGCCTGCTCCCGACCGCTCACCAACGCGACAAACCGCGCTGCGGGTCCGAACAGGGAGGCGGCGGAGGAGACCGGCTGCGCGAGGAGGTTGACGCAGCCGACCTCCTGCTGGGGCCAACCAAGGCGGGCGCAGACAAAGGCGACGGTAGAGGGATGGGGGTAGACGAGCAGGGCCTTTGGCCCAAGCCGGCGGGCAAGGGTTGCGCCGATGCCGTAGAGCATCGGGTTGCCGCTGGCAAGGACGCAGACCCCTTCCCGCTCCTCCGTGCAGAGGCGGTCGAGCAAGGGGGTGATCGGGGAGGGCCACGCCGTCCCCTTTGCTTGCAGCTGGGGCGGAAGGAGGCTGAGCTGGCGTCGGGAGCCAACGATCTCCTTGGCGGCTTGAAGGGCACGGCGGGCCGGCTCGCCGAGGCCGGCGTAGCCGTCGGCGCCGATCCCCACGACGACAATACGCTCCTCGCTCACAGCACCTCCTTGAGCGCCTTGGCGAGAAGGCGGTTGTAACGGGGTGGGCGGGCGGTGATCCGCAGGTAGCGGCGGTCAAGCCCGGGGAAGGTCCAGCCCGGCCGCACCGCGATCCCGCGGCGGTGCAGGGCGGTGAGTACCCGGGGGCCGTCGCCGACCCTGCAGAGCACGAAGTTGGCAGCCCCAGGGAAGAGCTCAAGGCCTGGCACCCCGGCGAGGCGGCGTTCAAGGTCCTCCCGGTGGCGCTGGAACCGCCGGGCGAGCGCAGCGAGCTGCCGGGGCCGCCGGGCGGCCTCGGCAAGGACGGCCAGCGCAACCCCGTTTGCCGCCCAAGGGGGTTGAAAGGAGGCCAGCCTTTCGATCAGCTGCGGCTCGCCAACCAGGTAGCCGACCCGCAGCCCGGCAAGGCCAAGAAGCTTGGTTAGGCTGCGCACAACCACCACCCCTGGGGGCGGCGGGAAGGCGAGGGAGGCCGCCTGGTCTGGGAGGAAGTCCATGAACGCCTCGTCAACTACAACCACCCGACCGGGCCTTCTGAGGGCGAGGACCTGCTCGGGGGGGTGGAGGGTTCCGCAGGGCGAACCGGGGTTGGCGACCACCACCACCTCCGCCTCCTCCGGCACCCGCTCGGGAACAAGGGCAAACCGCTCCTGCGCCCTTCTCACCACCCGCTCCACCACCGCCCCTGCCGCCTTGAGCGCTGCTTCCCCCTCGCTGAAGGTGGGGTGGATGCAGGCGGCGATCGCGGGCCGCAGCGCGGTGGCGCAAAGCCATAACCCTTCCGCCGCTCCGTTGGTCGGCAGGACCCCCTCCGCTCCAACGCCGTGGCGGCGGCCAAGCGCCTGCCGTGCCGGGGTAGGGTTGGGGTAAGAGCGGAGGTTTTCACTGCCGGCTTGGAGGGCCTGGGAAAGCCACGGCTGGGCGCCGGGATCGGCGACGTTGACAGCAAAGTCAAGCTCCCCCGGCCGGACCTCCCGGTCGCCGTGGTAGCGGGATCCGGCTCCTACGCCGCCCCCCTTCAGCCACAGCGGCCGGCCGGCAACGACCAAGGCAACCCGCTCCGCCCTCTCGGCGAGGAGCTGGTTTGCCTCCCCCAAAAGCTCTAGCCAAAGCCGGGCGAGGCCATTGGTCGGCACAAGGGCCTCCCCAACGGCTTCGCTTACCACCACCAGCTCCCCCACCTCCGCCTCCGCCAGCGCCTCCGCCGCCTCCGCCACCCAGCGGCGGGCAGCCTCCTCCCCGGCCTCGAGCGCCCGCGCCAGCAGGAGGCCGAACCCGTCCAACAGAACGCAGCGGTCGGCTGCCCCGGCTAGAGCCGGCGCAACCGTCAACGGGACCTCGACGGTCTCCCACTCGGCAGGGCGCCTTGCCCGGTGGGCGGCGATTCGAGCCGCCATCCCCGGCTCCTTGGGGTCGGCTGTCGCCAGGTAGCGGACCGGCAGGCCGCTTGCTGCAGCAACGGCCTCTGCGAACCGGCTCTTGCCGCTTTTGATCCCGCCTAAGACCAGCTGCACCGGGCCTGAGCCGCCTCCACTAACGCGACCGCCAGCTGCGGCAAAGCGGCCCAGTGGAGGTGGAGGAAGCTAGCGTGGACAGAACCTTTTACAAACCCCTCGAGGCGGCCGTCGGCGAACCGCCAGGCCGGCCGACCCTCCTCCCCCTCGGAGGTGGTGCGGGCGTAGTGGAACTCGTGGCCGCGGACCGTCTCTCCGGAGCGGAAGTAGGGGCTGTCGGCGGCGGCGGTTGCCTCACGGTAGCCGAGGACGGGGCGGTCGCCTAGGGTCGCGGAGAGGGGTAGGACCCCGCACATCCTTTGCCCTGAAAGCTCCCTTCCCAGGAAGAGGAGGCCGCCGCACTCGGCGATGATCGGCGCGCCCTGCTTGGCGAACGCCGCTACCTCCTCGCGCAGCCGGCTGTTTTCAGCAAGGGTCTGGGCGTGAAGCTCGGGAAACCCGCCAGCCAGCAGGAGTGCGCCGGCTCCGGCTGGAAGCCGCTCCTCGCAGAGGGGATCGAACGGGCACAGCTCCGCTCCAGCCGCCTCCAGCAGTTCGAGGTTCTCTTGGTAATGGAAGGAGAAGGCGGGACCGACCGCAACCGCAACCTGGATCGCCTTGTGGGGTGGCCCTTTAGGCGGCTGCCAGGGAACCGCGGTGCGCGGCTCGGCCGCTGCCGCTGCCGCCACCACCCGCGCCAGATCAACCCGCTCCCGCACCAGCGCGCAGACCCTCTCGATCGCCTCTTGGGCGCGGAGCGAGAGCTCCTGGGCAGGAACGAGGCCAAGGTGGCGGTCGGGGAGGGCGACCCCGCCGTCCCGCGGCAAGGCGCCAAGGAAGGGGAGGCCGGCCTCGGCGCAGGCCTCTTCAAGGAGGGCGCGGTGGCGGTCGGAGCCGACCCGGTTGAAGACCACGCCGGCGAAGGAGAGGCTGGGGTCAAAGGTCCGAAAACCGTGGAGCAGCGCTGCAGCCGAGCGGGCCAGCCCCCGGCCATCTACAACCAAAACGACGGGGGCCCCAAGCAGCTTTGCGACCTGGGCCGTAGAGCCGACCTCTCCCCGGCCGGCGGCCCCGTCGAAAAGGCCCATAACCCCCTCGATGACGGCGATCTCCGCCCCCTGGGCCCCGTGGGCAAAAAGGGCCGTGACCAGCTCCTCGCCGCAGAGGAAGGGGTCGAGGTTTCGGCCCGGCCTGCCGCTAGCAAGCCGGTGGAAGGAAGGATCGATGTAGTCCGGTCCGACCTTAAAGGGGGCGACTTTGTAGCCGCTGGCCCGCAGGGCGGCGATCAAACCGACGGCTACGGTCGTCTTGCCGGCTCCGGAGTGGGGGGCAGCAACGACCAACCGGGGCGGCAGCCGCACCGGGCTTTTCCCTGCCGATGCCGCTCCCCCTACCACTCGATACCCTGCTGGGCGCGGATCCCCCGGTCGAAGGGGTGCTTTACCTTCCTCACTTCTGAGACCAGGTCGGCGGCCTCGATCAGCGGTTGGGGGGCGTTGCGGCCGGTGAGGACGACGTGCTGGAAGCCGGGACGCCGCTTCAGGGTGTCGATCACCTCATCGAGCGGGATCCAACCCCAGTTGATCGGGTAGGTGATCTCGTCGAGGATCATGAACTCGTACCGCTCGGCGGCGATCGCCTCCTTCACCCCCTCCCAGCCGGCCCGGGCGAGGTCGGCGGAGTGCTCGAGGTCTTTGGACAGCCAGGACCAGCCATCCCCCATCTTCTCCCAATGGATCCCTCCCAACGCCGCTGCAGCCTTCGCCTCCCCCACCTTCCACTTCCCCGACTTCACGAACTGGAAGACAGCGCACCGGTAGCCCCGGGCCCAGGACCGCAACAACATCCCAAAGGCCGACGTCGACTTACCCTTTCCTTCCCCGGTGATCACGATCAAAAGCGGCCGGTCCCGGGGCTTGCGGCGCTTTGCTGGCTCCCTGCTCACCATCCCCGCTCCGGAAGGTACAGGCCACCACCGGCCCGGGCCAAAAGGGGCCCGATCCCCACCCGGACCGGTCCTCGCTCCCCGTCAAGGACCACAAACCGCTCCACCGCCCGGCCAAGCCGGCGGGCCGCGGCAACGGCACCCTCCCTGCGGCGGACCCGGCCATCGCTGAAGAGCATGGCGAGGACGGTCCGGGCGCGGCCCGCCCGGCGCTCAGTCGAGACGAGCCGGCGGGCGAGCTCAAGCCCCTCGGCAAGGGGGGTAGTCCCGCCCGCCGGGAGCTCCCGTACCCTCCTGGCCACCTGCTCCGGTGGGGTTCCGGGGGGACAGAGCAGAAGCGGCTCGCGGCCGGCAAAGGTGATCAAAGCGACCCGGTCGCGGCGTACGTAGGCGTCGCGGAGGAGGCCAAGGATCGCCCCCTTTACCCGCGCCAGCCGCCGTTGGGCTCCCATCGAGCCGCTGCCATCGACGATCAGGCAAAGGAGCGCCCCAGATCGGCCGTGGTCGATCCCCTCCCGCGGGGTTTGGTGACCAAGGGCCTTCGCACGTAGCGACGGGACGACGGCGACCCGACCGCCGGCAAGGGGACGGCTGTCCACCGCACGGCTCTCCCCCCGCAGCGACCGCCCCTCCCCAGCCCCCCGCGGCGGGAGCAGGGCGGCGTACCGCAGGGGGGCGCCGGTCGGTTTAGGGGTGTGGGGCCTAGCCGGCGCCTGGGGAAGGGTTTGATCCCCCTCAGGGCTCGCCCCCGCCCCACCGTCAGGCCCTTCGTCTCCGTCCTCCTCGTCCCGCTCTAGGGCCTCGCGGACCCGCTGCTGCGGTTCTCCCCCCTCGGCAAGAGGGTCGGAGCGGAGACGGTGGGGAAGGGCGAGGAGGGCAGCCCGCTCTACCTCCTCCTCCCCTACCTCCCCCTTGCCGGCAAGGGCGGCAAGGGCCCGGGCCGCCGCTGTGCAGGCAAGGTCGCCCCTTACCCCTTCGACCCCAAGCTCTGCGCACAGGGTTGTGATCCGCTCCAAAGCCGCCACCGGCACCACCACCCCCTCCAGCCGCTGCCGGGCGGCTTTGATCCTGTTGGCAAGCTCCTCCTCGGCTTGGGCGTACCGCGTCCTGAAGGCGGCTGGGTCAGCGGCGTAGGCAAGGCGGCGGCGGACGATCTCCGCCCGCAGCTTGGGGTCCCGTGGCGCCCTTACCTCGACGCAGAGACCGAACCGGTCGCTGAGCTGGGGGCGGAGCTCCCCCTCCTCGACGTTCATCGTCCCGACCAGCAAGAAGCGGGCGTCGTGTTCGACCGATACCCCCTCCCGCTCGACCCTAGCGACGCCGGTCGCCGCCGCGTCAAGGAGGGCATCGACAAGGTGATCGGGGAGGAGGTTGACCTCGTCGACGTAAAGGATCCCGCGGTGGGCGCGGGCAAGGAGACCCGGTTCAAAGGAGAGGCGGCCGTCAAGGGCCTCCCGGAGGTCGATCGCCCCCAGGAGCCGATCGAGCGTAGCGCCAAGGGGCAGCTCGACCAACTCAGGGACGCGGAGCTCGGTAGGCCCCTCCGGTACCGGCCCAAACGGCCCCCGTTCGCCGGGGGCGTACGGGAAGGGGAGGGAGGCTGCCGCCTCCACCGCTGGCAGCAGCGGGGCGAGCGCCCGGACCGCAGTCGACTTCGCCGTCCCCCGCTCCCCTCGGACCAACACGCCGCCCACCTCGCTCGAGACGGCGTTGATAAGCAGCGCTTCGACCAGCAGCTCCTGGCCAACGATTGCGCTTAAGGGATAGGGCGGCCTCACCTTCCCCCTCCGACCCCCTCGGCCTCCCCCTCGAAGGAAAGTAGCGCCTCTTCTAGCTGGCCGACCAACCCCTCCGGCGCGTCCTCCCACAGGCCCCGCCGATGGGCCTCAAGAAGCCTCTGCGCGATCCCCCGCGCGGCCCAGGGGTTGGCTTTGCGGAAGAAGGCAGCCACGTCCTCGTCGAGAAGGTAGCGGTTTGCCACCTCCTCGTACATCCACCCTTCCGCTGCTCCGGCGGTGGCGTCGTAGCCGAACAGGTAGTCGACGGTAGCGGCAAGCTCGGCCGCCCCTTTGTAGCCGTGGCGAACCATCGAGGCGATCCAGCGCGGGTTGGTAACCCGGGCCCGGAAGACCCTGCGCACCTCCTCCTCCAGGGTCCGCACCTTCGGCCGCCCCGGCCGGGAGGAGTCGCCGATGTAAGCGGCTGGCGCCTGCCCCCGGCGCAGCGCTACAGCCGCCACCATCCCCCCGTGGAACTGGAGGTAGTCGCCGGAGTTCAAGATGTCGTGCTCCTCGTTGTCCCGATTTTGCACCGCCGCCTCGATCCGGCGCAGGCAGCCAGCAAGGGCCTCCCGCGCCGGCTCCCCGGCAAGGCCTTTGCCGTAGGCGTAGGAGCCGTACCGCTCGTAAGCCTCGGCAAGGTCCTCCTGGCTGCGCCACTCCGCTGCGTCAAGTAGCTCGGCGATCCCCGCCCCGTAGGTGCCGGGCTTGGAGGAGAAGATCCTGATCGTCGCCGCCCGAAACCGGCTGGGGTCGGCAACTCCACCGTCCTGCGCTACGTGGCCGCGCACGAAGTTCAGCTCCGGTGGCTCCTCCAGCCCGGCGACGAGCTGGACAGCTTCGTCGAGGAGATCGAGGAGGTGGGGAAAGGCGTCGCGGAAAAACCCCGAGACCCGGACGGTGAGGTCGATCCTCGGTCGGCCGAGTTCCGCCAAGGGGATCGGCTCGACGCCAACGATCCGGCGGCTGGCCGGCTCGAACCGCGGCCGGACCCCGAGCAAGGCAAGAGCTTGGCTAAAGTCCTCCCCTTGGGTGCGGATCGCCGCGCTGCCCCAGAGCACCAGCCCCACCATCCGCGGCAGGGTGCCGTGGTCGGCGCGGTAGCGGTCGAGAAGCTCTTTGGCAAGGCGGGCGCCGGCCTCGTAGGCAAGTTCGCTTGGCATCGCCCGGGGGTCGAGGGAGTAAAAGTTTCGGCCGGTTGGGAGGACCTCGAGCCGACCACGCGTAGGGCTGCCGGATGGTCCGCCTGGGACGTGGCAGCCGTTGATCGCCGCAACAACCGCCTCCAGCTCGGCTGCACACCCTTTGATCCTGGGCACGACCTCCTCGCAGGCAAGGCCAAGGACCGCCTCCAGTTGATCGGTAACGGTGCCGAGGACGGCCTTGCAGACCGCTCCCACTGCCTTCCGCTCGTACCCCTCCTCCTCCAGCTGCGCCAGGAGCTGGTTGCAGATGGTGTCAAGGGCCGCGAGGAGGTCGGAGGCCCTGTTCCCGCCAACCAGCGGACCAAGCCGCTGGGGAACCGTCAAACCGAGGTCGCTCAAGCGGGCCCCGGGCCGCTCCAGGAGCAACTCCTCGGAGAGGCCAAAGGCAGCGGCGACGGCGGAACGCAGCGGGGTGTAACGGGGGCCAGGGTTGGCGAGGATCCGGCCCAACAGGTGGCGGAGCCGCTCTCCCTCCGGCGGCTCGCCAAGGACGTGCAGCCCCTCCCCGACCTGGGCCTCCTTCACCTCGCAGAGGTAGGCGTCCAACCGTTCCAGCAGCTCCTCCGCCTGGGCGGGCATCTGGGCGAGGCCAAGGTCCCGGTCTAGCTTGGCCGCCTGCACCTCCTGCCAGATCCGGCTGGCAAGGTTTGGCAGCTTGCCGGGGTCGATCAGTTCAAGACGGGCGTATTCGTCGAGAAGCTCCTCAAGCGCCTGCAGGTGGCCGTAGGTTTCGGCCTGGGCCTGGACCGGAAGCAGGTGGTCGACGATCACCGCATGGGTCCGCCGCTTCGCCTGGATCCCCTCGCCGGGATCGTTGACCAGAAACGGGTAGATAAACGGGAGCTGGCCGAGCACCGCGTCGGGTGCGCAGGCTGCGGAGAGGGCGACGGTCTTGCCAGGGAGCCACTCCAGGGTGCCGTGCTTGCCGAGGTGAACGACCAGATCCGCTTTAAAGCACTCCTCAAGCCACCAGTAGGTGGCGATGTAGTGGTGGCTTGGCGGCAGCGTTGGGTCGTGGTAGATCGCCACCGGGTCGTCGCCGAGGGCCCGCAGCGGCTGGAGCGCCAACACTACGTTGCCGAGCTCCAGCGCGCCGATTGCAAACCCTCCATCGACCACCGCAAACTCTCCTGGCGGCGCCCCGAACCTCCCCTCTACTTCGGCGCGCAGCGGCTCGGGCAGGGAGCGGTAGCGCTGCAGGTAGCGGTCCAATGGGTAGATGGGAAGGTCGCCGGCGGTTCCTGCCAGGTCGGGGTTGTGGGCGTAACGGGCGACCAGCTGGGCGATCAGCTCCTCGCCGTTGGCGAACGGGAGCTCGAGCTCGATCCCCTCTTCGGCAAGCCGCTCCAGGAGGCGGAGGGTCGAGGTTGGGGTGTCGAGGCCGACAGCCATCCCCAGCCTCCCCTCGTTGTTGGGGAAGTTGGTAAGGATCACCGCCACCCGCTTGCGGTTCGGCGGCACCTTCCGCAGCCGGCCATGGCGGACCGCAAGCCGCGCTACAGCCGCCGCCCGCTCCGGGTCGGGGACGTAACGGGCAAGGGGAGCGCCGACCGGGGAGCCCTCGGCGGTCCGCTCCTTGAAGGAGACGACCCCACCGATGATCCTCCCCTCGAACTCGGGGATCGCCACCTGGGTAGCGGCATCGAACGGCTCCAGGCCAACCGTCGAGGCAGCCCAGTCGGCGCGAGGCCGGGTGACGCAGATCCCCTGGACGATCGGGACACCGAGCCCCTCCAGGTGGGGAGCGGACCAGCCTGCCAACGGGCTCTCTTGGGGTGCCCCCCCAGCCGCCTGAACCGTCAACAGCAAGCAGTCAACCCTATCCTTTAACAGGTCAAGTGCCTCCTTGGCCGGAGGGTGGCTGTGGGCGCGCAGGGTGTAGCTCCATAGCGCCAGCCCGTTTCCGCCCGCCTCCTCTACCGCACCAAAGAGGGCATCGACAAAGGCGGTGTTACCGGCTAGCCGGTGGGCGCGGTAGAAACAGATCCCAACGGTCGGCCGCTTCGGGTCTAGCCGCGCAAAGGCCTGCTCGGGAGCGACGTCACCAACCCCAGGGAGGTAGAAGCCGTAGTCGGGAACGGCACGGGGCGGCTCGAAGCCGTACCCCTCAAGGAGGAAGGTATCGGCCAGGAACCGCAACAGCTGCTCCATGTTCCCGATGTCGCCGTGGCGCAGGTACTCGCCGGCCTGGGCAAGGGCGCCGGCAGGTGCAAGTGAGAGAGCGCCGAGCTGGACGTCGGGCTCCGCCTCACCGGAGAAGGCGAGGAAGGCGATACCCTCCCGCGCACACCGCTCCCGCATCAGGTCAAACCCCTCCTCCCAGGCCCGGCGGCCGCCAAGCAGCCGAACCACCACCACCTGCGCCCCGGTCAGGAGGTCGTCAACGGCCTCCTTGGGCGAACCGGCGTCAAGGGGGTTAAGACACCGTACCTCCGGGAACCCAGCGGGCAGCCTTTCCAAAGCCCCGGCAACGGCGAGGATGTCGGTGTCGGAGGTCGAGACGAACCGGATCATCGGGCCACCTCCAACGGGATCGATGCCCCCTTCTCGATCAGGCTGTAGACCGCCTCGAGATCGAGGTTTTCCTCGACGAGGCTGCAGACCGCTTCGATCTGGTCCAGGCGGGCCTGGGCGAAGGGGCGGGGCGATGGCGTGAAAGGGACGGACCGGTGGGCAGCGATCGCAGCGAGGAAGGCGGCACGGAAGGCGTCGTGCTCGAGCGCACCGTGCCAAGAGGTGCCGTAGACAACACCGCTGTAGGTCCCCTCCTCCTCACCGTCTGTGGCCACGAAGAGCGGTGCGCCGCCGTGGCGGCAGGGCCTGCCGTGCCGGACCTCGTAGCCTCCAACCGGGCAACCAAGGAGGGGGCAGTGGCCGCCGCGCCGGCGCAAAACCTTCTCCTCTCCAAACTGGGTGGTAACGGGCAGCAGTCCAAGCCCCACCACCCTGCCCCCCGGTGGCTTGGTCTCAACTTCGTCGATGACCTCCTCCCCAAGGAGCTGGTAGCCGCCACAGATCCCAAGGATCGGTCCGCCGCCCGCGGCCCGCTCCCGAAGCACCCTGTCAAGCCCCTCCTCCTGTAGCCACCACAGCTCCCGCACGGTCGCCTTGGTCCCTGGGATCACCACCAGGTCGGCCCGACGCAGATCAAGGGGTGAGCGGGTGAACCGCAAACGGACCGATGGCTCCAAGGCAAGGGCGTCGAGATCGGTGAAGTTCGAGATCAGCCGCAGCCGCAGCACAGCGACATCGAGGGTTTGGCGGTCGGGCTGCGCTGCGGGAGGCGGTTCGGCAACAAGGCCTTGGGAGTCCTCGGCATCGACGCGGAGCCCCTCGTGGTAGGGGAGCACGCCCAGGCAGGGCACTCCGGTTCGGCCGGCCAGCTCCTCGATCCCCGGCCCTAGGAGAGCGGGGTCTCCCCGGAAGCGGTTGATCACAAACCCCCCAATCTGGTCCCGGTCCTCCTCGTCGAGGAGTGCATAGGTGCCATACAGGGACGCGAAGGCACCGCCCCGCTCGATGTCGGTGACAAGGACCACCGGCAGCCGGTGGGCGCGGGCAAGGCCGAGGTTGGTGAGGTCGCCGTCGCGAAGGTTGATCTCTGCAGCCCCACCGGCCCCCTCGCAGACAACCACGTCAAAGGCTTCCCGCAGCTTGGCAAGGGACCGCCAGACGATCGGCGCAAGCTCTGCGCGCAGCTGCCGGTACTCCCCGGCAGAGACGGTCTTGTAGGGTCGGCCCAGGACGACGACCTGGCTTTCCCGCTCCCCGCTTGGCTTCAGCAGGATCGGGTTCATCTCCGCCTGGACGGGTACCCCTGCCGCGTCTGCCTGCAATGCCTGGGCGCGGGCAACCTCCCTGCCATCGGCGGTGACAACCGAGTTCAGGGACATGTTTTGTGCCTTGAACGGCGCAACCCGGATGCCTTGGCGGGCGAGGTGGCGACAAAGGCCGGCGACCACGGTCGACTTGCCGGCGTCGGAGTGGGTACCGCAGACGAGGATCGCCCCCTTCATGCCACCCCTCGTTGGAGCCGCTCTGCAAGGAGGGCGCAACCGGCGACGCCTAGGAGGGAGAGGAGCCGGGCGAGCAGTCTCGCCCGGCCGATGTCTTGGGGGGTTGGGGGACGGCTCCCCCCAAAGGTCGGGAGCGCCTCGAGGTGACCGGCGTAGCGGCGGGGACCGCCAAGCCGCACCCCGAGAACGGCGCCAAAGGCGGCCTGGATCGGACCTGAGCCTGGGCTTGGATGGCGGCGGCCTTCTGTGATGGCGGAGCGCAGGGGGACGGCGGGGCTGACCCCAAACAGCGGCGCGAGCAGGCCACAGCCGGCCACCCCGACTGCAGCCGCCGGTACAACCATCAGGTCGTCGAGCCGGGCAGCAGCGGTCCCAAACCGGCGGTAGCGAGGAGAACGGTGACCAACCATCGCGTCAAGGGTGTTGGCCGCCCGGAAGGTCCAGCATCCGCCCGCACCGAGGAGGGCAAACCAAAGCGCAGCTCCAAGTACGGCATCGACGGCGTTGTCGGCCAACGACTCGATCGCGGCAGCCGAAAGAAGGGAGGTCGAGAGCCGGTCGAGATCCCGTCCAACTAGGGAGCGGAGCGCTCGTTTTGCCCCCTCCTGATCGCCGCTTTGCAGCCGCGCTTCAACCTGGGCTGCTGCGCGATCGAGGCTTTTGCCGCCAAGGGCGCACCAAACCAAGGCGACGTTGGTCCAAAACCGGCGGTGCCCCGATGGAAAGGCCCGCGCAAGGAGGTGTGCGACCGCTGCAGCGGCACCGACCGAGGAGAGGGCGTAAGCGGTGCCGGCGAGGCGGCTGGGCCGCCACAATCGGCCCTCTAGGAAGGCGGCGAGACGACCAAAGCCTGCGACGGGATGGAGCTTTGCGGGATCACCGGCCAGCCGGTCGAGGAGGTATGCGGCAACCAAAAGCTGACCTGGCGAACTGGGTGTCGGGCTGGTGAAAAGGCTTGGCTTGGTCAAGGTCAGACCTCCGCCGGAATCGAGCGTTCCGGTTCCCGAAGGTTCACGCGACGGGCGAGTTCCTGACTTGCGGCAGAGCCGCTCACAGTGGCGCGACCGTCCCGGACTTGCACCGGGTTCCTCGACCCGCCGCGCCGACCCTGGCATCGTACCAACGCTGCTTAGGGAACGCCGGCCGCGGAGGCCCCACGCAGCTCAGCCCAGCGTGCCGACTCCAAGCCCTTGCAATCCCCAAAAGGCAAAGGCGTAAGCGAGGGGAGAAAGTACCCGCACAAGACCCTCCAGCTTCAGCGCTCCTCTCCCACCAACGACCGCCTGGGCCCAGCGAGATCCCGGCTCCAGCGGCAAGCTGCCACCCCCACGCCGGTTGCTATCTTGGGCCGGAGGGATGGCCGGCCATCCCGCAGAACACACGGTTCCCGCCGCCGGGGAAGCTAGGGGGCGAAGCAACGCGCGGGCAAGCCTACGCGACCACTACGCCCAGGTGGTCGACCTCCAGCTCCCGACACGGGAGAGGAACGGTAGTCCCAGAGGTGATGGCTGAGAGGCCAAAGCCAGCAAGGGGCAACGCCAAGCCCTCTGCAAACCCGCGGGGAAGGGCCCAGGAGATCTACGCCCAGCTCCGCCAGCTGCTTTTAGTTGGCGGATGGCCGCTCTTCGAACGGTTGGTCGAGGTGCGGTTGGCAAACCGCTTCGGCACCTCCCGCACACCGATCCGTGAAGCGCTCCTGCGACTGGAGGCGGAGGGACTGATCGAACGACGCGGGGGCGACGGCTTTTACCCAAAGGTCCCCAACCTCCCTGCGGTAAAGCAGCTATACGAGGTCAGGAAGATCCTGGAGCTGGGGGCGTTGCGGCTACCGGGTGAGTCGGGAGGCAGACACGATCAAAAAAGGTTGGCGGAGCTCCGCGATGAATGGTTGGAGATCCTCGAGCGGCCACCGGTCGCAGACCCAGACTTCGTCCTCAACGACGAGCGGTTCCACCTGACGCTGGTTGCTGCAGCCGGTAACCAAGCGATCGTCGACCACTTGAGGCTAGTGAACGAGCAGATCAGGATCGTCAGGATGCACGAGTTCATAGATCCGGACCGGACGGCCTGGACCGCCCGCCAGCACCTGGCGATCCTGGACGCCGTGCTGGCTGAAGAGATCGAGGAGGCCGTGGAACTGCTCAGCTCTCACATCGACGAGGTCGCAAAGGAGGCTGCTGCGAGAACGGTGCGGGCGCTTGAACGGATGATCGCCCCAGCAGCCCACGGTGGCTCCGAGCGGCCGGCTGCCGCCACAACGGATCTCCAACCCGGAGCTGAAGCCGGCATCAATCAACTAGGGACGGCCGCCTGCCCTTGGAAGCAGGCCAGCTATAGCCAGGTGGGTGGGGGCAAGCGATGTCCATTAGACCGCGGCGCGGGCGGGAAGCGACCCCAGCTGCGGCCCCGCCAGGTTCGCTGGAGCGAACGGCAGGGTCCCGTAGCGACACTACTTACTGTTTCCGCCCTCCTAGACCGCGGACGCCGCCTTGCAGCCAAAAGCGGGACAATGCCAAGCACGCGGATGGATACCGAGGCCCGGGTACGCAGACCACCCACGCCGGAGGGGTTTGACCACTCCCGCGCCGCTGAGCGGGCAGCCGACCCGCAGGGTTGGCGGCTTGGTGAGGAGCAGATCTCGGCGATCTACGACGTGATCGCTAAAAGGCGGGACATCCGCCGCTTTCGACCCGATCCGGTCCCTCCACAACTGGTGGAAAAGGTGCTTGGGGCTGCGCACCTCGCCCCTTCCGTTGGCTTCATGCAGCCCTGGCGGTTCATCGTGATCCGTGATCCGGCCACAAAGGCCGCGGTGCGGAGGCTTGCGCAACGGGAGCGCCTCCGTCAGGCCCCAAAGTTCGGCGCCCGGGCCGGCCACTTCCTCGATCAGAAGATCGAGGGGATCGTCGAGGCACCGGTTGGGATCTGCGTCTGCTGTGACCACGGCGACCCTGAGATTGAGGTCCTCGGTCGGGGCACGATTCCCCAAACCGATCTCTACAGCACCGCCTGCGCGATTCAGAACCTCTGGCTTGCAGCCCGAGCGGAGGGTCTTGGTGTGGGTTGGGTGAGCTTCTACCGACCGGAGGACCTCCGGGCCCTGCTTGGGCTTCCCGAGCGGGTGGACCCGGTTGCCTACCTTTGTTTGGGTTGGCCCGATGAGCGACCGCCCCGGCCCGGCCTTGAAAGCTCCGGTTGGGCCTCCCGCCTGCCGTTGGAGGCCGTTGTTATGCAGGAGCGCTGGGCACAGCAAGCCCCTCAGTCGACAACGGACAAGCAGGAGCTATCCCCCCGCCTAAACGCCAACCTGCAGGCGGCAACCGCTGTCCGGGATCGGTTCGACCGCCTGCTCAAGCCCGCTGGAGCCCTTGGCGCTCTGGAGCCGACCCTAGAGCGGTGGGCCTCCGTCACCGGTAGGCCGCTGACCCCCCCACTACGGGCTGGGGTCCTTGTCGCATGCGCCGACCACGGCCACACGGCGAGAGGGACCACGCTCTTCGAATCCAGCCTTTCCGCCCAGATCGCCGCAGCTGCTGCCAGGGGTGAATCGGCGGTTGGGGTGCTCGCCCGACGGGGCGGCCACACCCTCCTCGTCGCCGATGTCGGCCTCCGTGGACCGACCCCTTCTGGGGTGGCGGATTACAAGCTCGCCGAGGGAACCAAAGACATGGTCGAGGAGGCGGCCGTTGGCGGCAAGCTCTTAGAGCGAGCCCTTGCTCTCGGCCGGGACCTCTGCCGCCACCTTGCCGAGGCCGGTTGCCACTGCCTGGTAACCGGGGAGGTTGGCCTTGGCAACACGACCACTGCAGCCGCCTTGTTGTGCGCGCTCAGCGGCTGCAACGCAGCTGAAGCGGTTGGCAGGGGTACCGGCATGGATGCAAAGGGGCTTGAGCGGAAGCGCGCCGTTGTGGATCAGGCCCTAACCCGCCACGGCCACCACCTAGGTCCGCTCGAGGCGCTCTCCGCCATGGGTGGCCTGGAGCTTGCGGTCCTAGCCGGCGCCTGTCTAGAGGCGGCAACGCTGCGGCTCCCGGTACTCCTCGACGGCTTTGCCACCTCGGTCGCTGCCTTGGCTGCGGTCGGTATCGAGCCAACGGTTGGGGAACTGCTGTTCGCCGGCCACCGTTCCGCTGAGCCCGGCCACCAGATCGCCCTCCTTGAGCTTGGCCTGGAGCCGATCCTCGATCTACGGCTGCGGCTCGGTGAGGGCTCCGGCGCCCTGCTCGCCCTACCCACCCTCGAAGCTGCCGCCGCCCTCTTCGGACAGATGGGAACCTTTGCCGAGGACGAGCACTAGGGACGGGGTTAGACCCACCACCGCCGGGGTCGGCTCCCGCAAGCACAGGTTGGCCGACCTCCTCCTCGCCCTTTACGCTGCCCTCTGCTTTTTCACCGTGCTGCCGGTGGGCCGGCTGCGCCGCCCTCCCTCGCTTTCAGCAAGCGCCGCCTTCTTGCCCTTGGTTGGTGCGGGGATCGGCGTGGTTGCCGGGTTGGTAGGGCGGGAAGCCGCGCCCCTCTTGGGCCGTGCTCCGGCCGCTTTCTTGGCGGTCCTCCTGTTGGCCGGCTTGGCAGGCGGGATCCACCAGGACGGGCTAGCCGACCTAGCCGACGGCCTCCTTGCCGGAGACGACCGATCCCGGAGGCTGGCGGTGATGGCGGAGGGTACCGTTGGCGCCTTTGCCGTTCTCGCCCTCCTGGCATGGGGCATCGGCTCTTTCGCAGCAGCCGCTGCCGTTTCGGTCCACCGCTTGCCAATCGCCTTTTTGGTCGCCGGCTGCTGGTCGCGGGTGGCGGCCCTGCTCCAGGTGGCGGTTGTACCGCCCGCCCGTCCGGACGGGCTTGGTGCCTCCTTTTCCCCCAAGCCCCTGGCGGTAGCCGCCGGTCTTTTGATCGCCGCGGCGGCAACCGTGCCGCCAGCGGGAGCTGAAGCGGCTGGGATCGCGTTCGCCCTCTCTGCCGTGATCGCAGCCGCCACCGGGGGCTGGGCTCGGCGGGCCCTTGGCGGTAGGACCGGCGACACCCTCGGTGGCGCGGTCGCGTTGGCGGAGTTGGCGATCCTCCTTGCAGCGGCCGCCCTTTACCGCTAGAGAACCACAAAGGAGTGCGGCAGCCGACGGCTGCCGCACTCCAGTTGGAGATCCCCTACTCGAAGACCGGCAGGTCCGGCGGCACCCGCCGGGCGTGGCGGATACCAAGGCCGACAAATACCGCCAGCACTGCGGCAAGCGCAAAGGAGGAAACGGAGCCCCAGAACATCACTTCGCCGATCGTGCCGAAGGCGTAGGCCTCGAGCAGTAGGCCGCGCAGGGTCGTGCCCTGGAAGGAGACCTGCTCGAGGGCCTTCAGCTCGGTGTTTTCGGGATGTTCACGCGCCAAAGCACTGATCTTGGCGTAGACGCCGTGGTAGGGGAGCTCGGAGAGGTGAACGGCGATGAAGTGGTCGGCGAACACCTCCGCCTCCTCCCCAGTCAACACCTGCTTGCCCGCAAACGGCCGTATGTACGGCAGCATCGAGGGCGTGATCTCGGTGCCTGGCTTTGCATGGGCAAGGGCTGCCTTAGGCGGGAAATAGATTTCTTGCTTGGCTAGCTGGTTGTGGACGTTGGAGTTGGCGAAGGTGGCTCCCCACATCAACAGGCCGCCTGCAACCAACAGAACAACGACAACCACACCGCCTGCAAGGCTCACCATTAGATCGAACTGCCTTCTGGACATCTCCGCTCCTTTCGCTTGACCCGATCTAATGCTTCCAGCTAGAGCCTACGTCGCAGAAGGAACGATACAACCACGCTAAACCGCAACGCCATGAACAAAGCTGATTTACCAATAAAGGGCGTTCACCGGCCCTATCCGGGGTCCTACGCACCGTGATTACGCATCACTCCGTCTCGCTCTGCCCTGCCTCGCCGCGCAGCTCCGAGAAGGCGCCAAACCTCCAGGCAAGCGTGGCGAAGACCCAAAAAGCGAGGAACATCCCGGCGACGGTGAAACCAGCGGTGTTGATGTTGAAGGTCGCGAAGAAGTCCGCCAACCAGCCGTGGAGATGGAGCTCGTTGACCAGCACCCCACCGAGCTCGATCCCGCCGATCACAAAGGCAACGGCAACGGAAAGCATCGTCACCGTGATGTTGTAGAAGAGGCGGCGCGCCGGTTGGGCAAATGCCCACCCATAGGCCTTGTTCATGAACAAGCCGTCGATGCTATCCCCAAGTAGCAGCGCCCCGGAGAAGAGCAGCGGCAGTGTGATGACGGCGTAGAAGGGAAGGCCCTGGCTGGCGGCAGTTGCGGTAGCGGTAAGCAGCACGACCTCAGTAGCGGTGTCAAAGCCGATCGCAAAGACAATCCCTACGAAGTAGAGCTGCCAGCTCGCCGTGATCGCCTCGATCCGACGTGCGAAGAAGCGATACAGAAACCCTCGGGAGTGAAGGAGCTGCTCCAACTGCTTGTCGTCGAGGCCGCGGCGCCGCTTTGCCTCTCGAGCAACCCGAAACAAGCCGGCAAGGATCACGAGGTTGATCGCAGCGATAAACCACAAGAAGCTTGCAGAGAGGGTTGTCCCGATCACCCCTCCGGTGGTCTCGTATGCAGAGTGGGGATCGACGACGGCGCCGAAAACGGCCTTTGTGGCGACGGCCAGCGCGGCGCCAACGACCATAATCGTCGTGTTGTGGCCCAGTGCGAAGAAAAAGCCGGTTGAGTAGGGCCGCTTGCCGTCCGAGATCAACTTCCGGGTTGAGTTGTCTATTGCGGCGATGTGATCAGCATCGAAAGCGTGCCTGGCGCCAAGAGTCCAGGCGGTGACAGCGACGCCGATGCCGATGCCAAGGCCCCGAAAGCGGAAGTGATGGGGAAGGATCTGGGTAACAAAGAGCAGCCAGGCGATCCCGTTCCACAGCAGTACGACAGCCAAGATCCCAACCGCCTGCAGTGAACCGCCAGCACCTGGCCGGGGCAACCACTTTGTCTTTTTCACTTTTTCCTCCTGTTTCAGCTGGAGGATGAAGGCGCCCCTGCGCCACTGGCACACGAACCGCCCTTCATCCGAGGACAGGTATCGCGACCCCAGGGGAGGCGACCGGGCTCGGCCTAAACCTTGGCCATTACCGTTGCGGGACAGCGCCGGGATCTAACCGGACTTCGCTCGCACCTGAAGCCAGCCGCTGCAGCGGCTAGCGGCAATATACCATCGGCTGCGGCCGATAGACGGGCGATGCCCAGGTAGGCTCCTCCCTAGCAACCGGACAGGCCAGTCCGCTGACGGATACCGGTTCCAACGGGCAACGGGGTGCTCCGTCTGCAAAGGATGCCGGCAGCGCCCCTCCAGGCGTGGAGCAGGCCGCGACACCTCTTTCTTGTCGGCCTGCGCGAGGCTGTGCCGCGACTGGGTAGCGCAGACTGGCTACTTCGAACCACAAGACAAAGCCTGGGAAAGAGCGACCAAGGTCGAGAGAACGTGATCAGGGGATCTGCTAAATGGAGATCGGCGTTGCAGTTTTGCTCACCCACCACCACGCGAGGCGCTGTCGCGATCGCCTCCGATACCGCAGCGCGGCAGGCCGAAAGGACGCGCCCTACTTGCTCGCTGTAACCGAGATGCTCAGGTACGATCGAGCGCCACCTTGCAGCTCTCGTGCGCTGGCCCGCGCCTTATCCAAGCTGCGCGGCACCCCGGCTTGCGCCGCCGGCGCCGCTTCAGCAAAGCCCAAGATCATCTGGTTACGCCGATTACCAGAATGCTGCAGCCGCCCGTGTTTTGGTAGCGGCCGTCAGCCCTACCTTGGGAACGCGGGCCCTCTAACGACCGCGCTGTGGGCTCAGAAGCGCGCAGGGATGGCCTAAATGAAGCCGGAGAGCCCTAAGCCGGCGCTGCCGACGAGCATCGCCCCGATTGATCCCTACCGCCCTTTCTGCCTTGGCCGATGCTTGCGGCGCACCTGGCGGCGCACGACCAGCCGGAGGGCTCTGGTCACGCCTTTTCCTGGCTGTAGCGTCAGGGTAACGCTGACGCGGAGCCCAGCGTGGGAACGGGCTAACAGCGGCAGAAACGGCCTCCGCACCTTGAGCGTCACCACCTCGTCGTGTGCCACGCTGGGAAGGCTAAAGCTAGCCTCGGCGATTACCACCTCGCGGTGTCGGACCAGCCGCTTGCCGTGTGAATTCCGCACCAGCCGTCGGCGCAAGGTCAGCGACATCCTACCAACGCACCTTGTCCCACTTGCGCCCTTGCAGAGAACCACGATCCGGGCGAGGCCACGGGTCACCGCCGCCTTGCGTTGGACCAATTCGATCGATGGAGCTGCAGTGCCGTGCGGCGCGGAAGTTGGAGGCGGGGCAGCGACGGTGTAGGTGATCGAGGTTTCAGCGCTTTGGCCGTCCTTGGAGCGGGCCTTGACGGTGTAGGTGTGGGTGCCGGGGGTGGTGGTGTTGAGGGTCCCTTGGCCGCCCTTTTCGGTCTTCAGGCCGTTTGAGTCTTCGCAGGCTTCAAGGCCGGGGCCACTCGGATATTCGCTGCAGCTGAAGTGCGTATGAACGGTCTCGCCGAGAACGTAGGTGCTCCCGCTCGCGGGGGCTTCGATGTGGGCCGCCGGCGGACCGACGACGACGTAGTTGATCGACGCCGATTCGCTCAGCCCGTCTCCGGAGTGTGCCGTGACGGTGTAGGTGTGGGGACCGGGGCTCGATGTATTGAACGTCCCCTCTCCGACAGCAAACGGCACGCCAGGGATGCCTTTCACAACTGAACCGTTTGAATCTTCGCAGCTTTCGACGTAGAAGTAGAGGATTGGAGCGTAATTGGCGCCTTCTGAGCAGGTGAACTTTGTGGCGATCTTTTCTCCCAACAAGTAAACGCCACCGGCAGCCGGCTATTCTATGCGAGCTGTTGGGGGATTGACAACGTCGTATGGGTAAGAGGATTCACTCGTCGCTCCGTCGAACGATTTTGCTTTCACCGTGACTATGGACCCACCTAAAGACTGCGTGCCTAGCTTCACAGATCCCTCGAGCTTTTGAGTCCCTTCGCCTTCAGCCTTTACTGCTGACCCCGTCGATGGTACGCAACTGCTGAGGCCGGTCCCGTACTTTCCTTCTATGCAGGCGAAACCAAGTACCGCTTCAGAGCCCTGGCGGTAAAAGGGGAGCCGCTGTGGGCTTGACAGTTCTACGTGGGGCGCTTCGGCAACGGTATAGGTAAAAGAGGAGGTTGCGGAGAGGGTATCAGCCGCTTCAGCCTTTACCGTGTAAGTATTGATGCCGGGAGTAGTGGTAGCAAGCTTGCCATGTGCTTCGACAATTTCCTTATTTTCCCCTGCTACCACCGTGCCGCTGGAGTCAGAGCAGGCCTTCAGACCGAGCCTGCTGTTACCGTGGAACCCTTCCCGACAGGAAAACCTCGTTTCAACAATGGCCCCTTGCCCCACAGGCTTTGCGGGCGGCTGTGAAATAATTTCCGCTACCGGTGGGGTGACTCGTGTAATCGTAACCCTGCCCTTCGGAGACCCCGACGCTTCTTCTTCGGTAATTAATGTTCCTCCCTCGTAGTTTCCTCCGCCTCCCCCTCCCCCGCCGGGAGAGTAGACGGTGAAAAATTCAGTGCCGCTATTGAGGAGGCAGCTTCCACTCAGGCCCGTTCCTCCCCCACCTCCGCTGAAATAGCCACCACCTCCACCGCCTCCGCCGGCGAGCTGTTCCTGACCTCCGCCAGCACCGCCCGCGCCGGCCCCGTTGCCACCGGCAACCCCCTGCGGGTATTCGCTGAAGCCACATTCTTTCGGAGCCTGAGAGGTATTTCGAGCAGCAGCCCCGCCGCTACCTAGGGAGCTGGAGGTCCCGCCGCCTCCCGGGCCGCCTCCTTCGAAGAAGTACTCCGGCCTGTTCTGAAGGCGAACGGTGAGGTTTTCTCTGCCTCCAGCTTGGGTTGCGTCGCCGCCGGGTGGACCTTTTATGCCAATCGGGTACTTGTATTCGTAGCTCTTAAGCGATTCGTTCCAGTAGACGTATAAATACCTTCCTTCGCCGCCTCCTCCGCCACCCCCACCCGCCTCCACGAGCGGCGGTTCGCATTCATAAAGTTCACGGCACGGTGCGATGTAGGAGCCTCCGCCCCCGCCGCCGCCGGCGCCCAGCTGGGCCGCTTCGAGTTCACCTCGGTGAACCGCTTCAGACGAAGAGGGAGCCGGGCTGCTACCCCCGTTTCCGCCGTTCGGGAAACCGCCCTTCCCGCCAACCGCACCTACGGAGGAGTTGTAGGGGCGTGCAGCTTCGCCGGGACCGCCAACTGTCACCCACAGCGTCTGAGACGCGGAATTAGAGGATGGCACCAGCAGAAACCCTCTAACTATCCCGCCCGCGCCCCCCGGAGAGATTGAGACCCCACTACCGGCGCCTCCCGGTGCACCGTAGAGTTCCACGTAGAGAACCTGGGCTCCTTTCGGCACTTAATAGCACTGTGGGCTGCCGGTGTATTCGAAGACAACGGCGTTCAGACCGTTACTTTCTAGGCATTCCGCCGCTGCGGCGCGGGGAGCCGCTGCAGCCATCGTAAGGGCCGCGCACACAACCGCCAAAAGGGTAAGCGCAAACGACCGCCCCCTCCATCCGCCTCCTTGACGACCATCAGGCATACAGCGGGTACAGTGTAGCGTGTAGCACACCAGCTGGCCGGGTCAAGGGGCAGACGGCCGTACCGTTTAGCGAGGGGAGTGGAAGCGTGCAGGTTTCTGCGGGAAGCACGAAAGGCTCCTAAGCGGGTGACCGGGGCCGAACGGGATCGCGCATATCGATTCCCGTTCAAAGGCGGGAGCTGGGTTCAACTAAGCGCTTGAGCGATCCGCCCCTAACGGCAGATGATCTAGTCAGCGGGATCGACGCGTTTGTGTCGCGGAGTTACAGGAACGAGCTCTTAGCTCGGAGCCCCTTTTTATCGGGGCCCCAGCGCGCTGGAAAGCCGTGGAAGCGATGGTGGGCCCAGGCGATCCTGAAGTGCCCTTTGCTGGGGCCCGCTTGTAAGCGATGCCTGGAAGGAGGGCGGTTGCGCAGATGCCGAGAGCTGTCGGCCCCTGCCGCTGCGCCGGCGTGCGGCCTCGGGCGGTGCGGGGGTCGAGCAGACACCGATCTGCCGTTGCGCTCGTTGCGGCCAGTCACCGGTGGTTTCTGCCCAAATCAACGCGCTACTAACCGCGGTCCGGTTCGTCCGAACTACGGTTCTCGGCGCCGACATTCCAGGGTGTCACCTCCGCGGGATGCAGTTACAGCCAACCACCGGTCAAGCGCACCGGGTCGGGAGGCTAGCCCCTGGGGCAGCGCAGAACGGCACGGTTACAACCGCTAAACCGCGGCGCTCTACGCTTTCCGGGGACTCCCAAGCGGCCTGGGACGCCGCCCCTGGGTGAGCGAGGGGAAGCGTCCAGCCCCTTCCCTGGCCACCGTTAGGTGGTAACGGCGGCCGGTCGGGTGGTCGCATCGACTTAGTGCGGCCGCCAAGGCGTGTCGGCCTCCCTCGTGGTGGCTAACAGGCTGGTGAGAAAGGGACGGAAGTCAGCTCTGCATGCGGCGCAGGCGCCCCAGGCGTGTAAACGACGGGGATCAGGACCGCCGTGGCGTTAGTCCGACAGCCGCGAAAGCGTCCAGTCCGTTAGCGGTCGGGAATCGCGTACGGGGAACGCTTCTGGGGAACCCGCGGCTGGGGTAGGGAGGCGATCCGGTCGATCAACGCGTTCCACTGGGCAGCGGTCAGCCTGATCGCCCTGGAGCCGATCGAGGCGATCGTCGCGCTCGCACTGGCAGGAGCGAAATCGACCTCGATGTACCGGCTATGGCTCGGCTGGGCCTCGGTCGAGGGGGCGTTCGGGTACCGCATCAGGCTGATGATCGTCTTCGGCGCGTACCGGCCCTGGAGCGTGAGCAGGGTCCTGATCGTCAGGTCGGTGATCGTGCCTGCACCCTGGTTTTCAGCGATCGGGATGCCGTTGATCGCAACTATGTCAACGCCAAGGCCCCGCTGGACTGTGGCTGAGGGCGCCCCGCCGAGCAGCGCGGCCTGACCACACCGAAGCGCCCCGACGGAAGGCTTGAGACCACTGCGGGAAAGGAACAGCAGGGTCGCCAGAACCCTCCCGTCAACATCCCCGGCAGCGACCGCTTCCCGAGCGCAGCTTGGCATCGAGATCCCTGGGTCGGCAAGGACAGCCCGCTCCAACTGGGCTTGGTTCAGCAGGAACACCGACTGTGCAGTAGCCCCGATTAGGGGGTTGGGGCCCTTCGCACCCTGCGGGTGCAGCGCCCGCTGAAGCTGAACCCAGTTGGCGATGATCGGTTCGGGGTTAATTGCCGCTGGATCGCCAGCCGGCTTGATCCCAAACCGCAACACCGTCCCAGGGGTTGTACCAGGGGCCGGTTGGGCAGTGCCGAGGATCGTCCCCTGTGGAACAACCGCCCCGACCCGCAGCCGCTGCCAGCCGCCGGTGAGGTTTGAGGCTGCAGCTAGCCGCGCCTCCACGGCGCGGGCATCGGGGTTGTCCGGGCGGGCATATAGGAGAACCTTTCCGCCGCTTGCTGCAGCGGTCTGCGCTTCTTCCAGTTCGTAGCGGAGGATCCCCGGCGTTGCCGGAACGTGCAACGTGACCGGAGGCTGGCTGCCTGCCGTCGCCGGACCGGTTGGGGCGGCGGAGCGGGCGGTCGCGCTGGCGACCTCGACGGCTAGAGGCACCGTCCCTTCTTCGGGGCCAGCAAGCCGGTAACGGGTTGCGAAAGAGGCGAGATCGGCGTAGGTGAGGAGGTCGCCGTAAACGTCTTCGATCACGATGTAGCGGCCTAGGCTGGGCGAACGTCCCATTGCCACTACCTTCCCCGACTGGCTTGCAACGACAGGTGACCCTGGAGCCCCTTCGACTTCAACGAGCTGCGTCGGCAGCGGCAGGTACCCCTTAGCCGAAGGGACCGCTACCGGCGTCGAGCTGTTGGGGTTGGCGGCCGGGAAGGCGGTAGGGTCGACCGACCCCGTCACCACGTGGGCTTCCCGCAGCGGCGGAATCCCATCGACAAGATCGGTTAGAACGCTTACCGCCAAGGCTGGGTAGCTGGCCAGGAGCCGCGCCCGTAACAGCACCGATTCGACGTATTCCTGGGAGTGGTTGTAGGCGAAGATCGCTGCAGCGAGGTTCTTAGCCGCGCCAGCGGCCGCTAGGTACCTGGCGGCAGCAAAGATCGCATCGACGGGGTTGTAGGGGTCGGCGTACCCTGCGTTCAGGGCATCCACACCGTACTGCAGCCAGGTTTCCGGCATGAACTGCATCCAGCCGACGGCGCCGGCCGAGGAGACCGCTAGGTCATTTCCGTAGTCGGTCTCCACTTCGTTGATCGCCGCCAGAACCTCCCAGGGGACCCCATACTGCTCTGCGGCAGCCTGGTAGATCGGCAGCAGGAAAGGAGGAATCTGGTAGAAGAGCTCGATCGCTTGGGCCGAGGCGGCAACCCCCTTCGTAAGGGCGGCAAGGAGGTTGGTGCTAGCCGCCACCACCTCCGGGGGCTTGACGATATTTGCAGTGACGTTTGGGGTCGGCGGCGCTGGCGGTCGGGAAGGGGCGGAGCGGGTTTGGGTTCCGCCGCTCTGCCGATTGGCGGTGTTGGTTGGCGCGGGGCGCCCGTGCGCTCCGTGCTGCCGCCGCCCGTTACTCCGCCCCCCGGTTGGCTTGCGGTGAGGCCGCCGCGTGGTGGTCGTGGAGGTGGTCGATTCTTCTTCTTGCCCAACGGTTGTGGTAGCGCTGCGAGAGCCCGTCGTCGTGGTGGCGGTTGGTTCGCCGCTGGTAGTCGAAGAAGAAGAAGAAGAAGAAGAGGAGGAGGAGGAGGAGGAGGAGGAGGAGGAGGTTAGCGAAGCGGTCGAGGCGGCCGTAGCGAGGGTTTCCTGGGCCTCGCTTGTAGTCGTCAAGGTGGAGGGTTCGTGT
>Ga0167615_1000134_pt1 | contig 26360 bp, 22 predicted proteins | sample BED_Mat_host_9_1_FD_111800 | JGI IMG/M metagenome (GOLD analysis project Ga0167615, IMG submission 111800) | Extremophilic microbial mat communities from Yellowstone National Park, USA - BED_Mat_host_9_15 (v2) (version 2) | ecosystem: Environmental > Aquatic > Thermal springs > Hot (42-90C) >... | reverse complement strand
TTTTTTCGCAGACGTTATATGGAGGAGATAAAACTTCACACTCCGAAAAAGCAAGTCCTCAAGGTGCTGATAAAAAGGCATCTTGAGAGGCTAAAAGGGTGTAATAGTGCTCCTTTGGAAGTTCTGAAGGATAACCCTATTTCAGTGGTTATATACGAAACTCCCTAAAACCCATGGAGTGTGGATAATCGTCTATGGAGGGGGGAACTAATGGTGAATATATTCCTAACTGGGCTAAATATGCCCAGTTTCGCGTTACCGGATCCACCGTCATGAAAACTAAGCACCAGTAAATCTATGAGCTTCATTCAACGTGTATATCACATATACAACCCGAGTCAAAGCGCGGATATCTGAGGCATACTTGCATGAACATAACACGTCTATAAGACGTATGCCGAAAACCTAAGTTAAAGTATTTGCGGATCTTTCGAGCGCAAACCTATAAACCGGGGAGGACCTAAAAGGCTCAGGCAACTTGTTTATTGTCTTTTTGAGCATCTGGCACAGCCCATCAAAGCAAGCACTATGCAAAGGTGTCCATCTAACTCCATAACCATTACGAATCATGGCGGGCAAAAGCCCCAATGCAAAAAATGATGATAATGCTTGCAATCCAATAAATATGGGGTTAACCGTATGTGCCTTAAGTATAGTCTTTGCCACCTCTTTTGATCCTTCACCAGGTACGGCGTGCCCTGACAATACCATAAAAGACACATACGCCAGCAAGTCTTTCCAGCTCTTTAGTAGTTTTTGCTCAGTAAGTCCGATACGTAAAGCAACTTTATTCCATTCTCTAGTTAGTGAATCTTTCTCATCTTCTGAAAGGCATCCTATTATTTTTTCGTAAGTGACGACAATACTATAGATAAGTGTAGCGTGCACCCAAAGAAGTAGATCAGGATCCAATGCACTATACGGGGTTCCTCCTGGGTATGGCCCTGTACCGTATTTGGCAGGCATTAGACCTTTAACCTTTGCATGAATTTGATTAATTCTCTGACATGCAACATCTGCCTCTTTTGTGGTACCGAAAACAACCTGCGAAACCCAGGCAACAGTGCGTTCAAATCGTCCAAAAGGATCTTCCTTATAACGACTATGATCAAGCGCACCTTGTGCAACAAGTGGATGTGCAACTTGCAATAATAGTGCCAAGCGAGCTCCAATTACCAAAAACGGTTCCTTTAATACCTTCCAAGTAACCGAATCTGGTCCAAAAAGCCCAGGATCCGGACTTTGATCGGATATAGAAGGCCTTCGATCAAACCGAACCTCCCATCCAGAAGTATTTGTCCTTAGCTTACTTGATTCCTGTTGGCGCATCTAAAAAGCGTGCCTGAACATCTGTTACAGGCGCAACTATCAGCTTTAAACCATGCCTTTCTACAACGTACACAAGGTCACCAGGCTTTACTGTCCCAGTACTGCACTCTGCCTGCCACCTAGTGCCATCTACTAGCACTTGGCCAACTGGCGCAAGTGGTGTTATAGCTTTACCAACTCTGCCTACAACATCAAAACTAAAAAATCTCTTTTGCAACGCATGCTTTAACGACTTAAACACCGAATACGACACAACCCCGCTTATACCAAGTAATAGCAGCAACACAACAAGCGCCATCCACACCGACACTAGGCCAAGCATCATCATAAAAAGCCCTGCACCAAGCAGAACAAGACCAAGCCCAAGGCCACCGCCGTGACGAATCACGTGCAAGTCAATCGCTAGGATTATTACCCCCAAGCCTATAAGTATTAGTGCCTTAATCATTTTATTCTTCCGCACCCACAGAGTTTTTCACCTTACTGCTTTTAGTATATTCCATGTAGAAAATGGCAATGGCCAACAGTTTCTAATTTGTCATTAATTAAATTGCGTTATCCAAGAAGCAAATTTGAAATCTCCCAAAAGCATGCCTTAAGTATTGGTTATTAGTAACTGATACCTAGAACTGAAATTATAGTGAGGTTAGAGCCTCCTTACACTGCACTTGATGCTTTAGGGCGTACGGGATGGATAAGGGTGTAAGGCCACCAGTTCAGTGTTCCGAATATACGCATCAAAGCAGGTACTAGAATTAGTCTTATTATAGTTGCATCTATTAAAACAGCTACCGCAAATACAAGACCAATAGCTTTATCTACTGTAAGGCTTGACTCTACAAGCGATCCTGCCACAAATGCCATTATCAAAGCCGCACTTGTAATTATTCTGCCCGTCCGCGCCATACCGTTGGCAACCGCTTGTGTGTTATCTCCGACCTTAAGGTACTCTTCCCTTATTCGGCTAAGCAAAAATACTTCGTAGTCCATTGATAGTCCAAAAAGCGAAGCGAATATAATTACAGGAATCTCAACAACCGTGTACCCCGCAGGCGTGAACTGGAGTAATGAAGCAAAATGACCTTGCTGGAAAATAAATGTTAGGACTCCCAATGCTGCAAGAACAGAAAATAGATTCATTACAACAGCTTTAGTTGCTAGTACCACGGATCTTAATGCGACACCTAGTACCACGAATGTCACCAACAACACAAGGGTGAAAATCAACGGAAAATCTCCTAGCACATAACGAACGTAAGCGTGATCTATAGCGGGTTCTCCTCCTACCTTTATTTGTCCTGTTTTAAAAAGTTTAGATGATTCGATCCGCTCTACAAGATTCTGATCTACTTTAGAGTTAGCTGGCGCAGGAGTCGCAACTTCGTACAACGCATATGGGGGATTATAGTAAGCGGCTAGCTGAGCTCTTCCAACTGTGGCTGGCCCTATTATTTTGTACGGCTTAACTATATTCTCTAGCCTTTTTTGAAGCTCAAATGCACTGGCTAGCGAAATTGATTTGTCACTTATTATCTCGATAGAAGGGTTAGCAGGGAACCCAAACTTTTGACTTAGCATCTTCTGAGCAACAACTATACTATCGTTAGGCGGTAGATCTCGAATGCCGGCTGTGCCAAGGTATATACTTTTGGCTGGATAAGCAAGAACAAGCAACATAAGTAATGCTACCCCTGCAGCAACATAAGCATGTTTCATCACAAAATTACTCAGTTTTAGCCAAAAAGCGCCGGCCGAACGTTCATGTCTAAAAGCTAGCATGTTCACATTGCGCCCAAGTGCAGCTAGAACAGACGGTATAAGCAAGAGACTAGAGAGTATAGAAGCGGCAACTACTATTGATCCACCAAGACCTATTGACCAAAGGAGATTCGAGTGAGATAGCATTAAAAATCCAAACCCGGTCATTACTGTGCCGCCGGATACAAGTGTGGCACGCCCTGCAGACGCAACCGTACGGGCAACAGCCTGGGGCACATCATATCCCTTAGCGAGCTCTTCTCTAAAGCGCGTAACGACAAGTAGCGAATAATCTATGCCAAGGCCCAGTCCAACAATCGAGGAAATATTAAGAGCAAATATAGAGATTGTAGCAACTTTAGTCAGGGCTGCAAGACATGCCAGAGCAATCACAACAGCTGCAAGGCCTGCTATGACAGGTACAGCAGCAGCAATTAAGCCTCCAAAAACCAGTATCAAAAATCCGAATGCGATTGGAGCGGTAACACGCTCGCTCCATTGAAGTGCTGCTTCTGAATAGCTAATAAAATGATTGTACAGAGCGGCTGGTCCTCCTACGTAGTACTTACCTGGTCCAGGTATATGTACACTCGCCAGCCTTTTCACAACGGAAGTAAATTTAAGCGCGGAAACGTTGGAGAGAACCAATATAGCAAAACTGTGTTCGCTCTTAGATGGAATAATTTTCACTTGTGTTGCATGCGAAGTTGACACCAGGATCTTAATCTTGTTGACCCAACCCTGTATCTGTGCGGCGTAAGCAGGCGACTGTGTAGGTGTTTTAGTGTACGTCAATGCCACAAAAAGCACCAGAGATTTTCTAAATGGAAACGCCTTTTGTGCGAGTTGTGCTTCTACAAGCGGTTCTGTTTTACCAACTGATATTTCTGGAGACAATAAATGCCCTGTTTTTAGCGATATAGGCGCGAGTGCAAATATCGCCATAACCCATATTAAAATTAGCGCCCAACGGAACCTGGCAACCTGATATCCCCATCGGTAAAACCAGGCCCCCTCTTGGATAGCCTCCATGCTTTGAGAATAGCACTACATATGATTAAGCCGGAGGCTTATTCTGGACGCCATTGTAGGGGCTTTCCTAAATATTGCTCTAAAATTGACTCAACTTCGCCAGGCTGAGGCAGATGTCCCACCTTATGTTTGTTAAAGACTTCTTTGCTGTCGCAGGTTACAATGAACCTCCCACCATCTGTTGTAACAAGAGAGACTCTTTTAAGTATAGGAGCCCACTTGTCGACTAGACTTCTTGCGAGGCTAACTGCCTCGTCGGAGTAGTCTCAAGGTACACAGTAAATAATTTCTATCTCATGCTTAGGATCTATCACCGCTAATTACCTCCACCCTCTACTAGCTGCGATCTGTTCGATTGCCGAAACTAGTACATCTACATCACTTTCAATATTAAAGTAACATGTCGACACCCGGTTGGCAGGCGGAGTTGGAGTATCCCTTATGACAATACCGCGCTGCTGTAACTCGTTGGTAATCTGCTGTGGGGACATTCCATCAATTTGGAAGTGTACAAGTCCACCGATATACTCTAATGGCGACAACATCCTAACGCCATCTATTCTGTTCAGCTTTTCGTAACAATATTTCCTTAGCTCCAATATACGTTCAAATATACGTTGCCAACTTACACTTTCTGTTTCCCATGTAAGCATTTTGTAAAAGGCGTAAATAGACGCCGGATTTAAAGATATCGCTTCGAAGCGCTTTGCTGATTCAGCCGGCTTGAATCTATAACCCTCCTCAAAGGAACCACTTGCGTAACTTGCAAAAGTCTGAGCTAATTGTGGCAAAACATCCTGTGCTACATAAAGCGCACCAGTCCCCATCGGACCACAAAGCCACTTGTGGCCGGAACATGCATAGCCATCTACTCCTAACTTTTTAACGTTTACTGAAATCATTCCAACGCTTTGCGCACCATCACCGAGGAACAGGCTGCCAGCTTGATGTGCAAGTTCAGCAAGTCGCGCAATCGGAAGAATCATGCCAGTAGTCCAAGTAACATGAGATAACACTACAAGCTTTGTCTTATCGGTAAGCGCCTTTTGTAATTCTTCATAAGGGTCTACATCAGCAAAACCTATTCGCGTCCAAACTACTTTACATCCATACCTTGCCGCGACAACGGACACTGGGTAAGTAACCCCAGGATGCTCAGTTAGAGCCGTTACAATTTCATCACCATTATGCCAATCAATGCCCATAACAAATGTATTTATACCTTCTGTTGTGCTGTGCATCAAAGCAACCTCTTGCTCACTGCAACCCAGAATATTAGCAAGCAGACCTCGCAGCTTATTTTTTGTCTCCACTATTACTTCATAAGCACTTGCACCTTTGGTTAGTCCCTCGATCTCACCAGTTAGATATTCGCCATATGCACTTTGCTGTACAGACGATATAGGAGCGCTTGCACCTGTGTTCAGATATGTTACACTTTTTAGAACTGGAAAGTTTTCCCTTATAATTTCATTCATCATTGGTCACCTCTTAAAAGCGCATCCCTTATCACGATAGCAGCTTTTCTCGTATACATAAAACCCCATATCCCAAGCCACAAAGCCTCAGTCCAGTTCGAAGGGTTACGCAAAGCTTTACGAACATCGCTCCAATCGGTAGAAATTTCATGATCTGGCGTATCAAATACAACGCGTACAACTCCAGCAGTAGGCACCATTTTGAACACCAAACTAGACTCCATGTCTACAGCAATAGGGCCTTTAGCAAACCAGAATTCTCGTTGTTTACCCGCCACAATCCCACTGGACGTCAGCATAGGTCCTCGCCTGGTATAGTACCCACGAGCTTCAGCAGTCCTTCTAAATCTATCTTGTAAGCCGCGATCGCACTCATAAATTTTGCCAGACTCCGTTACTACTTGATCAGGTATTACAAGGGTACCAGATCGAATAGAAGGGTCTAGTCCCCCACATATGCCGCATGAAATTCCCATCTTCTCTAGGTAAAACTCAGGTGGAAGTCTCTTTAGTCCGATGCCACCGTTGATGACGAAGTCCTTAGAAATAACTGAGCGAATAGCAAGCTCTTCTAGCTTAGTCGCAGCAAAGACAACGAACCCTGTACCTTGCAACTTAACTTGTAGCAAACCTCACAATAATCATACATAGCCATGCTGCTTATACCATACTAGGGCACGTTGGATGGCATTTTCAACTGAACTATAAGTCAATCCAAGATCACGTGTAGCTTTGCTGCCATCTGCATACATAAACTTTTGCGACATTTGTAAGCCCTCTTTCGGCACAAGAGGCTCGTGATCAGTGTATTTAAACAAAAGACTTTCAAAGAAACTTGCAAGTCCAACTAATCTATATGGAACCTTACGCAACGCAGGACGCTTTCCTGTAAGCTCGCTCAGTATATCCCAAAGCTCAGCATAGGTAAGATTTTTAGCTCCAACAATATAACGCTCTCCAGGAACGCCTTTTGTCAGCGCTAACACATGAGCACTTGCCACATCCTCTACGGCAACAAGATTTATACCACCCGTTGGCACAGCAAACATAAGCCCTTTTGCAAAGTTGATGATTATCTTACCTGTAGGTGTGGGTCCTGAGTCACCTGGTCCAACTGGTGTTGTAGGTAAGATACTACAAATATCTACTTGCGTAGCCAATGCTTTTTGTTCTGCTAAAAGCTTTGAATGATGATATTCTGAAGTGTCATCAGAAAAATGATCCCAACTCGATTCATCCAACGGATAGAACGGGCTAGCTGGACCTAACGTAGCCGAACTTGAGGTATACACACACTTTTCAACCCCGCATATTCTTGCCGCCTCCAACAGGGACGCAGTGCCGCGCACATTGATAAGGTATATTTCTTGCGAACGTTTTGGGGAAAAGGAGTAAATCGCCGCAGTATGAATCAGGTATCGGCAATCTCTAAGCTCATTTACGAAGCTACCTATGTCAGACAGGCTACCGCGAATCGGCAATACCTGTTCCTTAAACTCATCTGGTACCTCAGGCGGCGAAAAATGGATAAGTACCTTGACATAGTATCCGTGCCTAAGTAACTCAATAAGAACATGTTTACCTACAAAGCCACTAGCTCCAGTCAAGAAAACCTTATCCATATGAAAAATTATCGAGCAATTGCTTCCCTTACTGCACCCGCAATTATGCCCGCAAAAGCTCTGGCCGACTCTGTTGGAGATTCAAACGTTTTAAAAACAGCCGTTGGCTCATATCCGCAGTGTGCCATGCAGTTTTCGCACTTTGGATTCTTCCCTCTACCATATTTGTCCCACTCGGTGGCCTCTATCAATTCTTTATACGAGCTGACGTAGCCATCAGCCAGCAAATAACAAGGTTTCTGCCACCCTAAGACTGAATAGCAAGGAATAGCCCACGCAGTGCAGGGAAAATCAAGTTTTCCTTCAAGGAAGTCTAAATAAAGTGGTGTATGGTTAAGTCTCCACTTTTTGCGTCTACCATCGGCAAAAGCTTCACGGAACAGATTTCGCGTTCTTTCAACTTCTAGGAAATGCTCCTGGTCAGGGGCCTTCTCATAGGCGTAGCCTGGGGCAATTTCCATAGCGTCAACCTTTAACTCATCATTTAGAAAATCAAGCACCTCCCTTACAGTTTTCGGGGTATCTGTGCTAAAGAACGTAGTGTTAGTTGTAACCCTAAAACCCCTCCTTTTGGCTTCTTTTATTGCAGCAATTGCTTTGTCGAAAACGCCCTTTCGATCCACGGAAGCGTCATGCCGCTCTCGCAAGCCATCTATGTGAACTGACCAGCAAAAATAAGGAGAAGGCTTGAAAAGATCCATCTTGCGCATCATCAGAATAGCATTCGTGCATAAATAAACATATTTTTTACGTTCTATTAGGGCTGCTACGATCTGATCAATTTCCTTGTGAATTAGAGGTTCACCTCCGGCTATCGATACAATAGGTGCTCCACACTCCTCAACAGCATCAATGCATTGTTGTACCGTTAAACGTCTGGAAAGTATATCCTCGGGATGTTGTATCTTGCCACAGCCCTTGCAAGCTAAGTTACACTGGTACAGCGGCTCCAACTGCAATACCAGCGCAAATTTCTTATTCCCTTTTAGTCTTTGTTTGGCAATGTATGTAGCTACTCTTAAGTTTTGCCTCAAATTTAATGGCATATTCCACCTCCATTTCCGAATAATTACCTACACTAATCCATGATGAACCTTACAATTATAGTAAGGTCAATACCTATGGATGAAAAACTATTAATTAGCTATATTGCAGCATTGACCGGATTAAAGCCCGGAATTATAAGACATTACGAGCAAAAGGGGCTTATCAAGCCTGAGTACACAGCTTCAGGATATCGTGTTTTCGACCAAAAAGACGTAGCTACCCTGCTTTACATCTCTCTTTTGCGTAGACTTGGCTTGGGTCTTGATGATATAGCAAAAGTACTAATGAATAACTCTTCCAGCCTTAAACAGGTTCTGCAATCACACAAGCAAACATTGTTACAAGAAAGAGAAAGACTTGACAGGCAAATCCGCAACATTGAATTAGCTTTACAGAGAGCCAATGAACCGGAGTCTATAATTGACCTTATCACAACCGGTACAGGAGAGCTTCTGCGCCCATTTGGTAGATTAGCAAGACCCCTCAGTCCCTCAGCTTCGCAATTTTACCGTAGACTATTTCGAAAGGGATGGAATATGCCGATAAATGCAGTATATACAAACATGATGTTGCCAAATTCCATATGTGAAATGCTTGAAGAAATAGCAAAAAGCAATCATGCCAGTGAGTTTTTTAGTCAGTTAAGGAATCTAGCACGCAAGGTTGTTGCTTTAGGGAACAGCAGAAGCACTGATGATAGAGCGATAAAAAGGCTTGCCTCTTGGTGGATTGAAAAAAGTGAAAAAAATCCTCTTGACCCTCAGATAGCGAGCGCATTAAAAAAATGTGCAGCTGACAGGAAATCCTATGAACTTATGCACCAAGGTTTTAAGCTGTGGGCAAGCTCAATATCCCCGGCTGCAAGCGCTTTTATCGAACAAGTAAACATGCAAGCAACTCAAAAGGGATATCAAACATTCATAGTAATACCAATACCATAAAACTCATAAAAGGCAGCGCTTGCAAACACACCTTTTTATGTGATAATTAGTTTACGTACCATAACTGTTTGGTTAGCATAACAATGTCATAAAAGTTTCAAAAGGCGTATGGAGATGTTTGACTCTGAACCTGAAGCATTTGCAAAGTATACGCCACTTATTCTTGAGGCAATCCCGTATGTTATACCAAAAGGGAATACAGTTTTAGAGAGCATGTTAAAGTACCACCTTGGCTTAATAGACGAACAGGGAAATCCAGCAGAACTTCCGCAGTTGGGAAAGCTAATGCGTCCTATTCTTGCGTTGACTGTATGTGAAGCGCTCGGCGGAAAACCAGAAGATACAGTTAACGCAGCTTTGGCTCTTGAGTTAATGCACAACTTTACCCTTATCCACGATGACATACAAGATGAAGATGAGATTCGCAGAGGCCGTGCAACTGTGTGGAAGATATGGGGCAAAAATATGGCAATAAACGCAGGTGACGCCCTATTTACAATCGCTACAAAGGCCAGCCTTTCGACACAACTAAGTCCTGGCAAGCGTCTTAGGATAGCAAATGTAATACTCGATGCAATATACGAGGTGATCAGAGGACAATGTATGGATTTGCAGATCGAAGGTAAACCTTCCACTTCAGAGGCAAGCTACATTCGTATGGTAAAAGCTAAAACAGGTGCACTAATTGGAGCAAGCTTCCAAGTTGGTGCAATAAGCTCAGGTGCCAATATAGCCACAGTCAACAAGTTAAAAAATGCTGGAGTTCTGCTCGGCATCGCGTTTCAAATCAAAGATGATTGGCTTGGTGTGTGGGGTGAAAGCAGCAAAACGGGTAAGTCAAATACAAACGATGTCCAGCAAAGGAAGGTAGGCTATCCCGTAATCGCAGCATACTCACTGGCCGATAGCGCCACCAGACAGAAGCTTTCACGGCTATACAATAATAAAGACCCTAGGCTTTCTACTGAAATCTATAAAATCCTTGACTCCACCGATTCCTCCGCCAAGACGCTCAATGCAGCCAGACAATACAAGCAAATGTCAGATAAGTTCCTGCTTTCGGTACTACCCGAAAGCCCGGCTAGCGCAAGTTTAGTTAGCCTTTCAAACTATGTGGTCGCTAGAGACAGGTAACAAGACAGTGAGTCAGACAGAAAACAGAAAAGCTGAACACATAAATATCAACCTGACCAAGGATGTCTCAGCAAAGGGCATCGATAATGGGCTAGATAAGCTAACATTCATCCCCTCTGCGATGCCTGAGATTGACTTGAATGACGTTGACACATCCACCGAATTCCTCGGATATAAGCTAGGTGCTCCTATACTTATCTCTTCAATGACTGGTGGTGTAGCAATCGCTAAAACAGTTAACCGTACGCTAGCTTCGACCGCCCAACGATATCGACTACCAATAGGCCTGGGATCTGGAAGGGTATTACTAGAAAATCCGGATGTTATCGATACCTTCTACATACGTGATATAGCAAAAGATGTACCGATATTTGTGAACCTAGGCGCAGTTCAACTTAATAAAGGCATAGACGCAACGCAATGCAAGCAGCTGATAGAAATGTTGGACGCCGACGGGATTATTCTACATCTAAACGCGCTCCAGGAAGCATTACAACCTGAAGGTGACACGTGCTTTAAGGGTCTTCTTCAAAAGATAAAGGCGCTTACCAGCACATTAAGGTACCCCGTGATAATCAAAGAAGTTGGCTGGGGCATATCGCCTGACATCGTTCTAAGCTTGTTAGACGCGGGGGTATTTGCCGTCGACGTAGCAGGCGCGGGTGGAACTTCGTGGAGTGAAGTTGAAAAATATAGACAGTCAATGCCATACATGCAAAATGTAGCTTCCACTTTCTCTGGCTGGGGGCTTAGCACCGCTGATGCACTTTGGCTTGCTAAAATGGCAGCACCAGATTCGTGCATAATCGCAAGCGGTGGTATACGAAATGGGTTAGATGTAGCTAAGTGTATAGCCTTAGGAGCCGACCTAGTAGGACTTGCGGGAAACTTCCTGCGTGCCGCCGCAAACGGCCAAGAGCAAGCTGATCAATTCACTTTGGAACTGATCTCAGAGCTAAAAATAACGATGTTTTGCACCGCAACGACGTCAATTAGTGCTCTCAAGCACAGCCCACGATTGGTAAGACAAGGAAGCTTGCTGGGCGGTGTACATTTTCATCAACTTCAATGTGAGGTCGGCACCGGTTCTACAGTCGATATAACTGAGCAAGTAGAAAAAGCTGTATATACATCAGGGGTAGTAAACGGCGTAGCTGTCCTTTCATCATTGCCTAAAGATGCATATGTGGAAATAACAGAGGAACATAATGGCTTGCCCAGCCTAGATGGTCAAAACCGCTCCAATGGCAACCTGATAACCATACTAAACGGTAGACTTTCGTTAGGTCCTAAGAAAAAGCTTATCCTTAAAAACAACAGTCAAGAAACCAGCCTAGCGCTTAGTCTAAAGGTCATGGGACAATGAAATCCCTCGATCCTTTTTTAGCTGCCAGTGATAAATTTTGTAAGGCCTTAGCAAAGCAGCATTATGAAAACTTTCTAGTGGCAACAAGTATTGTTGGACCCGAGCTCAAACAGCACCTATACCGCATCTACGCATTTTGTAGATTTACAGATGACCTTGGTGACGAATTTAATAGCTCACCGCGATTGCTCAACGACTGGAAACAGCAGACATATCAAGCGCTAGTAGACGACATGGAAACTTCTCATCCCATATTGGTCGTACTCAAAGACACAGTGTCTAAATTTGCTATACCGCCAACTCTATTTCTTGATATCATCCATGCCAACGAGCTGGACCAGCAAAAGCATAAATATTCAAGTTTTCCTGAACTCTTGGAATATTGTCGCTATTCAGCAAATCCTGTCGGACGGATGGTACTCTATTTATTCCGAGCTGTAAACGATATAACTCTTAAGTATTCTGATGACATATGCACAGGTCTGCAGATTGCCAATTTTGTGCAAGATGTATCTGTTGATCGAACTAAAGGCAGGTGCTATCTGCCACTAGACATGCTGGAACAATATGGCGAAAGCGGGACGATTAGGGAACTATCGAATAAGGCGCAAGAGCTACTAGAGCAGTCGTGGCCAATTGAAGCTATGGTCCCCTTCTCGCTTGCGGTGCAGCTGTCTCTTTACAGGCTCGGAGGATTAGCCATATTAGCTGAGGTAAGTAAACTCAATTTTGACACAAGCAACCTAAGGCCAAGTGTTTCGCTGGCAAAAAAAGCCGTTATTGCCCTCACTGCGATAAAAAGGACTGTTTGGTCTAAGCGGACATGGCATACATCACAAAGGGTAGCAACATGATTGCGACTAAAAGTAGTTATGCACTTAAGTTATCGGCACAATATTGTCAAGAAATAACAAAGCAAGAAGCCAAAAACTTTTACTATGGGTTTATTGCCTTGCCTAAGGAAAGGCGCACTGCTATTTATGCGATGTACAGTCTTGCAAGGTGGCTAGATGACGTTGTGGATAGTGGCATGTATGTTAATCCCAAACAAGTGCTAAACAATTTTCGCGATCAGCTTCATCAGGCCTTATCTGGTTACTCGTCAAACGCAATGTTGAGCTTTATTGCGGAAATTTCTAAAAAGTTTTCCATTACCGAACAGGAGCTGATGATGCTCATTCAGGGTGTGCAAATGGATCTGGAACCACATCATTACACCACCTGGAGTGAGCTTAAAGACTATTGCTACCATGTTGCATCCGTGGTAGGAAGAATTTCTGTAAAAATATTCGGGTACAGCAACCCCGACGCTTTATACGCTGCAGACGACCTGGGCATTGCACTGCAATTGACAAACATATTGAGGGACATAAGAGAAGACGTTCAACTTGGCAGAATTTATCTACCTAAGGATGAATTGGAAATGTTTTCACTCGATCCAATGTACTTTAAAAACCCAAGAATCCCAAGTACACAATGGGAAAACTTCGTACAATTCCAAATTAGCCGCGCTAAAGGGTATTTCAAGAACGGAGAAAAAGTTGTTCAGTACATACCAAAAACTTCAAAAGTATGTGTACTTACAATGTCAGGAATTTACAAAACCATACTTGAGCGCATCGAGCAAGACCCATACCTACCTTTCAAACACAGGGTTAGCCTTCCAGCCCTTGGTAAAATTGGAAAACTCGTACAAGCATGGATTCAAAGCGTCTGGCAATAGTCGGCTCAGGATTGTCAGGTTTAGCTGCTCTTGTCTCGCTTACCAAAGCGGGCTACAAAGTAGACCTCTTCGAAAAGTCAAGATTACTTGGCGGCAAGACAACCTCTTTTAAGGTAGGTGACCTCGAGATAGATAATGGACAGCATGTATTTATCGGTTGCTTTACGGAATTCAGAAGGTTTGTCGAGGAAACAGGTTTAGAAAGTGCCCTGTATATGCAAAAGACATTTTCCGTAACTATTTATGACAGCGCAGGAAAGAAAAGCATCCTAAGAGCCTTACCTAACCTACCATCACCCTTCCATACGGCATTTTCATTTTTAATGTATAAACACCTTCCGGTGAAGGACAAGCTGGCTGTTTTGTATGGGCTTGCGTCTTTGCTACGCAAAACTAATACAGATTCTAAGAGCACTTATGAGTGGCTTACGCAACACCATCAAACAAAAAAATCGATCGATGCATTTTGGCAACTGTTTTTAGTTCCAGCACTTAACGCAGAACTTAGTGTCGTTCCATTTGAGCTTGCCTCATTTACAATACGTGAAAGTTTTCTTGGGAAGCCAAGCAATCTACCAATCGGATTTCCCATAGTGCCTCTCGGACATATCGCAAAAGCTGCCGCAGCAAAAGCAGAACACATCTTTACCAGATATCCTGTAGTTGGAGTGGAACCGAATGGCTCTAGTAGCGTAATTATAAGGACTATGGACGGAAAGTCGCACCACTATAACGCAGTGGTGATAGCGGTGGGACCGTATGACCTTGCAAAGATAATTGATGTTAACTGCATCTTAGCTAGCAACTCCTCGCTAGAGTTTATCACCAGACCAATTATAGACGTACACCTTTTATATGATGCGCCTAGCATCGGCATTGGGTTTGCTGGCATAATTGGCTCTCCAGTTCAATGGGTGTTCGAAAAGCCAAATGGCCATTTATGCTGTAGCATGAGTGCGGCACATAATTATGTGCGTATGCATAATATAGAGCTTATAAATCTTTGCAGAGAATGGGTTGAAAAATTAAACCCACAACTTAAAGAAATTAAGTTTATAAAGGGAATTGTCACACGAGATCTGCGTGCTACGTTTTTGCCACGATCGCCTTCTACCGTCCCACCGCAAAGCACCCTTGTTCCTAACATTGCCATAGCCGGGGCCTGGACAAGAACTGGGTGGCCACCAACTATGGAATCAGCCGTAAGGAGTGGCAGAAAAGCAGCGGAGGTACTTTTAAATGCTTTATGAAAAACTAAAGGAAGCCAACAAGGCAGCAATCGACTGGCTTTTTGCTAAACAATCACATGAAGGATGGTGGACTGACGAGCTTGAGACAAATGTAACCATGACTGCCGAGCATATAATGCTATTGGCATTCATAGACCTGCCGTTTGACCCGATCCGAGAAGCAGCCATTAAACATATATTATCTTGCCAACGATATGACGGCTCATGGAGCCTCTATTACAAGGGCCCTGCAGATTTGAGTACAACTATTGAGGCGTACGTTGCCCTAAAATTTCTAGGATATGACCCCGGATCTGAGCCAATGAAAAAAGCCCTAAAGGTTATCCACAGAATGGGTGGCCTTGCTAAGGCCCGTGTTTTTACTAAGATGTGGCTTGCACTATTCGGTCAATACCCATGGGAGGGGGTTCCCTCGCTTCCGCCAGAAATGATTTTCTTACCTCACTGGATCCCCTTCAATATCTACGACTTTGCCTGTTGGGCAAGACAAACAATTGCTCCTCTTCTAATAGTTCTTACCAAAAAACCAGTTAAAAACCCGCCTTGCGAGCTGCGAGAGCTAATAGCTCCAGGTACACCTAAGAAGGCACTCATGACCGTGCCAGGCTCAGGCATCTTTTGGTGGATAGACAGAGCTATAAAGTTATACAACAGGCTTCCGCGGCACCCCATGAGAGAAACCGCATATCAAAAAATTGTTAAGTGGATCATCGAAAGGCAGGAAGCCGATGGAAGCTGGGGTGGCATCCAGCCACCATGGGTTTATTCGATCATAGCCCTCAACCTGCAAGGATATTCTAATGACCATCCTGTTATTAGAAAGGCACTTACGGGGCTTGACTCCTTTTCCATATGTGATGACAAAGGCTGGCGGCTTCAGGCTTGTGAATCACCTGTTTGGGACACAGCTTGGGCAATCTTAGCACTAAGAAGGTCAGGCATACCACAGAACGACCCACATATTGTAAAAGCGGTAGAGTGGCTAATAAATCAACAGATTCTAGATGTAAAGGGTGACTGGGCAATCAAATGCGATTCGGACGTTAAACCCGGCGGCTGGGCTTTTGAGTTTGAAAATGATCTTTATCCAGACATCGACGACACAGCTGTCGTGGTGCTTTCATTGTTAGCAGCTGACGCACACCAAGATCATCCGGATCGTATTCAAAGAGCTGTGGACTGGATTATAGCAATGCGGTCTCAAAATAAAGCTTGGGGAGCCTTTGATAAAGATAACACTAACCAAGCGGTGTACAAAATACCATTTGCAGACTTTGGGGCTATGATAGATCCCCCAACCGAGGATGTAACAGCCCATGCAGTAGAAATGCTTGCTAGAGTTGATCCCGTCAAATATAAAGACATTATTCAGCCAGCATGCAAGTATCTTTTGTCATGCCAGGATCCCAGAGGATGCTGGTTTGGTAGATGGGGCGTCAATTACATCTACGGTACATGGTGTGTTGTAACAGCGCTACTTGCCGTTGACAAACAAGCGTTTAAGGAGCCAATAGAGCGTGCATGCCAGTGGCTTATTTCTCACCAAAACCCCGATGGTGGCTGGGGCGAAACATGTTATACATATGAAGACGCTTCTCTTGCAGGCATTGGCGATTCAACCCCGTCTCAGACAGCATGGGCACTTATAACTTTGTTGGAAGCAGGTCTAACAAAACATCCTGCAATCGAAAAAGGTCTCGAGTATCTTGTAGACTCGCAAGAAAATGGCACCTGGAATGAAGACTTTTTTACTGGTACTGGATTCCCACGCGATTTTTACATCAACTATCATATGTACAGACATATCTTTCCAACCATGGCTCTAGGTATAGCTATATCTAAGATTAGGCAAGACTAGAACACAGCCGGAGGATGAGTAGCAAAATTAAGTGCCTGCCAGCTAACAAATGTCTTTTTACCTTGTAGCTTGCCAATTGCTAATGCGGCGTCTGCCCTTGCAATCAACTTGTCTGTCGCCTCTTGCCCGTCCCATTGTGCAATCCCGCACGAAGCGCTTATGCCATCTTGCATACGACTTAGAAGAATCTTAGCTATCTCAGACGCTCTGTTCTCGTCAAACCCGGGTAGCATGGCAATAAATTCATCACCACCATAGCGTCCAAGTACACCTTTAGTACTTGAAATAATTTTCAGCCAGTTTTTCGCAGTCGACGAAAGTAAACGGTCCCCTTTTACATGGCCGAATTTATCATTGTAAAGCTTAAAGTTATCAATGTCTAGCAGTATTATGCTAAGCGGCATACCACCACGTCTTGCTCTCTTCATCTGATTGTGTAGCTCTTTGTATAGATAAGCCCTATTTAGGGTATGGGTTAGATGATCATACATTTGCAACGGAAGATGTTCCAATCTGAGTGAAAATATCAAAATGTACAGTGATATAGAAGTTCCGTATAAAATTATTAACTCTACGGTATTTAACGCCCCTATAACGCCGTCTACGCCCATCATCGCAATCACGACTACAATCTGTGTCACCGCGCGGCCAGGTGTATAAAAGTAAGCAACAAATGCAATGACAAGCACAAACAAAAACTCAAGGTCAGCATGAATTTTGCTAAAGAGAAGTTCAAGCATTATTGCGGCAGAAACCAACATGGTTATCAAATCAAAGTGCCAACTTTCGAATACATTACGCAAAACAAAAGTTAAAAGGGCAAAAAGCCCTGCCACTACAGCAAGTCCAATTAGCGGAACATCCATATTTTTATTAAGAGCATCAATAAAAAATACAAGCGCAGCAACACATGCAATAACAGCCAGCACTACGGAAAGAGTATTTGCCATTAGCTCCGTTTCAGTGTAATGGTTATCAAAACCACTTAATAACCTACCGTTGGCAGTCACACCTGTACCCTCCTAATGCAACTAGCCAATCCGTTGCCTTCATGCTAAGCATTTAGGATATCTACCTTTAAGACAAATTTCGCTTATCCATTTGTAATCAAATGTAAAAAGCTGTTTTGAAATATTAGAGAGAGTAGCTAATCGTGCCTGGTAGTAAAAGGCAACATAAAGTTAAAATATTAGGCTAGGGCGGCTAGCTCAGTGGTAGAGCGCTTGCTTCACACGCAAGAGGTCGCTGGTTCGATCCCAGCGCCGCCCAGTGTCTTGCTGCACAGCGTTGTGGAAAGATTTGGGAATAATAACAATAGTCTACACGAGGAAAATAAAGTCACTGATTCACACTACTATCAGGCTAAAGCACGAGATCTCCTTGCTACAGCGTCTATAATAACAGCGGAAATTAATACAAGTGCAGTAATCATATATTGGTCAGCAGCACCAAGTCCTAGCAATCCCATACCATTATAGATGGTAGCTATAACAACGCCGCCAAGCACAGCATCAATCATTTTTCCTCTGCCACCAAATAAGCTAGTGCCCCCAATAACAGCTGAGGCTACCGCAAAAAGTACGAGGGTACCGCCGTCTATGTTTATTGATATTGACCCAAGTCTAGATGCGTATATTATTCCTGCTGCTCCTGCAGTAAATCCGTCCAGAGCAAATGCCAAAGTTCTAATTCGCCCGACATTTATTCCCGCTCTGCGGGCAGCCTCTTTGTTTCCACCAATAGCATAGATATATCTGCCAAATCGGGTTCTACCAAGTAACAGACTCCACACAACCAGGAAACCCAGTACTATCGGGATAACCCAAGGTACACCCTCAACAGGCACAAGAACACCTCTATTTGTATTACATATTGCTACAAGTGCGATCCCTGCTATAACCATTAGGCCAATCTTGAAAAGAGTTACCATTGCCGGAGCCACAGTAAGACCGTGCCTTCTTCTAGTAAAATCTTGGTAATAAATAAAGCCCCCAAAGATTATTGATACAATCGCAAGACCAACCCAACCAGCTAATGGACTAAGATTGCCATTAACAAGATTTGTTATAACAGCATTGGATATCCTAATGGTACCGCCTGTTGCGCCAGGATCGCTGTTCACTATTGCTATCATGACCCCTTCCCAACCTAGTAGACCAGCTAGCGTTACGACAAAGGATGGCAAGTTAAGTTTTGTTACCAGCGTACCTTGCAGAGCGCCAATCCCTGTTGTTACCGCAAGAGCCGCCAAAATTCCAACCCACCACGATTGATGGTATGGATACCCTACAACCATTGACATAACTACAGCCCCAACACCAGCCACATACCCTATTGACAAATCTATCTCTCCGAGTAACAAAACAAAAATTTCTGCCATGGCAAGTAATATAAAAACGGAACTTTGGACCAAAAGATTTGTCAGGTTACCCGGAGACAGAAACACTGGACTTTCAATTTGAAAAATTACTACAATTAGTACAAGTCCACCTAAAACGGGCAAAAAGCCACTTTCGCCACTTCGAACCCTCTTAAACCAATCCGCTATATACTGGGATACAGTCGGATGATACTCCAAACCAGCTTGTAACGTAAAAGCATCTTCGGAAGATGGCTTTACCTCTGTACTTTCATTGCGTTCGCGCCATGACAGTGGACTCTTTTTGGCCATTATTGTTCACCCCTCGTTTGGCTGAGTAGACGAATCGGGCATTCTAACAATATCGTTGCCCTGTGGCTGTACCGTACCGGTAGACATGTATTCAACAACAAGCTTTGTATCGAGCTCTTTTATGGATCCTTCAGCAACCAATCGCCCGTGAAATAAAACCGCGATGCGATCTGCCACCTCAAATACATGATTAAGGTTATGTGATATGAATACAACGGCTATGCCGTTTTGTGCCAGTTTGCGTACTAGATCAAGTACCTGCTTTGTTTGTGTTACACCAAGCGCAGCTGTCGGTTCATCCATCAGTACCAATTTCACGTTTGTCATCACGGCACGTGCAACAGCTACTGCTTGCCGCTGACCCCCGGACAGCGAAGCTACAAGCTGTCGTACAGAATTGACCGTTGTCACGCCCAGAGAAGCAAGAGTACTCAAAGTCTTTTTTTCCATGGATATCTCATCTAGAAAGATCCTTCGCTTTTCTTCACGACCTAGGAACATATTCTGAACCACGTCCAAGTTCTCACAGAGAGCTAGATCTTGGTAAACAGTAGCTATGCCAAGATCTGCCGCATCGCGTGGCGAATGGAGATGCACCTTTTTGTTTTCCCAAATAATATCGCCGGAATCAGGAGGAATGATTCCGGCGATTATCTTTATGAGGGTGGACTTACCTGCGCCGTTGTCGCCCACTAAGCCACAAACGCTGCCAGGGTATATATCCAAGGTAATATCTGATAGTGCCTGAACCGGGCCAAAACTTTTACTGATATTCTGTAACCGTAACAGTGGCTTGATATTCGTGATACCCTCCCTCTTCTCATCCAGATTATCACCCTGTACCCTGGCATGCGTTTCCATTTCACTTTACACTTAATCTAAAGCCAATCAATAGCTAATGCCAGCAGCAGCACAATCCGATGCGTAGGAGCCGCTGCAGAGCTGCGACACCGGTACAAACTTATCAGCAACTATTGTAGAATTCATGTTTTGCGGTGTAACCCAAATTGGGGTAAGCAAAACCGATGGCACAGCTACATGCTCAACAGTGTCCTCAGTAGTCCCATTGACTAATTGTGCAGGTGGTTTAACACCAGCGCGAAGATACATGGCCAGAGCAACGGCAGCCTGAGCTTCCAAATAAATGGGCTTGTAGACAGTACCACATTGATAACCAGACAACACGTTTTGAAGCCCGGTCAGTGTTGCATCTTGTCCGGTTATTGGGAATGTATGAGGCTTGATTCCAAGGGTCTGAAGATAATGGATAATGGGTGCCGCGTTTTCATCGTTAGGTACCAAAGCAGCATTTATATCATGATGCGCTGTGTATTCCTGCTGAAACTCGGTTAGAGCTGTAGGTGGGTCCCAAGTACCTGCCGGCTGACCTACATCTACCCACTTCCCTGATTGAAACAGCGGGTTCAGAACAGACATGTAGCCCTGATAGAATAATGTTGCATTATTGTCTGTTGGCGCGCCTCTCATTACAAGCACATGGGGGTTACTAACATTCCAGGCAGCAACACAACTTACAAGACCTTGCCCAAGCAACTGCCCGACACGGACATTATTGAAACTCACATAGTACGCACGGCTACCACCAAGTGTTAGACGGTCATAATCTATTACATATACGCCATGTGACTTCGCATAAGACTCAATCTGAGCTCCTACCCCAGAATCCAGAGGGTCCATTAACAGCACAGTGGCACCATTTGCTATATCGGACTGAGCATCCGTTAGCTCCGTCGAGTCACTGCCTTGGGCATTTTGTATTATTATCTGCGAGGGCTTGAGCCCCGCGTCTAACAAAGCCTTTTGTATAAATGGTTGATCAAACTCCGTGTACCTTGCAGACGTCACTGTGTCTGGCATAATAGCTGCAACTTTGCCTTTACCGCGCGCAGCAAGCGGACGCAACAACTTCATTACTGAAAAATCTCTTGTGAATGAAGTTGCGGAAATAACAGGTATTTTGCCACTACTGCTGGAACTACTGCTAGATGTGCTTGCCGCACTGCCACACGATGCCAGCATTATACTTAGCGCTCCAATGGCAAAACTCAAAAACCTGCGCTTATGTCTTGATTTCATAACATTCCACCTCCTACGAGAACTTTGCAAAGGTATCCTATGCATGTTTACATAGGATGCCGTTTTAGCTGCCAAAACTATATTCGGATGGGCAGTGTGAAAATTACTATGAAAATATCTGTCCAGAAATGAAAAAACTGTGAAAAGCCAAAATGTATGACGCTTTTGAACTATGGTACCCAGTATCCAGCTCTTGGTTGGGTAAGAATTATAGGTGCAGATCCTTCCCCTTCAAGTTTTTGTCTTAAACGGCGAATGTAGGCTCTTAAATATTCTGTTTCTGTTTCATAGCCAGGGCCCCACACTCGCCTAAGTAGCTGAGCGTGAGTCAACAGCTTACCACGATTTTCTACAAGTTCTCTAAGGAGCATAAACTCAGTAGGTGTAAGGTGAATCCGCTGTCCTTTACGCATCACGCTTTGTGAAGACAATTCAATTACAATGTCTCCCACCTTCAGTACCTTTTCACCATCAGGTTCCCTCTGATCACCTTTAATCCTTCTGAGTGTAGCAACTATCCGTGCAAACAATTCCTCTATACTAAACGGCTTTGTCATGTAGTCATCCGCGCCGAGGTTTAATGCATTTACTTTATCCTTCTCACCTCTTCGTGCCGAAATAACGATAATACCTGCATTGCTCCGCTCGCGTAAAGTTCTACAAAGTTCAAAGCCATCTATATCTGGAAGCATCAAGTCGAGCAATATAATGTCCGGATTTTCCTTGTCGAGTAGACTTAGTGCTTCGCTTCCATCGACAGAAACAATTGTGTCATATCCACGTATAAGAAGATTAGCCCTTAACAGATTAACAACGCTCAGATCATCCTCAACAACTAACACCTTGGTTATGGCTTTACCGCTGCGCATACGCTTTTCATTCATATCTGCTCGCTTTTTCTATGGCACTTCTTCAGAAACCTGTGGTTCATCTGTTGGCAATAGGATGCAAACCTTGGTCCCGACAATTCCATCATCGCGAAGGCCCTTAGTAAACTTACCCCCATGCGCTTCGACAATAGCCGAGGCAATATGTAGCCCAAGGCCATAGCTGCTTGGCATAATTCGTCTACCGGATGCAGCTGTCGTGCTTCTCAGTCCAGCTCCGTTGTCCAATACGGTGATTTCCACCCACTTGTTACTCTTCGGATAAGCGTATATTTCAACTTTTGTGCCAGGAGGATTATGTCTTATCGCGTTTTCTATAACATTTACAAACACTTGCTCAAGTCGATCGTGGTCGGCCCAAATTGGGGGGATATTATCAGCTACCCTATTAAAAATCTGGGGCCAGACCTCACGCGGTAAACATGATACAGCCGCGTCTATGACAAGCTTAAGATCGCACCAGTCGCAAATCAAGCTAAATGTACCTGACTCAATTGCTGACACATCTAGCAGGTCCCCAACCAGCCTAGTTACTCTCGAGGACTCTGCGCAAATGCGCTCAAGAAACATCCTTTGAGATGCTTGGTCCCATGTTACATCCGGAGCAAGAAGAGTTGACGCGTATCCCTGTATAGCGGTAAGTGGAGTACGTAGCTCATGACTCAATCGCATTAAGAAATCTTTTTGAAGTTTCTGAGTTTTTCTTAGTGCTTCAGCCTCCTGCCTTGACGCATCAGCCGCTTCTCGTTCAAGCCCAAGGCGTATAGAATTCGCAGCATCAATGACAAGAAATTCCGCTCTCTCACCTGGGAGACTATCAACCCACCACACGAGCAAGGCTACCTTATCACTCTGAGTAGAAAAGGCCGCTCCGTAGAATACAACATCATCTTTTATAAATTTGCGAATGTTCTGGGCACCTCCATCTGAGTTTGTTATCTCAGCTACAAGTTCAAGTGGATTCGGATCAATTAGACTAAGGTTGGCCTGTCCTGCTACAATTTGACCATGTTTTTGCGATAGTAAAACGCCGCCACTTGCCCCTAGTCCTTCTACCAAAACATCAAGGGCCAACTCTAAACTTTTGATAACCGGCAAAGGTCCTGCTAGTACTTCCAATATGCGTCTTATAGTCTTTAGCTTATTGTTCTGTTCGGCTATCGCGGTAAAGAGGTTATCTCTTTCTATTGCTTCTGCCGCGTGTGCTGCATACAAAGTCAGCAATTGTAGCTCGTCTTGATTCGGGCCTACGGGATTGTCACGCAGAACTGAAAGTACTCCTACAACTGAATCTTTTGACATAACTGGAACTGACCAACAACTTACCACCGCATGGTAATTGCCATCATTTGCTAGCGGCCTGGGTATGCGCAATGTGTCGACTATGAGCTTTTTTTCATTCACACACCGCACGGGTACAATCCACGTATTACTCAAATCTACTTGGTCTAGGAAATCCCGCATGTGTTGTTCAAAACCTGAATGAGCTGCAAGCTTTAATAGACGAGCTTGAACAACATGTACACAAACCTTCTCAGTTGAAAGTGCAGCACCAAGAGTCGATACAATCAAAGACAACCATGATGACGGATCAGATCCAGACAACCGTTCCATAAGCGCATGCAATCGACTAAGCTGCCTCCTAGGTGATGCGTTGACCGGCTGGCCAGACATCAGCGCTACTACATCGTCTGGATGTGCTTCTGACGTATTAAGTTCACCAACTATTCGGCCTTGCCTCATTACTACGATTCTGTCAGCAAGCCGAAAAAGTTGTTCTACATCATGTGACACAAGAATCGTGGCCGTACCGCTGCCTTTTGTTGAGGCAATTAAACTCTCGATTTGTCTTGACTCAGCTACACCTAGCGATGCGGTTGGCTCATCAAGAATAAGAAGCTTTGGCCTTTGACGCAGCGCCCGCGCGACAGCCAGAAGCTGGCGCTGTCCACCTGAAAGATGCATGACTGATGTGGACACTACAGGCAAATTAATGCCAAGTTCAGAAAACAATTGCTTTGCGTGACGGTACATAGTTGCTTCAGAAATAAAGATTTTGCCAGTTTCCTCACCTAGAAATAGATTGGCTATAGCATCAAGGTTGTCGCATAACGCTAGGTCTTGCCACACTACTCCAATACCATCGGCTTTCAGCGGCGATTGTCCCTTAGGACACAGCACATCAGAATAAATTACATCCCCTTTGTGGGCAGTAAGCTCACCAGCTATACACCTAACAAGTGTCGTCTTCCCGGCACCATTTTCTCCCGCAAGCCCCACTACTTCTCCAGGATAAATGACAAAATTCACATTATCCAAAATTCTTAAGGATCCAAACTCGACAGTTAGATTGGTAACCCGTACCAAAGGGCTCAGGCCAACAAAAACAGAGCTCTTTGAATTTATCATCTTAAGCTTGATTATATAACCAGCTTCACCGGCATCAATCATTGGCGCGCAATACTTAATTAATGGCTGATACGGCTAGATAGGCAATTAATACGTGCGCCGATGAAAAAATTACGAATAGTAAATTGCTACGTATATACTGTAGGGGTCGTAGTATGCATCAAATGATAAGTCATACCCATACTCAGGCCAAGGATCATTCATTAGCCAATCGTTAGACCCATTCATTCCAATTAAGGTGACAAAATGCGTTTCACCACCGCCCAACTGCATACCAACAATTACCGGCGCGTGTTGCAACACTAGTTGAGTTACCTGCGCGGGACTACTTATCGGAACTATCGTTCCAACATGTCCCGGGATTGCATTTACTATAGCTGAATCATACATATCCCCATAAGCGTCAAACCATGAAGTATGACTTGCAACCCACCCTGGATTCACATAACTATACCCATAATGTGTCGCAACCATTGCAATATCAGACAGCAAACATCCGGCCTCCCAAACAAGAACATCACTGTTGCCAATATAATCATCTCCCCAGCGTGCATCCCTTTGGTTGTAATAGGTGCCCCATGCATTACTGTAATTCTCGGGTGAAACTATATCGCCCCCGCTGCCCACTCTGGACTCAGCGAAGTTGATCATCTCTTGTATTAGTTGTTGGTCAGAAAGAATTTGAGAATTTAGCAGCGAAGCTTGATTTTCAAGATTTGCTTGTTCTGACGCAAGCTGCGCCTGCAGGGAAGCAAGTTGGTTGTAAATATTTGCCTGCGCGCTGTATTGCTGTTGCAGCAGATTTCTCTGCGCTTCAATAGAGCTAACAAGACTTTGTTGCTGCGCCTTTTGTTTATCCAAAGTCATTTTGTATTCCGCTATTTTCTGTTTCTCAGCCATCAATTCAAGAGCCAGCTTATGGTCGGAATTAACTATGTACGTAAGGTCCATGAGTCTCTGAATGAACTGCATAATGTTGCTCGAGGTAAGAATCAACTCAACAATGTTGGTCTGGCTTATATCTGCCAAGTACCTTACCCGTTTGTTCAGTATGGCTTCCCTTTGCGAAAGTTGATGCTCGGTAGTAATAAGTTGTTGCTGTACCTGCTGCTCTTGTATTACTAGACTCTGGAGCCTTGCTTGCGCCGAATACAACTGCTGATTAACGGTGGCTATTTGGGATGCGATCTGCGATAGAAGTACATTTAGCTCCTGTATTTTTTGCTGCACAGGCACCATCTGCTGTTCAATTGCATTTTCCTGTTGCGCAATTACAGCAAGCTGTGCCTGATCGTTTTGTATTTGATTCTGAAGCTGAGTAACACTAAGAGCAGAAACGTTCTGTGCGCCAGCTCCAAGCTGCGTCACCAATACAACAAAAATCGTAGCTACTACGGCCCTTAGACGAATCTTATAATGTGCAATGCCCCTGCGCAATGGCCTACGTCCTCTCAAAGACACAAACTAAAGCGAAACAAACAAACGTATTGATACTATTGCAAGTCGATGCTAGGCACACATGGTTTTAATTTAACCATACCAACCTGGTTCAGTCAACCACTTTTCATTAACTTTAACATTGTGCACCAACATTGAGTCTTTGAACTAATCGCACCGTTAAGCAGCAGGTCCAACTTACCAAAAATAAGCAAGAAAGCTCCGACCTTCAGGGAGGAGATGAATTGCGAAAAAAGTATATATCCAATAGCAGTAGAACCTTTATGGTAAATGGATATAGGTAATAAACAAGAGGGATAT
>Ga0167615_1000130_pt1 | contig 26887 bp, 32 predicted proteins | sample BED_Mat_host_9_1_FD_111800 | JGI IMG/M metagenome (GOLD analysis project Ga0167615, IMG submission 111800) | Extremophilic microbial mat communities from Yellowstone National Park, USA - BED_Mat_host_9_15 (v2) (version 2) | ecosystem: Environmental > Aquatic > Thermal springs > Hot (42-90C) >... | reverse complement strand
TGGTTCCCATAGCCATTCTCCTCCCTGCTTCCCGAGGTCTCGGAAGCGTCCAGCGAGCATCCGCAAGTTTCGAATTGTGTGTTCATTGTATTCTGTGAACGAGCTCGCTTTTCCTGCACCCGGCGTGTTTTTCCGTTCTGGACGCTACGCCCACGATTCACCCGACTGGACATCCGCGGCATCCGCCCCGATCTCGCCGCGCGCTCCGGCCACCCAGCGAGCGAGCATCCGCTCGACGTTCTGCGGGATACCGTACAGCGCGTGCCGGACCACGAAGGCGCGCCACGCGTCGAAGTCATGGCCCTCCCGCAACCCTCGCGCGACCGTATGCGCCAGGATCCGATACGCGCGAACGCCACTCGACGGAATCCGCTCGACGAACGGAGCGATGGTGTCTTCCAGGCGCGGATCGGGCGACACGACGACCAATTCAAAGTTGGGCTGCACGACAAGCGCTGGCCGGCGTTCAGTGAGGTCGGCGGTCGACTCCGCGTCGCCTTGTGATAATAATTCTTGACCGAGTTCGGTCGTTTGAAACCACTCCGGAGGAGATTCTGGCGTATCCGAACCAATTCTGGCGACGCCCAGGTGAACCAGCATCTTGACGATTCGGATTCGCCAAACATCCTCGGCGGAATCGTAATAGAAGGCGTTCACGAAGGGACGGCACACCTCGTACAGGGAAGCGAGATCGAGCCAATCCCCTCCCACGCGACGGACGAGCCGCAGCACGTCGGCCAAGCGCGGAATCGCGCCCCGATAAGTCGCGATGTAGTGCCTCAGAAGGCGCCGCAACTTGGCCACCGTCAAGCTGGATTTCCACGCCGCAAAGCGCGCTTCGTCCACTTCCACGCGGCCGTCCTGCTCGACGAGCACCCCCTCGTCGCAGGCGAAATCGTATATCAGGGCCAGGCGGTCGGGGTAGGCGAACGCGCGCTTCCCGTATCCGAATCTCCACCGCGGCAGTTCGAGCGATTCCTCCACCTCAAACAGCTGCATCAGCTGCTCGAGATGGCGTTTGTACATGGCGCCGGTCGTCGTGAGGCGAACGTCGTGCCCGCGCACGTAGTCCACGAGCGCTTCGAAGTCCACGAGGATCGCGTCTTCCTCATCCCGCACGCACGGCGGTTCCTCGCAGCGCTTCAGGACCTGAGCGCGCCAGGCCTTCACATAATGGTCGTGACATGCTTCCTGCACATCCTCCGGCACAACCAGCGGAAACTTTGTGGCGGGGTCCGGGTGCACGTACAGCCAGCCGGCCTCGAGCGCGCGCTCGAGGGCCCCATCGCCGAAGGGCGTGAGGAGCGAAGCCATTTCCTCGCGCGCAAAGGCGTGACGCGGCTGAAGCACGACACGCCGCATCGCGGCGTCCCACTCCGAGCACCACCGCTCCACCATGGTTTTGCGCACATCGGGATCGAGCCAGGCCTCCAGAATGGACTGCAGAATGTCGAGTTTCGAGTAGGGAACGCAGGTGACGTGGAGAGATTTTGCAATCCGTTGGAGTGTCGGGACGGACGCGTGGTTCAGGCATTCATTCAGGCGCATGCGGCTTCCCTCCGCACCGTTTTCGCCTAGCATGCCCATGACCATGAAATATTATCCTTTTGAACTTCTTTTTAGAACATCTTAACCTCCAACCCGCGCGACTAAAAAAAGAGGGAACTCGCTCGCGGCGAATTCCCAACACAGGAGATTCTGCTAGGAGTGGAGAGAAATCAGAACATAACACCCTTCGACCTGAATGATACACCGGTCTGTAAACGCTGTCAATACCACATCTGCTCCGATTTTTCAGATTAATTCGTGTTTCTCGCGGCGTCTGCTCGTGCCCGACGCCGCTTCGCCTCTTCCAGCAGAATCCTCACTTCCGCCGCATCGTTTTGCTCGAGCGCCGCGCGAAATGCGCGCGCCGCCGACTCGAACCGCCGCAGCCAGGCGATGACGTGATCGCGGTTCGCGCTGAGCGTCTGAACCCAGAATTCCGACGGCGACGACGCTAACCGCGTCACATCCCAAAACGCGGGACCCGCGACTTCGGCGATGGCCGAGTGGTCCATTTCGGCCGCGAGGACGGCGCACTGGCTCGCGAGATGAATGCCGTGACTCGCGTCGGCCATGAGCCGGTCGTGGTGGTCCGCATCCGGAACCCAGACAACGCGAGCCCCCAGGCTGCGCACAAGCTCCTCGATTTCCGCGGGCGGGCGATGCGTGTCGAGAAAAATCCACGGTCTTCCTTCGAACAAGCTTTCCTCCGCGCCGATGGGCCCCGGCTGCGCCTTGCCCGCCATAGGATGCGACGGGACGCCGCGCGATCCGGCGAGGACGCGATCCATGGCCTCCACAATGGGTCGCTTCACACTGCACACGTCCATGACCCACGTGGCTTTGCCGCGCACACGCGGAAGCAGGTGGACGGCGGCGTCCACCGGCACGGCGAGCACGGCGAGATCGTAGTCGGAGGGGGCGCTGTCCAGCGCGTGCCACACGCGGCGAAACGCGCCAAGCTGTGCGGCCTGTTCCCGATAGGCTGCGTTCACCTCCATGGCATCGACATCCAGATGCGGCATCCGACGAGAAAGGGCGAGGCCCATCGACCCGCCGATGAGTCCCGCCCCCACAATGAGCACGCGTTTCAGCGCCATGGCCCCCTCACACCAAGCTGGCGGCGGGCTCGAACGTCTTCATCACCTGATGGATAGCCCGCACCTGGCGCGCCAGTTGGTCGAATTCCTCGAGGGTAATCGTCTGGTTGCCGTCCGACCACGCCTGCGAAGGATCCTTGTGCACCTCGACGATCACGCCGTGTGCACCGGCCGCAATCCCCGCCCGCGCCATGTCCGTCACGTAGCGCGCGTGACCGACGCCATGGGACGGATCGACGAGGATGGGCAGGTGAGAGAGGTGCTTCACCACAGGCACGGCGTTCAGGTCCAGCGTGTTGCGCGTGTAGGTCTCAAACGTCCGGATGCCGCGTTCGCAAAGAATGACGTTCGGGTTCCCCTCCGCCATGATGTACTCGGCCGACATGAGCCACTCCTCAATCGTGTTGGAAAAACCGCGCTTCAAGAGCACAGGTTTGCCGGTCCGGCCCACCGCCTTGAGGAGCGGGAAGTTTTGCATGTTGCGCGCGCCAATCTGCAGCACATCGACGTACTCGGCCACGAGCGGCACGAGTCCTGGCTCCATCACCTCGGACACGATGGCGAGCCCCGTCTCCTCCCGCGCGTCGGCCAGGTACTTGAGCCCCTCCTCGCCGAGCCCTTGGAACGAGTACGGGGACGATCTCGGCTTAAAGGCGCCGCCCCGCAGCATGTGCGCCCCACTGCGCTTGATGGCGCGCGCAATTTCCAGCAATCCTTCGCGCGTCTCCACCGAGCACGGCCCCGCGATGAGCGTGGGTTCCGGGCCGCCCACGACGTGACCGCGGATTTCAATCCGCGTGTCGTCCGGGTGAAAGGGACGGCTCGCGAGCTTAAACGGATAGCTCACCGTCACCAGCTTTTCCACGCCCGGCAGCGTCTCGATGCCGAGCTCATGCACCTTCTCCTTCGGGCCGATCACGCCGATCACCGTCGTCTCCACGCCGACTGACAGGTGCGCTCCGAGCCCCTTGCTCTGGAGCAACTCCATCACGCGATCGATCTCCGACTGCGACGCGCCCTCCTTCATGACCACGATCATGTTTCTCTCTCCTCCAAGCATTCTTTTTTGTACGCTTCGAATGGTTTGAAAAGTCTATCACAATCGGCGTCAGGGGGCAATCCCGTCAGCCCGGGTGCATGGCCCCCATCGCCGCTTGCTTGAGTTCCCGCGTGAACGCGCGCACGGCTGCGACGGGATCGCGCCCCGCCTCCGCCGCGTCCCCCACGCGGCGCACGTAGGCGCTGCCCACGATAATCCCGTCTGCAAATTCCGCGATCTCCCGCACGTGCTTCGGGCGGCTCACGCCAAATCCGACGCAGGCGGGCAGGTGCGTGTGCTTGCGGACGAGATCGACCAGTTCGCGAACCTGCCGCGACACCTGCTGGCGCTCGCCCGTCACGCCGAGGGACGACACGCAGTACACGAAGCCGCGCGCCGCGCGCACAATCGCGCGCACCCGCTCCTCGCCCGACGTGGGCGCCACTAGAGGCACGAACTGAATGCCGTGCGCCTCGGCCGCGGACGCCACCTCGGCTGCCTCCTCGAGCGGCACGTCCGGGACGATGACCCCGTCGCCGCCCGCCGCGGCCAACTCCGCGAAAAACCGCTCGGCACCGTACTGGATGAGAGGATTCACGTACGTGAACGCGACGAGCGGCTTCGGCGATCGCGCCCGAATGTCGCGCACCAAGCGCAGGCAATCCACGAGGCGCGTGCCCTGCTTCAAACTACGTACCGCAGCCGCCTGGATGACTGGGCCGTCGGCCAGGGGATCCGAATACGGGAAGCCAATCTCGAGCATATCCGCGCCCTCCTCCAGGATGGCGCAGGCAATGTTCAGCGAGCGCTCGTAATCCGGATCGCCCGCGACGACGAAGGGAATGAGCAGCTTATGCCCCGCTTGAAAAGCCTCACGAATTCGGTCCACGTTGCTCCTCCTCTCGCGCGGCCACCTGCTCCACGTCCTTGTCGCCGCGGCCAGACAGGCAGACAATGACGACGTCGTCCGAGCCGTAGCGCTTCGCTTCCCGCATCAGGTAAGCGATGGCGTGCGCGCTCTCAAGCGCCGGGATGATACCTTCGAGCTTCGACAGAAGGAAAAAGGCGTCGAGAGCCTCTTGATCGGTCACCGGCACGTAGGTGGCGCGCCCCGTGGCGGCCAGATGCGCGTGCTCAGGCCCGATGCCTGGGTAGTCCAGTCCCGCCGAGATGGAGTGGGCGGGTTGGACCTGGCCGTATTCGTCCTGCAACAGCATGGTCTTCGCCCCGTGCAACACCCCCGGGCGCCCGCGCGCGATGCTGGCCGCGTGGTCATCCGTGTCCAGCCCGCGCCCGGCCGCTTCGCAGCCAATGAGCTCGACATCCTCGTCTTCGATGAAGGGGTAGAAGATGCCCATGGCGTTTGATCCGCCGCCGACGCACGCCACCACGCTGGTGGGCAGGCGGCCTTCCTGTTCGAGGATCTGGGCCTTGGCTTCGTCCCCAATGACCCGCTGAAAATCTCGAACCATCATGGGATAGGGATGGGGCCCCACGACCGACCCGATGATGTAATGGGTGTCGTCCACGTGTGCAACCCAGTGGCGGATAGCCTCGTTCGTCGCATCCTTCAGCGTTCTCGTCCCCGAGGTCGCGGCCACCACCTCTGCGCCGAGCATCCGCATGCGAAAGACGTTCAGCGCCTGGCGGCGCATGTCTTCTTCGCCCATGCACACGGTGCATTCCAGGCCAAACCGCGCAGCCACCGTCGCCGTCGCCACCCCGTGTTGGCCCGCGCCCGTCTCCGCAATCACGCGCCGCTTGCCCGTCCGGAGCGCGAGCAGCGCCTGGCCGATGGCATTGTTGATCTTGTGGGCGCCCGTGTGATTGAGATCCTCGCGCTTCAGATAAATCTTGGGCCCCCCGAGGTACTGAGTCAGGCGCTCGGCGAAGTAAAGAGGGGTTGGCCTGCCCGCATACTGCTGCAGATAATACTTGAGTTCGGCTTGAAACGACGCATCGCGCGAGAGGCGCAGGTAATCGTGTTCCAATTGCAGGAGGGCCGACATGAGCGTCTCCGGGACATACCGCCCGCCAAACGCGCCATATCGCCCCGTTTCATCAGGATATGGATAATGACTCATGGCCCCACGCCTCCATCGCCTGGATCAGCTGGTGAATGCGTCCGACGTCCTTGCGCCCGCCGGCTTCCACGCCCGAAGACACGTCGATGCCGACCGGACGCACCCGGCGCAAAAGGTCTCGAACGTTTTCCGGCGTGATGCCGCCCGCGACCCACCAATCGAAGTTGAACGCTACTGCCATTTGGGTCAACCGGTCCCAATCAAACGTCCGGCCGTGCCCGCCGGTCACGCCCGGTTTGGCATCGGACGGCGGCTTCGCATCGAACAAGACGGCATCGGCGACAGCCGCGTGCGACCTGACGGTGTCGAGAAACGACGTCTCATCGTCGCCGGGATCGAACGCGACGGCGCGCCACACCTGAAACCCCGCCTTCCGAAGTCTGTCCTCGATGCCCTGCGGCTCTCCCCCGTGCAACTGCACGACGTCGACGCCAGCCCGCCTCGCAGCCTCGCCGATCTCGTCACACGATCCTCCGGACACCACTGCCACCGCAGTCACATCTGGGCGAATACGCTTCGCGGCCCGGACGAGTGGTCCCGCGTCCTCCGGCGCCACGTACCGCCTGGATGCCGGAACCATGACGACGCCCACGTGGGTCACGGCGGGATGACGAAGAAATGACAGGTCATCGCCCGGCCGGAGTCCGCAGATTTTCAAGAGCGGGAGACGTCTCACTTCGCCACCGCCCCGAGCGGGACACAGAGCTCCGCCACCTGGGCTTGGACGGAGGCGAGATCCGCGTGGCGCATGAGGAGTTCGCCAACCAGGATCCCTCTCGCGCCCGCAGACGCCATGCGCAGGGCATCCTCGCGGCCCATGATGCCGCTCTCCGCAATGGCGAGGCACCCCTCGGGCAGCCGACGCAAAACTCGCTCCGACGTCGCGAGATCCACCTCAAAGGTCCGCAGGTCGCGATTGTTGATCCCGATGATGGTGGGCTCTGCCGCGACGGCGGCCTCCACCTCGGCCTCCCCGTGCACCTCGAGCAGCACTTCGAGGCCCCGAGATCGCGCGTACTTCGACAGCGCCGCCAGGCGATCCACAGGCATCGCGGCGGCGATGAGCAACACGATGTCCGCCCCCGCCGAAACCGACTCATCCACCTGGATTTCATCGATCACGAAGTCCTTGCGGAGCACCGGAAGCTTCACGGCCGACCGGGCCGCTCGCAGGTCCTCGAGTGCGCCGTGGAAGTACATTTCGTCCGTCAAGACGGAGATGGCCAACGCCCCGCCCTGCTCGTAGACCCGGGCGCGCGCCGCCGGATCCACGCTCGCCTGCAACACGCCCTTGGACGGACTCCTGCGCTTGATCTCCGCGATGACACCCAGGTGTTGCGCGCTCCTCAGGCTCTCGGCGAGGGAGCGAAAGGGTTCCGCTCGCTCCGGAAAGGGGCCATCGCGATGCACGCGCTGCCACAGCGCCTCCACTTCGCGGCGCTTCGTTTCGAGAATCGTCTCCAAAATCGTGCTCACGGGCTCACCGCCTCCTCCACCCTCGCGAGCTTCCTCGTCCCCTGGACAAACGCGTGAAGCGCCGCGAGCGCCCGCCCGGCATCGATCAACTCGGCGGCCAGCGCCACGCCCTCGCGAACCGAGGCCGCCTTGCCTCCCACGTACAGGGCCGCGCCGGCATTATAGAGCACGATGTCGCGCTTTGCTCCGCGCTCATCGCCCGCGAGAACGCGTCGCACGATCTCGGCGTTCTCCTCAGGCGATCCGCCGCGCACCGCTTCGATGGGCGCCGACCGAAGCCCCACGTCCTCGGGGGCGAGCCGATACGTTCGGACCTCCCCGTCCCGGACTTCCGCAACCAGGGAAGGGCCTGACAGCGAGAGTTCATCCAACCCTTCAGCACCATGGACCACGAGCGCGTGCTCGGATTCGAGGCTCACGAGCGCTTGACCCACCAGCGGGACGAGACGTTCGTGAAAGACGCCAAGCACCTGGCGCTTGGCGCCGGCGGGATTGGTCAAGGGGCCGAGGATGTTGAAGATGGTTCTGAACCCAAGTTCCTTGCGCACCTGGGCCGCAACCTTCATCGCGGGGTGGTAGACTTGCGCGAAGAGAAAACACAAACCCGTTTCTCGGAGCAGCGCCTCGGAGGCAGACACGGGCAGATCAATCACAGCGCCGAGCGCCTGCAACACGTCCGCACTGCCACTCCGGCTCGAGGCCGCCCGATTCCCGTGCTTCGCAACCGGAATGCCGGCCGCGGCGGCCACAAACGCGACGGCCGTGGAGATGTTGAAGGTGTCCTTTCCGTCGCCACCTGTCCCACACGTATCCAGCGCGCCCTCGGGGGCCTGCAAGCGAACCGCGTGGTTCCGCATGGCCCGGGCGAAACCGGCGATTTCCGCCGGTTGTTCGCCGCGGTGCGCCATCACGCTGACCAGCGCGGCCGCCTGGACCGGAGACACGTGCCCATCCATCCATGCACTAAGAAAAGCTTCCGCCGTCTCTTCATCCAATATCTTACCGGATACAACAGCGGCCAAAATATCCCGAACCACGTCCTGCATGACTCGACTCCTCTCACCTCGGCGCCGTAGACCGGCGCCCTCCTCGACCTCAACTCAGCTCAACTGACGTCCATCGAGCTGTTACGATTATGTTAGCGGCCCCCGTCTCATTCGTCAACCAAAGGCGCGAAAGTTGGGCAGAAGAAGAGGCGAACCTCACCTCGTCGCAATGTCCGGGCGCAGTTGCACGGCTTCGCCCAAATACACGTGGACAAGCTCATCCTGTCGCTTGTCCGTGTTCAGATGAACCAGCACGCGAATGCTGCGCGGCAGCGAACCCGGCACGTTGATCTCCGTCGCGCACATCAAGGGAACCCATTGCCAACCGGGAAGTTGTCGAACCGCAAACGCCGGAAACGCTGCATTCAGGTCGGGCGTCATGGTCAGAATCACGCTCGCCACGTCGTCCACGTCGATGTCGTTGGCGCGGACGATCTCCTCCATCAGTTCGCGCGTCGCCCTCAGGATCTCCTCTCTGTCATTGCGGGCCACCGTCGTGGCTCCCCGCAGTCCCCTGACCTTCATGGACGGTGTCCCTCCCTCACCTCTTCGTAAGCCTGTCTCACCTCGTCGGGCTGCACCCTGCAGATCTCGACCCGACCAATCGCCGAAGGCAGCGCAAACGTCCACCCTGCGTGGGTATGCTTTTTGTCGACCGCCATCAAGCGTAGCACGGCCTCCACGTCGTCGTACGGAGGGCGAACGGGCAAGCCGTGCCGCTCGAGTACCGCCGCAATGCGCGCGGCGTCGTTCGGCGACAGGAGGCCGCGCCGCTCGGCGATGACGGCCTCCACCACCAGTCCGATGGCCACCGCCTCCCCGTGGCCCAAGGCATACCCTGAATACTGCTCGACCGCATGCCCGACGGTGTGGCCCACGTTGAGCACCTGCCTGAGCCCCGACTCGCGCTCATCCCGATTCACGACGTCCACCTTGACCCTCATGGCTCGTGCGACCACGTCCACGAACGCAGCCGCATCGCCGAGGCCCGTCACGGGATTCGCTTCGAGCTGGCCAAATAACTTCTCGTCGCCAATGATGGCGTGCTTGATGACCTCGGCCATCCCGTTGGCCCACTGGCGCGCATCGAGGGTGGAAAGCGCCTCGGTGTCAAACACCACCGCGCGCGGGGGGTAGAAGGCGCCGACGAGATTCTTGCCCTCCTCGAGATTCACGCCGACCTTGCCCCCAATGGCGCTGTCGTGCGCGAGGAGCGTGGTTGGCACCTGCACGTAGGGCACGCCCCGCATGTAAGTCGCCGCCACGAACCCGGCCAAATCGCCCACCACACCACCGCCAACGGCCAACACGACGTCCCCTCGCCGAAAGCCGCGCCGAAGCAAGCCGTGGTAAAGATCCACCGCGGTCGCGAGGCTCTTGTGCGCATCGCCGGCGGGAAACGCGAGCAGGAAAACCTCGCGCCCCACCTCTCGCACCAGTCCTTCGAGCTCCGCGGCAAATGCCGTTTGTTGAACCACGCGATCCGTGATGAGCGCAAACGTTCGGCCCTCAAGCCCAAGCTCCTGCAGAAGACCAGGCAACAAGCGCCTGGCGTCGGCGTCCACGAGGACGGGATACGCCCCCTGCGCGCTTTGCACGTCCAGCCGAATCATCGCTGGCTCACCCGGGCCTGATAGGCTCGAAAGGCATCTTGAATTTGCTCCAGCGAGTCGCCGCCGAACTTCTCCAGGAACGCGCCCGCGATGACCCACGCGACCACGTTCTCACCGACCACCGAGGCCGCCGGGAGCGCACAGATGTCGGAGCGCTCGATGGCCGCGGGCTCCGCTTCTTTCGTCTTCATGTTCACGCTCGGAAGCGGGTTGTACAGCGTGCTAATGGGCTTCATCGCCGCCCGCACGACGATATCCTCCCCATTGGTCACACCGCCCTCGAGTCCGCCCGCGCCGTTGTGCGAGCGAAGGTAACGCGTGCCGTCGTACAAGATGGGGTCGTGCACCTTGGAGCCCATGCGCCGGGCCGCCTCAAAGCCGAGGCCAATTTCCACCCCTTTGATGGCCTGAATGCTCATCAAGGCCGCCGCGAGCCTGCCGTCTAGCTTGCGATCCGGCTGCGCGTAGCTGCCTAGGCCGATGGGGCAGCCGCGCACGATCACCTCGAAGATGCCGCCGACCGTGTCTCCCGCCGCCTTGGCCTCGTCGATGCGCGCCATCATCCGCTCGGCCGCCGCCTCGTCGGCACAGCGAACGGGAGACGCATTCGCCCGCGCCTCCAGCTCATCAAGCGTGTCGGGAAACTGGGTCGCCTTCACGTCGCACAGCTCGACCACATGCGCAGTGATGCGAATTCCAAAATGCTCTAAAATTTGCCTCGCGAGCGCCCCCGCCGCCACCAGCGTGGCCGTGTTGCGCGCACTGGCCCGCTCGAGCACGTTGCGGATGTCCTCGTGATCGTACTTGATGGCCCCGGCGAGGTCCGCATGCCCGGGCCGTGGGCGGTAGATCTCCTTGAGGTCTTCGGGTTTGTCGCCAAACGGCGCCATTTTCGCCGACCAATTCTTGAAGTCTCGATTCTGCACGATGAGCGTGATAGGCGTGCCGAGCGTCTTTCCGAAGCGCAGGCCGCTCGTCACCTGCACCTCATCCGACTCGATCTGCTGGCGATAGCCGCGGCCATAACCCTGCTGCCTGCGTCGCAATTGTTCGTCAATTTTTTCTTTGCGGATCGGAACATTGCTCGGAAAGCCGTCGATCACCACGGTGAGCGCCGGGCCATGCGATTCTCCTGCCGACAAGTAGCGCAACAAAGGCTGCCCCTCCACTTCCTGCTCTCTCCCATAAGCGTTCGTCTCTGCGAATTACCGGTAGTATAGCATACTCGGGGCAGGCGGCGCGCCCGCCCCCTCGCATCAGCCCAACCACGCCTCGGCCGTCGCGACAGCGAGGTCCACGAGCCGTTCGGCGTCAGAGAGGTCCGCCGTCATCGCGAACGCCCCCGCCCGGCGCACGGGATACCCGAGCCCGACCGCCACACACCCCGCCCTGGCGAGTTGAATGCCGCCCGTGTCGCTCCAGGCTTCCCGGGACACCTCGTACTGAAGGGGAAGATTCAACCGCAAAGCCGCGTCTTCGACGGCGCGCTTGCCCTCGAGCGGCACCACAGTCGCGCGGTCCATCACCTTCAGGACGGGTCCCTTGCCGAGGCCAATCGCTGGGTGATCGTGCCACATGTCGTCCGCGCTTGCCCCGTCTATCACAAGCGCATACCGCGGCTCCAACTGGAACGCCGCCGCTTGCGCCGCCCTCGCGCCGACGGCATTCTGCGCCGTAAAGGCCACACACACGTTCCGCCCGCTCGCCGCGAGCTTGCGAAAGACCTCCGCGGCGACGGCGCAGCCAAGGCGGTTGTCCACGGCCCGGCCCGTCACGAGGCTTTGCCCCCAAGTCACAACGGGAACCTCCACGGCGCCGGCCGTCCCGATGGGCGCGATGCGCTCGGCGTCTTCGCGCGATCGCGCTCCCACGTCGACCACGAGGGCGTCGAAGTCGAGATCGCCCTGCTTGGCCGGATCCGCGTGGACGAGGCCTGTCGCGCCGTTGGTGAAACGGACCTGGCGCCCGACGCACTCGCGCGCGTGCACTTCTCCGACGGAGACCAGGCGGAGATACCCGCGCGGGTCGATGTCGATGACCATAACCCCGGCCTCGTCGACGTGCGCGGCCAGCATGAGGAGAGGCCCATGGCCCCGCTTTCTCGCCATCCCGTTGCCGAGCGCGTCCACCCACGTCTCGTCAGCGGCCTCCCGGACGTCATCGAGCAGCGCCTTTACCACAGGCGCCTCGCTTCCGCTCGGCGCGACGAAGTCCATCAACCGCATCAGCCAATCCTTCATGGGCGAAATCCTCCCTTTGCGATCTCGTCGAGCACCGCGACCACGAGATCGACGGCGTGCATCACGTCGTCGAGCGACACCACCTGCGTCGGCGCGTGGATGTACCGCACGGGCACCGAGATGGCGCCGCCCAGCACCCCTTTGCCGATGCGGTGAATGGCGCCGAAGTCGTTGGAGCCACCCTTCACCCGGCGCCACTGCACCGGGATATTGCGCGCCTTCGCGGTTTCCCAGAGAAACTCTGCAAACCGCCGACTGGCCACCGTCTGTGCGTCCTGCACCGTGATGGCCGGGCCTTTGCCCACCACGGTGGACTGACCGTGGGAAGGCGTGTCGACCACGTCGTGGGCCACGGTGCCCTCGAGCGCGATGGCGATGTCCGGCTCAATCTGATACGCGGCCGCGTGCGCGCCCCGTAGGCCGATCTCCTCCTGGACGGTGAAGGCGGCAAACACCGCGAGGTCCCCCTTCCACCGTCGCAGCGCTTCGAGCAGAATGTAGCAGCCGACGCGATCGTCGAACGACTTCGCCTTGGCCATGCGGTGTGGAAGCTCTTCGTACTTCGTGGCGAACACCACGGGGTCGCCCGGCTTCACGTGCCGCCTGGCGTCTTCGGCGTCGCGGGCGCCGATGTCGATGTACAGCTTCTCCATCGGAATGGGCTTCTCCCGTTCGCTCGCTTCCTGAAGGTGAACGGGTTTGGCGCCAATGACGCCCGGAATGCGACGCTCGCCGACAACGACCGGCTTCGACACGAGCACGCGCGGATCCACGCCGCCGAGCGGCCGGAAGCGGAGCAGTCCGCCCTCGTCCCGGCCTTCGCCGATGTGGGTGACCATGAGACCGACCTCGTCCATGTGCGCGTCGAGCATCACCCGCAGGCCAGGGCGGTGCGCGCCGGCGGATGCGATGACGTTGCCGAGGACATCGGTGCGGACGGACAACCCCATCGCGTCGAGCTCGCGGCGCACGATGCCGCGCACTTCGTCTTCAAAGCCCGTCGGGCCGAAGGCCTCCGTGAGTTCCTTCAGTAACATGTCAACTCCTCCACCTGCGCGGCGTCGACCTCCGCCACGTAATGGGCGAGCAGTCGCGCGCACTGCCAAATGTCGTCGTAGGCGACGGTCTCAACTGAGGTGTGCATGTACCGAATCGGCGGTCCGATGAGCGCCGCCGCCAGGCCCGGGCCGCTGATCTGAAACGCATTGGCGTCCGCGCCCACCGGCCGCTGCGACAGCTCGATTTGGTACGGGACGCGATATTTCTCGGCGCAGTCGACAAGGCGCTTGAACACCCGCCGATGGAGATTCGGGCCGAAGGAGATGGCGACGCCTCCCTCGAGCGGAAACGATTCATCCGGCGCCTGTCCGGGAAATGCCCCGAAGGTGACGTCCACGGCGATGGCGATGTCCGGCGCAAGGCCGAAGCCTGCCGTTCGCGCCCCCCTGAGGCCGACCTCCTCCTGTACGGTGAACACGGCGTACAGATCGGCGCTGTGCGCCATGCCCTTGAGCAGGGCGAGCGCCTCCAACAGAACGGCCGCGCTCGCCCGATTATCGACCGACTTGCCCGCGATCCGCCCGTTCAACAGATCCAGAGGGGCGCGGTGAATCGTGACCCGATCGCCGATGCGCACGCGGGACCGCACCTCTTCCTCCGGGAGGGCGAGATCGACGTACAGATCTTCGAGTTTCGCGGCCTTGGAGCGCTCGGAGGGTGGCGTGAGATGCGGCGGCTTGGCTCCGATGACGCCAAAGATCCGGCCGCTTTGCGTGTGCACCAAGACCTCTTGGCCGACGAGCGCCCGCGGATCGAATCCTCCGGCCTGGGCGAGCCGCAGAAATCCGCCCGCTTCGATGCGGGTGACGACCAGGGCAATTTCGTCGATATGTGCGGAGACGAGGACCCGCGGCCGACGCCCTTCTCCCACCCCCGGGACGAGGCCCACGAGATTGCCGAGCGGATCGGTCCAAATCTGGGACGCGTATTCTGATAGGTGTGGAAGAATGAGGTTGCGCACGTCCTCCTCGAACCCTGGCCCGCCGTGCGCTTCGAGCAACTGCTTGAAGACGCTCAAGTATTTGGGCAATGGAGACACCTCCTCATCCCGCTCGCGCGCCCACTCAGGCATTCGTTTGCCCGTACATGGGATCGCCCGGCGGCTCAATGTCCTGCGCCTTGTCGCACCACGCCTCCATATCGTCCTGGCCGGAGACGGTCTGCCACAGCTCTCGCATGTCGTTCGCGACGGGCGCGCGCACCTTGCACATCGCGCGGTCTTCGACCCGCGGCCAGGAGAGTGCGTACGCGTGGAGGGCCTGGCGGCCGAACGCCTTCTCGTAAAAGGATGCCTGCCCCAGCGGATCGCGCCGGTTGGCGAGCGCATACGTGTAGTCGCGATCGCCCACGAGCGGCATGCCGTGAAAGGCCATCTGCGCCCGGATCTGGTGGGTGCGGCCGGTTTCCAGGACGAGCGCGACCAGCGCGAGCGGCCCAGCCTGCACCAGCGGAAGGACATGGGTGACTGCGCGATCGCCGCGGTCAGGAGGCACGACGATGCGCCGAGAAGGACGGTGCGGGTTCGGCGCCAGCCCGTCCACGAACGTGAGCCACCGCCCCGTTTCACAGCCCTCGGGCGCGTACACAATGGCCACGTAGCGCCTGTCGACGAGCCCCTGACGGAGCGCGCGGTCCAACTGATGATGCGCATGGGCGTGCTTGGCGATGAGGACCGCGCCCGACGTGTACTTATCCAACCGGTGGACGGCGTGTGGCACGCCGCCGCCGCGGCGTAGATAGTGCGCGGCAGCGGCCAAAAGTGATCCGCGGCGCTCGTGCGGAGACGGGTGCGTCAACATCCCGGCGGGCTTGTTGACGACGATCACGTCGTCGTCTTCGTAACAGATGTCCAGCGGGATATCCTCGGGATCGACAGCGACCTCTTCTTCCGGCCGTTCCCAGGTGACGCGATCGCCATCCTGCACGGTCACGGAGAGATACACGGGTTCCCCGTTTAGATAAAAGCCGCCCGCCTGAATGATGCGCCGGAGCATCCTGCGGGACATGCCGAGCCGCCCGCTCAGCACGGCCGACAAGCGACGCCCCGCGAGCTCGCTCGGCACCACGTATTCTTCCAACAACCGTTCCCACCCCCTACACGTCACAGGCCGAGGTGGCGCACCGAGAAGTACACGTACGCCACTCCGATGGCGACAAGTCCGCCCAGTACCGCTGCATACAGCAACTTATCCAGGGTGCGCATGCCAACTCACCTCATTTTAACTTTCTCGGTGCGCACCTGCCCTATGCGGCGTTTGCGCTGCGCGAGAACGGGCCATAACGAATAGGGGTTCGTTCGCCCAAAAAAGAGGTGCCTTGCCGAATGTCCACCGTGCCGTACACCTACCGAGTGGTGGGCCGCGAAGCCGCGGTTTGGCATACGCCGCCCTGCGCTCACGGGTGCGATTATATCATTCAAATCCTCGGACCGGACCACGATGTGCAACTCGAATTCTGCCCGCTCGACGCGGAGCGGTTCGCCGGCCTGTTGCTCGAAGCCGTCGAATGGAGTCATCGGTCCGACTAGCTTGTCATACTTGTCCGCGCGGGCGCGTACATCTCTCCATAAACGGGCCACAAGATGGTTTCAAAGGGGAGATGCGAATGTTCCGTCGTTGGCAGGCCGTCTTGGCCGGCGCGCTCGCGTTTCTCACGGCGTTAGGACTTTGGACGAGCGGTGGGGCGAACAGCGGGACTTCCGCCATGGCGCCCGTCGCCGACGCGCGCAGCCCTTTCGGGCGCGCGCCAGACGGATCCCCATCGCTTCGGATGGAAGGAGCAGAAGCCCCATCGCGCGAGGGAGAAACCTCGAGCGTCGGCGCGTTGGACGTGCGACTCGTGCACCGACCGAGGATGGCTCTGAACGGCGAGGCGCCGCGCGGCGCGTTCGACGTCCGCGTGGTCGTCAAACGCGCGGCGGCGAAGGCGCCCGCCCGAGCGACCTTCGTTCGCGTCCGTGCAGGCGAGTGTCTGTGGACCATCGCGGAGACCCACCACACGACCGTGACGCAACTGGTGCAATTCAACCACCTTCGCTCGACCGTTCTTCACGTCGGCCAGCTGTTGCGCCTTCCCTCTGGCGCGCACCGGTCGTTCGCGTTGCCGAAGTCGCCGAAAGCGAGTTCCTCGTCCCTCGCCCCGAGCCTCACCTACACGGTTCAACCGGGGGACTCGCTTTGGGAGATCTCGAACATCTTTGGCGTCTCCGTGTCCGCCATCTGCAGCGCGAATCACCTGACTCAAACCGCCATCTACCCCGGCGAACGGCTCGTCATCGAACCCTCGACCGCCTTCGGCGGACAGCAGGCGCAAAGCGTGCTCTTGCGCGAAGCGCCCTCATGGCTCATCCCCATCTACAAGGCCGCTGGCGCGAAGTACGATATTCCGTGGACCGTGCTCGCGGCAATCCACAAAGTCGAGACGGATTTCAGCACGGACGGGGACATCGAATCGTACGCCGGCGCCATCGGACCGATGCAGTTCATGCCGTCGACGTTTGCCGTCTTTGGCGTCCCAGCGCCGGGTCACAAGGTGGCGAACATCCACAACGTGGAGGACGCGATTTTTTCGGCCGCCAACATGCTGCACCAAGAGGGATTCAGCTCGGACCCGTATTACGCCATTTGGATGTACAACCACTCGACCACCTACGTCGAGGACGTCTTGCACCTGGCTGTCACCTGACGTCGCGGACGGCGTTCTGCAGGATCCGTTTGAGCGCGCGCTCCAGCGCAGTCGGCACGTCGTTTGGCGATCGCGCGATGGCGAACGCGTGTCCGTACAGGTAACGGACGGCGTCCACGAGCGCGGCATCCACGTCACTCGCCACGACGAGGTGCACGACCTGGACACCGAGGGCGCGCGCCTCCTGAACGGCGCGGCGCGTATCCTCGTAGCCCCCGGCGTATCCCTCGGCAGCTGGCCGAGCGTCGCTCACCAAGACCAGCCACTTCGACGCCTCGGCGAACCGGGCCAGCCGCCGGGCGACGTGCCGGATGGCCGCGCCGTCCCGGTTGTCCAGTTCCGGTTGCAGCGCCCATACCGCCGCGAGCGCGTCGGGATCGCGCGATTGGTCAAACGGAATGACGTCCCAGATGACCGTCTCCAGAAACGAAGCGCTTGCCGAAGCGTCGTCTTCCCAGTACGCGGCCACGCCAAACGGCGCGCGAAGCGCGCGCAGCGCGTCACCCAGCATCACGATGGCTTCTTTGCACGCGGACAAATACGGCTCCATGGAACCCGAGACGTCGATGAGGATTTGCACAGCGGCGTCGTGCGCCAGATCCTGATCTCTTCTCGCGAGCACCGGCGGATAGGGCTCGAACGCGATGCGCTCCGCGCGCCGCAGCGTGCGGCCGTGCCGAGACAACCCTCCTCGCCAAGCGCGGCGGCGCTCGAGATATTTCGCGAGGAGACTCTGCAGACGCCGCCTGGTTGGCGCCTGCGCGCGGCGGATGGACCGCAGCCATTCCAGAGCCTCGGCGGTCGGAGGAACGTAGCCGCGCTCTCGAATGACATAGGGACGGCCCGGCCGTTCCTCGTCGGCGAATAGCCCCTCGTGTCCGTGCTCTTGATCCGCATGCCCCTCGTGCTGCCGGCCCATCTCGCTGCGCCGCGGGGGCCCCGCCAAGCGCGAAAATGCCGTTTGCCCCACGTGCGCCACCTGATCTTCGCCGAGCCGCCCCGCTCGCGTCCCGGGCGCCGCGCCTGCGCCCGCGTTCGCCGGTCCTTGAAGCAGAGCCCCGCGTTTGTCGTGCCGCGGCCTGGTCCAGATGTCCAGGCGGAGGTCCAACGCGGTCTCGGCTTCGTCATCGCGGCGAAGCGCCTGGCGAGATCGCGAGGCAGGCTGAAAGTCCGCACGCCCGGCTGCGTCGTCGGCGACCTCCCAAGCGAGTTGAAACCAGGTCTCCGTCAAATCCTCCACGAATCCTCGCGCCATCGCCCGCTCCAGGCGATCCGCACCCCATTGGACGGCCGCACGGGTGTCTCCTGAGAGCGCACGGCGCACCTCGTTCCCCAGCGCAAGAAGTTCGGCGAAGAGCGCCAGGTAAACGCCTTCCGCGGTGTTCGTCGGGCCGCTGCCGCGCGATCTCCACTCGGCCTGTCGCCTGACGCGGCGGCGATGGAAGGCCAGCCGCTTCGCGAACATCCTTGCGAGGCGCGGGCGCTCGCGTGCAAGCCAGGCCATCAGCCGGGCGTCCTCGACTGTGAGCAGCCACTGCCAGGCGAGCTTCGGGGCCTGGCAGGTCTCCCATTCCCGGCGCGCGCCCGCGAGAACGGCCAAGTCGGTCAACCGCGCGCTGCCCGCGGCGCGAAGGTACACCTCGGCGCGCTCAAGGGTGCGCCGCTCGGCGCCGCCCGCGGTCCGATACACGTCGGGCAGCTCGATGACGTGTGCCGCGGGACTGAAGCTGGACAGGCGCCCATACCTGCACTCCAGGTCACCGTCCCCCGACAAGGCGCGAGCGAGGCCGGTGTACAGCGAGAGCGACGGTTCATCCTCGTACGGGCTGGTGAAACGAAACATGCGCCTGCCCCCTACTCACCCCGAAAGTAGCTCGACGCGAGTTCCAGGACCAGATCCTGTTCCCTCGGATCGCTCAGTTTGCCGGCGATGGCGTAGCGAATGGCCCGAAGGGGCGGCATGTGCGCCGACAGGTCGCACGCGTCGAGGAGGGCGCGGACGGATGCCGCTTCGACGGGCAGTTCACCGATCTCACTGGCCCGGACGAGGTCGGCCGACAGCCGGACGAAGCGCTCGACGTGATCGGCGTTCGACAGCGCGCTGGCTTCGCGAATCAATTGCGCCAGCGCCTCACCCTGCACGTACGGCACGTCAAACACCACGAAGCGGTTGAGCAGGGCCTCGTTGAGGGCCGAAGTGCCTGCGTAGCCCTCGTTGATGGCCGCAATCACGCAGAAGTTCGGGTGTGCCACCACCACCTCCGCGGTGAGCGGGTTGGTCAATTGGCGGCGGTGATCGAGCGCGCCGTGCAAGATCGGGAGCACCTCGGGCCGGGCGACGTTCAGCTCGTCGATGTAGAGCATCCGGCCGAGCCGCATGGCCCGAATGACGGGGCCTTCGACGTATTCGACAACGGTTCTGCCTTCGGAAATCCCGAGCGTGCGGTGGCCGAGAAGGGCCTCAAGGTCGAGATCGACCGAGCAATTCACGGACTCCATGTCGAGCTGAAGCCGATCCGCGAGCGCCTCGGCGAGGCGCGTCTTGCCGCTCCCTGTGGGCCCGCGCAGCAACACATGTTTGCCGAGCCGGAGCGCCGTCTCGGCGTCCTCCACGAGGTGTGTCCGATCCGCGATGAAGCGCGGAGCGCCTCGCCTGGCGAGCGGCGTCTCCCGCCGGCGGTCGACATTCATGCGTCCATCGCTCCTTCCTGAATCCGGGCGCGTGTCCTTAGCGCGCGGATCACACGTGGCGTAGGATGTGCCAGAACCGCGAAGAGGAGGTGGCTGAGATGTACGGCGTGTTTGGCAGCTACACGCAGTGGGCCGTCGTGTTTCTGATCATCTTCGTGCTGTTCTTCCTGTTGGTGCCCGCGTACGGCGCCGCCGCGACCTGCTGACATGCGGAAAGGCCGCCCGCCGGGCGGCCCGTCTTCCGTGGCGACGCGCGCATGAAAAGCGCCCCAGCGAGCAAGATTAAGTGCGCAACCCGAATCCGATGCTGGGGGCTACGACATGGTGTTCATTGCCTGGTTCATCGTGGCATTCGTCGCCGCCGTTGTGATCGTGTACTTGGCAAACCCGCGCCGGCGCGAGTGAATTCAGCCTTCCTCGATCCGGCAGAGCACGTCGTCCATCCGGACGTGATCGCCCTCTTTGGCGACAATTTCCTTCAACACCCCGCTCACGTCCGAAGGCACTTCGACGGTCACCTTGTCCGTCGTCACCTCAAGCAGCGGCTCGTCCTTCTCGACGCGGTCGCCTTCGGCCTTGAGCCAGGACGTGACCACCGCTTTGGTCACGCTGTCCCCGAGTTGGGGAAGACGCACCTCCACCATGTGAACCCTCCTTCAATCGGCACGAAGCCGAATGGGCTCGCGCCATATGGCCTGCGCCTCCGGCGCAGAAAGCTGGCCGTCGTCCACCATGTTCTCCAACACCACTTGCTGACGCGATCGCGCCAGGGCGTAATGCGTCAATGGGTCGTATGCGGACGGGGCGTTCGGCAATCCCGCCACGAGCGTGAGCTCTCCTGCATTGCAATCCCACGGCGGCTTGCCAAAATACGTCTCACAGGCATTATACAGCCCGTACGCGCCATGGCCAAAGTACACGACGTTGGTGTACAGCGTGAAGACCTCTTGCTTGGACATGGTGTCGTACAGACCGATGGCGTACCACGCCTGCAATAGCTTCCGCCGGAGCGTTTTTTGCTTGCCCAGAAGCGTGTTGTCGACCAATTGTTGCGTTAACGTCGACCCGCCTTCCACGTAGCCGTCGCGCTCCACGTCCACCACGACGCTCCGCGCAATCCCAATCGGATCGATGCCGGGATCGGACCAGAAGCGCCGGTCTTCCGTGGCGATCACGGCCTCGCGAAAGATCGCCGGGATTTCGCTGTAGGTCAAGGGGTGCACGTGCTTCTCGCGCATGCGCACAGCCGCCGCCTGCCTCACGCGCGCGGCGATTGGATTCAGCGTGTGAAAATACGCGTCCTGCGCCAACCACAGGGCCACAAGCGCGAGAAGCGCCCGAATCAAGCCGCGTCTCAATCCCTCACCGCCTCAGGGCCGTTTCCGCCCTTTGCGTATCACCCCATTGAGGTAGGCGAGAATGCCATGGCGCGTCAAAAGCCCGACAAACTTTCCGCTCTCGTCTTCCACGCACAAAAACGGGGCGTCGATGCTGAGTTGAAGTGCGCGCAGAAACGGCTCCGACCGCCCGATGCGGTGAAACTCGGTGCGCATCACGTCCTGGACAGTGAACGTGGAGAGGGCCTCAAATTCGATCCGCTCAAGCCCCAGAATCCTGTCCAGAATGAGCGTCTTGCTGATGATGCCCACCACACGCCCGTCCGTGGTCACGACGGGAATGGCGGAATAGCCGGATTTGATCAAAACCAACAGCGCATGCTCCGCGCTGTGCTGCGGATGAACGCAAGCCACATCGTCCGCGTCGATGATGAGGCGAGCAATGTCCTCGTCCTGCAAGGTCAAAGACTGCATAGTCTCCATAGACATAGACGAACGTCTCCCTGAAGTACAGGCTTCGCCTGTCGGTGTTCGCCTCGTATTTTACCAGAACGCGGTCGCCGCCGATACGGCGACGCCGCGCCTCCCCTCACGACACGGAACCCACGCGACGGTGCGACATGTCGGGCGGCGGCACGTGAGCTTGGTCCAGCCGTTCGTGCGCGATCTCGGGTGCGACGCCTCCGTCCTGCTGCAACCGGTCAATGCCGTCGAACACCGAATCCAGATAGGCCTCGCTCCCGTGCGCCTGGTTGCCATCCGACACAGGCGTGTGGCCGCGTTCGTCCGCCATGGCTCTCGCCTCCTTCGCATGGTGTCCCACCTGTATCGTGGCCACGCAAGGTCGGCGTTATTCGACTCCAAGGACGGACGCCGTTCAGCTGGGGTTCAAGGCCCATCGGCTTTCTGGTAGAGGAAGGGGGCGACGAGGCGCAGCCCGCACAGGTCGATCCCGACCAACTGCTCGGTGCTGCCCACGAACAAATGACCGCCGGGCTTGAGCGCCCGAGCACATCCGACGACGACCCGCTGTTTCGCTGCATCGGTTAAATAGATGAGCACGTTTCGGCATACGATGAGATCGAGATCGTGAGGATACGGATCGGTGAGGAGGTCGTGCCGCTCGAAGCGCACGCGGCGGCGGACGGCGGACGACACGCGCCAGCCCTCGTCCGTCGGCTCAAAAAAGCGCCGCAGGCGTTCCGGAGACACGTTCGCCAAGGCGCGCAGGGCAAAGACGCCCTGTCGAGCCTGTTCCAGTGCTCGCTCGTCCACATCCGTCGCCCAAATGTCGGCCTCCAAGCCAAGTTCAGCACAGAGGATGGCCAGGCTGTACGGCTCCTCGCCGTGGGCGCAGCCCGCGCTCCACGCGCGCAACGGCGCGACGGCCTGGACCTCAAGCCTCGCCCTGAGATCGGCCCATCGTTCGGGATTCCGAAACAATTCCGACACCTGAATGGTGACGCGATCGACCAGTTCCCGAAGCAGGGATGGGTCGCGCGAAAGCGCCTGGGCGTAGGACCGGAAGTCCGAGAAGCCGCGCCTGTCGCGGAGGTGGGCCAGGCGGCGCTCCATCTGAGGCCGCTTGTATTGACTGAGGTCGATACCGGCCAACTGTCGCACGCGCTCGACAAATTCCATGTACGGATCCAGTGTGAATCACTCCACGAAGGTAGGGGTTTTCGTGGCGGACAGAAAGTGGGATCTCGGCGTCGCACTCTCCGGAGGCACCTTGAAAGCCGCGGCGCACGTCGGCGTGCTGTCGGCCCTCGACAGGTTGGGGATCTCGCCGGACGCCATCGCGGGCACCAGCGCAGGATCGCTCGTCGCATGTCTCTACGCCTACGGGTATCGGGCCCAAGATCTCGAGCAACTTGCGCGCTCCTTTCCGGGCTGGCGGCTCGTGGACTATGGCTTTCCGGCCGCGAAGTCCATCTTGACCCTCGCGGCGAGCCGTCTCCGAATTTGCCAAGCGCAAGATCCCATTCCGCCAGGCCTTTTGCGCGGCGCGCGTTTTCGCCAGTACATTGAGCGCCTGCTCGCGCACCGCAGGCCGCAGATGCCGGTCTTCGCGCTGGCCACGGATCTCGTGTCGGGCCGCCCCATCGTCTTCACGCCGAACGACATCCGGATGGACGCCGTGGAACGAACGGAGGCGATGGCGCTCGCGGTGGCCGGCAGCTGTGCCCTGCCCGGCGTGTTTCCTCCCGTGCGACACGGGCCCTACCTGCTGGTGGACGGCGCCATGCGCCACTACGTGCCCGTGTCCGTCCTGCGCCAACTGGGGTGTCGCCGCATTCTCGCCGTCAACCTGTACAGGCTGCCGGCCCAATTTCACCCCAAAACCATGATCGACGTCTTTCTACGCGCCTTCGACATTCTCCTGCGAGAATCGATTGACAACGATCTCGACGCGCCTTCCGTCCTCCTTCTGGAGCCCGAACTGAACGCCGTCAAGGGCCCTCCGTTTGAGCGCCTGCCGGGGTACATTCGCGCCGGGCGCGCGTGTGTGGAGCGACACGCGAATGCGATTCGGAACTTTGTGCGTCCGTGACCGACGAAAAAACCCGCGCACAAGCGCGGGCGGTCGTCATCACGCCAACCAGGCGTCCACGGTACGGTCGTACGTCAGCGCGCCTTCCGGGAACCACAGTTCAATCTCTCGCTTCGCGCTCTCCGGCGAATCGGAGCCATGCACGACGTTCATGCCGATGGTCAGGCCGAGATCGCCCCGAATCGTGCCAGGAGCCGCCTCAGCCGGATTCGTCTTGCCCATCATCGCGCGCACCACGGCGATGGCGTTTTCCCCTTCCAGGATCATGGCGAACACCGGCGACGACGTGATAAATTGCACCAATTCCCCGAAGAACGGGCGCTCGCGGTGCTCCGCATAGTGCGCCTCGGCAAGCTCCTTCGAGACTTGCACGAGTTTGGCCGCGACGAGCTTCAGCCCCTTGCGCTCGAAGCGCGCGACAATCTCACCGACGAGTCCTCGCTGCACACCGTCGGGCTTTACCATGACAAACGTCTGTTCACGGGCCATGTCTTCCATCCCTCGCTCCATGCTTGTTGTCCGCGGACAGGCCACAGACGGCGCTATTGTAAGAAATTCTCCGCACCCAATGCAAGTCAGTACTGCCGTCGAAGGATGAAGGAGGTAAGGCCCATCAACTGCTCGCGGACCGCTTCGCGGCTCACGCCCTGCAAGAGAAGCCTCGCCTTCTCGAGATATCGCTCCGCGAACCGCTCGGCGTCCTCGAGCGCGCCCGACGAGACGATGAGCCGAATGGCCTCCTCGGCCTCTTCCTCGCGCATGCCCTCGCGCACCAGATCCCGAAGCCGCTCGCCGATGCCTGGGCGAGACGCGGCCAGCAAGGCCGGCAGCGTGAGATTGCCTTGCCGCAGATCGCCACCAACGGGCTTCCCCACAATCTCCGCCGCGCCTGTGAAGTCGAGCAGGTCGTCCACAATCTGAAACGCCATGCCCACCGCGTGCCCGAATCGGGCCAAGGCCGCCACTTCTCGCGCGGAAGCCCCGCCCACCATGGCGCCCAACTGGCAACTCAAGGAGATGAGCAGCGCGGTCTTTCGGTGAATCCGGCGCAGATACGTCATCACGCCCTGCGACCAATTGTAAAAATCCTCTATCTGCTCGATCTCGCCCTCGCACAACAGCACGATTCCCCTCGCCATGAGACGATGAACTTCGAGGTTGTCCACCTCGGCGAGCAGCTGGATGGCCCGAGCAAACAGGTAGTCGCCCGTGTACATCGCGGCCAGATTGCCGTAGCTCTTTCTCACCGTCGGCTTGCCGCGGCGAAGATCTGCGCGGTCGATCACGTCGTCGTGCACCAAGGTCGCCATGTGGATCATCTCGAGCGCCGCAGCAATCTTCGCGACATCCAGAGACCACTCGCGCTCGCCAAGGCCGCAGATGAGCGCAAACAGGGGGCGAATCCGCTTGCCACCCGCCTCGAGCAACGTCCGGCCTGCTCTCGCGAGATCTGCGTGATCCGCGTGCGCGCGCTCGTCCAGCAGCCGTTCGACGCGATCGAGTTCATGCCGGTACAGGAGATAAATCTCATGGAATTCCACGCCGACCGCTCCTCATTTCCATCCGATGTGGAAAGCCGCGATGCCGAAGGTCAGCGGGCGGCTCCACACGTCGCGCAGGCCCACGCGGCGAAAAATCTCCTCGAGCCCCTTGCGGTCAGGGAAATCGATCAGCGACTCTGGCAGCCATGCGTACGGCTCCCGATCGCCCACGACGAGCTCGCCGATTTTGGGGAGTATGCGATAAAAGTAAAAGTAGTACAGCCGTCGAAACCACGCGGCCTCAGGCTTGGACAACTCGAGTGAGACCACCGCGCCGCCCGGCTTCACCACCCGGGCCATCTCGCGCAGACAGCCTTCCGCGCTCGGCATGTTGCGCAGCGCAAAACCGATGGTGCACAAATCGAAGGTGTTGTCTGGGAACGGCAGGTTCATGGCGTCGCCGTGCACAAATTGGACTCGATCGCGAAACGGGAATCGCTCGCGCCGCGCTTCCGCGACCTCGAGCATGGCCTCCGTGAAATCAAGCCCGATGACCCGGCCTCCGGGGCCCAGCCGCTTGGCGATGGCGAACGTCCACGCGCCCGTGCCCGCGGCCACGTCCAGCACCTGGGACGCCGGCGTGAGCGGCAACTGGCGCATGGCGTACTTGCGCCAAAGCCTATGCTGTTGAAAGCTCAGCACGGAGTTCATCGTGTCGTAACGCTTGGCAATCTTGGAGAAGACATCGTGTACGTAAGCCGACTTGTCTCCTTGCATCTCAACGCTTCCCTTCCGCTGCCTGAAGCCCTTGCGGCTCTTCGGGAAGGGCGTAATCGAGTACCGACCATGTCCCGCGCAGCCTTGTTGCGTCTTTGGGCGTCAGCGCGCTTCCTTCGCGCGCACGGGCCGGACCTGTGACGCGCGTGAACACGCGAACCTTAGCAGCGCCGGCCAGGACGCGGTGGCGAACCGCCTCCTCCACCTTCGCCATCCATGGTTCTGGATCCGCATGATAATGGCGCACGAGCGCGCGCAGCAGCTCGGCCTCAATGGTCGACATGCGCGCCACATACGCATCCAGCGAAAGCGGCGACGCCATCAGCAAGTCCATCTTCGCCTCGTTGATCCGCACGACGGCTTCGCACAATTCATGCATGAGCCCGCGATCTCCGAGTTCGGCGAGGATGAGGTAGTATTTGCTACTGTCGTAATCCCCCGCCAAGACGACAAGCCCTTGCTCCGCCGCGCCCCACTCGTCGATCTCGTCATGAATGGAAAGTCCCTGCTCCAGCAGGAGCACGGCGGTGAGCACCCGCTCCGCTTCCACGTCGGGCACCGCAGCCGACTGCAGGATGGCATAGCCGAGATCGAAATGAAATAGACTCACCGCCTGGCGGACCTTCCGCTTGGCCAAGTAGTGATGATCCATATGCGCCTTGGCGCAACGCGCGACGCGCTGAAACATTGCCTCCCGAGCGTCCGTCAAGCCGGTGTCATCTCCTTCGAACGGGCCGACCCTCGTATGCTGCGGATAGTATATCATAAATGGGGGACGCTCACGCGTCCTCGTCCGTGCGCACGATGCCGTACCGCGTGTAGATGACCGCCTTTCCTCGAATTTTGATGGCCGACGTGTGCTCTGTAAACTGCGCAATCATGACCTCGCTCTTGTCCAATTTCTCGGCGTGGTGGAACCGCGTCTGCGGACCACGCGTCATCCCGTTGACCTGAACCCCGTTTTCGAGCGCCCGAATTACCACGTAATCGCCGCTGTAGGGCGTGTCTGTCAAGGCCGCAGCCTCCTTCGATTCCGCTTAAAATACGAAGACCAGCGTTCAACACGCTGGTCGCTGGTCGGAATGACGGGATTTGAACCCGTGACCTCTACCTCCCCAAGGTAGCGCGCTACCAGGCTGCGCCACATCCCGACGTTCTTCG
>Ga0167615_1000128_pt1 | contig 27038 bp, 20 predicted proteins | sample BED_Mat_host_9_1_FD_111800 | JGI IMG/M metagenome (GOLD analysis project Ga0167615, IMG submission 111800) | Extremophilic microbial mat communities from Yellowstone National Park, USA - BED_Mat_host_9_15 (v2) (version 2) | ecosystem: Environmental > Aquatic > Thermal springs > Hot (42-90C) >... | reverse complement strand
GGGCTAAGGCCACCTCTCGCGGAGAGGCGGCCTTTTTTCGTGCCGACGAGAGCGGTGCCGAGGAGGGAAGGCTGTGGCTCAAAAGACGCAGATTATGGACGAAGCGGCGATGCGCAGATCGCTCACCCGCATGGCGCACGAGATCCTGGAGCGCAACAAGGGGCTCGAGGACCTCGTGCTCGTCGGGATCGTCACGCGCGGCGCCGTGCTCGCCGAGCGGCTCGGCCGGAAGCTGTTCGAGATTGAGGGACAGAGGGTGCCGTGTCATCGGCTGGATCCCCGGCCGTACCGAGACGATCGCGACAGGACCGTCTTACCCGAGGCGCCCGCGCCCGACATCGACGTGGCGGATCGCAAGGTCATTCTCGTCGACGACGTCCTGTACACGGGGCGGACGGTGCGGGCGGCGCTCGATGCCATGATGCGCGCGGGCCGTGCGCGGTGTGTGCAGCTCGCGGCGCTCGTGGATCGCGGCCATCGGGAGCTCCCCATACGGCCGGACTTCGTGGGAAAGAACGTGCCGACGGCGCGAGACGAGCAGGTCATCGTCCGCCTCGCGGAAGTGGACGGGGTGGACGGCGTCTGGATTGCGGAAGGAAGGGCGTGAGGGCGTGGCGGTGAACATGCGAAGTGCGGTGTTTCACGCGTTGACCGTGAATCAGTTCGACGTGCCCTTGGTGTGGGAATTGATGGAGCGCGCCGAGTGGCTCCGCGGTTTGGACCGGGACGAGGCTCGCACGCGGCTCCGGGGCAAGATTGTCGCGACGCTGTTCTACGAGCCGTCGACGCGCACGAGGCTGTCGTTCGAGTCCGCGGTTCTGCGCCTCGGCGGCAGCGTGGTGGGGGCCGAGAACGCGCGCGAGTCGTCCTCGTCCAAGAAGGGCGAGACGCTTGAGGACGTGTTTCGCGTCGTGGGCTGCTACGCCGACGCCATCGTCATCCGCCATCACGATCAGCACGAGCTCGATCGGGCCGCGCGCTTCTCGCCCGTGCCCATCGTGAACGCCGGTGCCGGAACGGGCGAACATCCGACGCAGGCACTGCTCGACGTGTACACCATCTGGCGCGAACTCGGCCGGATCGAACAGCTCACCGTCGCGGTGATGGGCGATCTCAAGTACGGCCGCACCGTTCACTCCCTGCTTCGGCTGCTGGTCAAGTTCCCCGGCGTGCGGGTGCGCCTGTTCCATCCCGCGCCGCTCGGCTTGCCGGACGATCTCGTCGGCGAACTCGCCAGCTCGGGCCTCGCGATGGAGGAGGCGCCGGATTTGGCGTCGGCCATCCGCGGCGCGGACGTCGTCTACCAGACGCGCATTCAGTTCGAGCGGCTCGCGGGCGAGGTGGATCCCAACGCCGCCAGCCTGTACGCCCTCACCAAGGAGCATCTGGCGCTCCTGCCCGATCATGCCCGGATCCTGCATCCGCTCCCTCGCGTCGGGGAAATTGCGCCCGAGGTGGATGACGACGCCCGCGCGGCGTACTTCCGACAGGTGGAAAATGGACTCTACATGCGCATGGCGCTTCTCGACGCCATGCTGGGAGGCGAATGGCGATGAGGGTGCGATTGGACGGAGGACGCGTGTGGGATACGGGCCTCGGCGATTTTGTCGAGGCGAGCGTGGCGTTCGACACCGAGACGGGTGAGATTGTGGCCATCGGGCATCCGTCCGCCATCCGCGCGGAGGAGGTGCGCTCCATCCGCGGACTGTCGGTGTTGCCCGGTTTCGTCGACGTGCACGTCCATCTGCGCGATCCCGGCCTCACGCACAAGGAGACGCTCGCGAGCGGCCTGCAGGCCGCCGCAGCCGGCGGGTTCACGCAGGTGGCCTGCATGCCCAACACCAAGCCTCCCATTTCGCGGGCCGAGATCGCGGAGGACATCATCCGCCGCGGAGCGGCCATCGGGAAGGCGCAGGTGCACCCCATCGCCTGTCTGACGATGGATCAGGAAGGCGAGGCCCTCGTGGACTTCGAGGCGCTCGCCAAAGCGGGGGCTTTGGGGTTTTCCGACGACGGCCGCGGCGTGCAGGACGGGGGGCTCATGCGGGACGCGTTGACCAGGCTCGCCCGGCTTGGCAAACCCGCCATGATCCACGCGGAGGACGAGTCCATCTCGCGCGGGGGTGCGCTACATGAGCGGGCGGCCGCGCGCCTTAGCACGACGGCCCAGCCGGGGAGCGCGGAGGCGGCGATGATCGCGCGCGACATCCTGCTCGCGGAAGAGACGGGCGCGCACCTGCACGTCTGCCACGTGAGCCGAGAATCTTCGGCGGCCTTGGTTCGGTTTGGAAAGTCCCGCGGCATCCGCGTCACGGCAGAAGTGACGCCGCACCATCTGTTGCTGTCGGAGCGGGACATTCCTCGCGCAGACGCCAACTGGAAGGTGAATCCGCCCCTGGCGGCCGAAGAAGACCGGCTGGCGTGCGTCGCCGCGTTCGCCGATGGCACGCTGGACGTCATAGCGACCGATCACGCGCCGCACCACCCGGACGAAAAAGCGAGGGGCATGGACGAGGCGCCGTTTGGCATGGTGGGCCTGGAGACGGCGTTTGCCCTCTTGTACACGAGGCTGGTGCGCGAGGGGCTCGTGCCGATGCGCCGGCTCATCGAGGCCATGAGCGAGCGGCCCTGCCGACTGTTTGGGCTTGAAGGCGGTCAGATTCGCCCCGGCGCGCGCGCGGATTTGGTGCTGGTCGATCTCGACAGGCGCTTGACCATCGATCCGAGCGCCTTTTACAGCAAAGGCCGGAACACGCCGTTTGCCGGGCAGTCGGTTGTCGGCAAGGTGGTAGAGACGATTCGCGCAGGGCGCGTGATTTTTCGCGAGGGAGAGGGGCGGTTGGCATGATGGTGAACGGGCGGAGAAAGGCCCGGCTGGTGCTCCAAAACGGCCTCGTGTTTGAAGGCGTGCACTTCGGCGCCGCCGGCACCCGGTTCGGCGAGGTCGTGTTCAACACGGGCATGACGGGCTATCAGGAGATTTTGACGGATCCGTCGTATTACGGGCAGATCGTCACGATGACGTACCCGCTCATCGGCAATTACGGCGTGAACGTGGACGACGTCGAGAGCCGGCATCCCCACGTGCGGGGATTTGCGGTGCGGACGTTCTGCGAATGGCCGTCCCACCACAAGCTGGTGGATCAACTCGAATCGTACTTGGTCCAGCACGACATCGTCGGGATCGCCGGGATCGACACGCGCGAACTGACGAAGGCCCTCCGGACGGTCGGAGCGATGCCGGGCGTCATCACCACGGAGGACTTGCCGGTCGAATCGCTTCTCGCGCGCATGGATGAGGCGCTGGTGCCGGATGCGGTCAAACGCGTGACCACGCAGACCGTGTATCGCGCGCCGGGCGCGGGGCACCGCGTGGTGCTCATCGATTACGGCATGAAGGCTGGGATCCTGCGCGCTTTGCTCGAGCGCGGGTGCGACGTGATTGTGGTGCCAGCCACGTCGACGGCAGAGGAGGTGCTTCGCTGGAAGCCACACGGCGTGATGCTCTCCAACGGCCCGGGCAACCCGGAGGACGCGCCCTACGCCGTGGAGGCGCTTCGCGGCCTCATCGGCAAGGTGCCCATCTTCGGCATCTGCCTGGGGCATCAGCTCATTGCGCTCGCTTGCGGCGCCAAGACGCGCAAGTTGAAGTTCGGCCACCGCGGCGCGAATCACCCGGTCAAAGACCTGCGGACGGGCCGCGTGGACATTACGTCCCAAAACCACGGGTATGTCGTCGACGCGGATTCGCTGCAGGGAACGCCGCTCGAACTAACCCACATCAATTTGAATGACGGCACGGTCGAGGGACTCGTGCACCGGCACGAACCCGTCTTCTGCGTGCAGTATCATCCGGAGTCGAGACCCGGGCCGAGCGACGCCCGCTACTTGTTCGACGAGTTCATCGACCTCATGACGCGCGTGAGAGAGGGGCGGTTTGCGCATGCCTAAGCGGACGGACATTCGCAAGATCATGGTCATTGGGTCAGGGCCGATAGTCATCGGTCAGGCGGCCGAGTTCGACTACGCGGGCACGCAGGCTTGCCAGGCGCTGAAGGAAGAAGGCTACGAGGTTGTGCTCGTCAATTCAAACCCGGCTACCATCATGACCGACGAGCACATGGCGGATCGCGTTTACATCGAGCCCATCACGCTGGATTTCGTCACGCAGATCATCCGGAAGGAGCGGCCGGACGGCCTTCTCGCAACGCTCGGCGGTCAAACGGGCTTGAATATGGCGGTGCAGCTCGCGGAGGCCGGCGTCCTCGAGGCGGAGGGCGTCGAGCTCCTCGGCACGCCACTCGAGGCCATTCAAAAGGCCGAGGATCGCGAGAAATTTCGCCAACTGATGCAGGAGATTGGCCAGCCCGTGCCGCGAAGCGCCATCGTGAGAAACCAGGCGGAGGCGGACGCGTTTGCGGAGGAGGTGGGCTTCCCCATCATCATCCGCCCGGCGTACACGCTCGGCGGAACGGGCGGCGGCATCGCGTCGAACTGGCGCGAGTACCACGAGATTGTCGAGCGCGGCCTGACGCTCTCGCCGATTCACCAGGTGCTCGTGGAGCAGAGCATCGCGGGTTTCAAGGAGATCGAGTACGAGGTCATGCGCGACGCGGACGGCACCGCCATCGTGGTGTGCAACATGGAAAACATGGACCCCGTGGGCGTGCACACGGGAGACTCCATCGTCGTGGCGCCGAGCCAGACACTTTCCGACGAGGAGTACCAGATGCTTCGCGACGCGAGCCTGCAGATCATTCACGCGCTCGGCATTCAGGGTGGCTGCAATGTCCAGCTGGCGCTCGATCCCCACTCTTCGCGCTACTATGTGATTGAGGTCAATCCCCGCGTCAGCCGGTCGAGCGCGCTGGCGTCCAAGGCCACGGGCTATCCCATCGCGCGGATTGCGACGAAGATCGCGGTGGGGTATCGCCTCGCGGAGCTGAAGAACCCGGTCACGCAGGACTCGTACGCCGCGTTTGAGCCCGCCTTGGACTACATCGTCACGAAGATTCCGCGCTGGCCGTTCGACAAGTTTCGCAGCGCCAACCGCTCGCTCGGCACACAAATGAAGGCGACGGGCGAGGTCATGGCCATCGGTCGCACGTTCGGCGAGTCGCTGCTCAAGGCGGTGCGCAGCCTGGAAATCGGCGCGTACAGCCTGTGGACGAAGCAATCGGACAAGTGGTCGAATGTCGAGCTTGAGAGGAAAATCCGCGTGGCCGACGACGACCGCCTGTTTGCCATCGCCGAGGCGCTGCGGCGCGGGGTTTCGGTCGATCAGATCCACGACTGGTCGAAGATCGACCGCTGGTTCCTGTGGCATTTGGAGGCTCTGGTGGATCTGGAGCAGCGCATTGCCGCGGTGGCGAACCCGCGCCTGCCGATTGAACAGGTGTTGGACGAGCACCGCGAACTCATCCACGAGGCCAAGCGGAACGGCTTCCCGGACCGGGAACTCGCGCGCTTGCTCAAGGCGGACGCGATGGCCATCCGAGCGTGGCGCAAGCGCCGGGGCATCGTGCCCGTCTACAAGATGGTCGACACGTGCGCGGGCGAGTTCGCGGCATCGACCCCGTATTATTACAGCACCTACGAGCGGGAAGACGAGGTGGAGACGAGTGCGCGCAAGAAGATGGTGGTGCTCGGCTCCGGCCCCATCCGCATCGGCCAGGGCATCGAATTCGACTACTGCACGGTGCACGCCGTCTGGGCGCTGCAGCGCGAAGGATATGAGGCGGTCGTCATCAACAACAACCCCGAGACCGTCTCGACGGACTTCAGCACGTCCGACCGCCTGTACTTTGAACCGCTCGACGTGGAAGATGTGCTGAACGTGATCGACCGAGAACAGCCGGAGGGCGTCATTGTCCAGTTCGGCGGGCAGACGGCCATCAACCTGGCGGGACCCTTGGCGGATGCGGGCGTGCGGATCTTCGGCACGTCGCGCGAGAGCATCGATGCCGCGGAGGATCGCGAGAAGTTTGACGCGCTGCTCACGGAGCTCGGCATCCAGCGCCCGGAGGGGAGGACCGTCACGACCGTGGAGGGGGCGGTGGAGGCGGCGGAGTCGCTCGGCTATCCGGTGCTCGTGCGGCCTTCGTACGTCCTCGGCGGCCGCGCCATGCAGATCATCACCAACACCAACGAGCTTCTTCAGTACATGGAGGAAGCGGTCGAGGTGTCGCAACAGCATCCGGTGCTCGTGGATCGGTACGTGAACGGCATTGAGGCGGAGGTCGACGCCATCTCGGACGGCGAGACGGTCATCATCCCGGGCATCATGGAGCACATCGAGCGCGCGGGCGTGCACTCGGGCGATTCCATCGCCGTGTACCCGCCGCAAAACCTGAGCGAGGACGTGAAGCGGATCATCGAGGACCACACGATTCGCATTGCGCAAAGCCTCCAGGTGAAGGGGCTCATGAACGTCCAGTTCATCGTGCACGACGGCGAGGTGGAGGTCATCGAGGTGAACCCGAGATCGTCGCGCACCGTGCCCTTTCTCTCGAAGGTAACCGGCGTGCCGATGGTGCAACTCGCCATGCACGCGGTCTGCGGCGGCAAGTTAGCGGATCTCGGTTACCAAAGCGGGCGCGTGCCGGAGTCGCCGGCGGTGGCCGTCAAGGTGCCCGTGTTCTCGTTCGCGAAGCTGCACCAGGTCGACATCAGCCTCGGGCCGGAGATGAAGTCGACGGGCGAGGTCATGGGGCGCGATCTCGTCTACGAAAAGGCGCTCTACAAGGGACTTCTCGCCTCTGGGATCGCCATCCCGGCGCACGGGACTGTGCTCGCCACCATCGCGGACAAGGACAAGCCGGAGGCGTATCCCTTGTTGCGCGAGTTCGCGCGCCTCGGCTATCGTCTCGCGGCGACCGAGGGCACGGCGAAATACCTGCGCGATCGCGGCCTTGAAGTGCGCGTCGTGAACAAGCTGGCGCAGGGCACGCCGAATCTCGCCGACGACATCCGCCAAGGCAAGATTCAACTCGTCATCAATACGCTGACGAAGGGCCTGAAGCCCGAGCGGGACGGCTTCCGCATTCGCCGCACGGCGGTCGAGCACGGTGTGCCGTGCCTGACCTCGCTCGACACCGTCCGGTCCGTCTTGGACATCATGAAGCTCATCCACTTCCAGACCATGGCGCTCGGCGATCCCGTCCCGGGAGAGGCAGGTGGCGAAGGTGAATGAGCAACTCATGCAGGAGCTCGCTTCACCCGCCTACGACGAGGCGCGCAGGCGCATCTACGTGGCGCTCGACGTCGATTCCGAAAGCCGCGCCTTGGCGCTCGTGGATCGCCTGGCGCCCGTGGTGGACGGGTACAAGGTCGGTTTGGAGCTGTTTCACCGAGCGGGCATGCGCCTCGTCGAGTCTCTGTTGAAGCTCAACTTGCGGGTGTTCCTGGACGTCAAGCTGCACGACATCCCCAACACCGTCGCCGGCGCACTTCGAGCCATCGCGCAGTATCCCGTCGAGATGGTGAACGTCCATGCCTCGGGCGGCCTCAAGATGCTCGCCGCGGCGCGCGAGGCCGTGGACGGATCGCCCCACCGCCCGCTCCTCGTGGGCGTCACCGTCCTCACGAGCCTGACGGACGCCGATCTCGAGTCGATGGGCGTCGGGACGACCGCGTCCGCTTGGGTGCGCCGCCTGGCCCAGATGGCCCAGCAGACTGGGCTCGACGGCGTGGTCTGCTCGGCGCACGAGCTGGACATCGTGCGCGAGGTCACAACCCCAGCCTTCGAGCGCGTGGTGCCGGGCATCCGGCTCGCGGGCGATGCGGCTCACGACCAGGCCCGCGTGATGCCGCCCGACGAGGCCATCCGCCGCGGCGCGACGCGCCTCGTGCTGGGCCGAGCGGTGACGGAAGCGGACGATCCCGTCGGCAGCTTGGCGCGCTACCTTCGTTCCGTGAGGGAGGGCTTGTCCCATGAGTGAACCGACGTTTACGGTCGAATACGACGACCTGTCCTATACCATTGCCAAGGGGCTCTTGCAGATCGGCGCGGTGGAACTGAGGCCGCATCAGCCGTTCACCTGGTCGAGCGGCTGGCGCTCTCCCATCTACTGCGACAACCGGCTGATCCTTGGTTACCCACTGCTTCGCAGCCAGGTGGTCTCTGGTTTCGAGTCGATCATCGACTACGAGTTGCCCGCCGTCGAACTCATCGCGGGCGCGGCGACGGGTGGCATTCCGCACGCCGCCATGTTGGCGGATCGGCTGGGCCTGCCGTGCGCGTATGTGCGCGCGGAGGCCAAGGCCCACGGCCGGGGAAAGCAGATCGAAGGCTACGCGCGCCCGGGCATGAAGGCTGTGGTCATCGAAGACACCCTGTCGACGGGGCGATCCGCCTATCAGGCGGCGCAGGCCCTCCGCGACGCGGGGGTGGACGTGATGGCCATCCTCACCATCCTCTCGTACGACTTCGACGTCGCGACGAAGCGCGCCGAAGACACCGGCATTCCCGCGTATCGGCTGGTTCCGTACGAGGTGCTGATTCAGGTGGCGCTTGAGCGCGGCGACATTCAGGAATCGGATGTGGCGCTTCTGATGCGCTGGCGCAAATCTCCCGACACATACGGACTGTGATGCTGCATAGGACAGACGGGCGGTCCTTGGGTTTGGTATCCAAGGTCCGCCCGACTCTTTCTTCGCCAAACCGGACATCCTACCCGTCAGGCGAGAAGGAGGGTTCACGTGGATCTTCACATGGGCCGCACGCTGTGGTCGGAGTCCGGAGCCAGTGGGTCGCGGTATGCTCGGCTCGACGGAGATGTGGAAAGCGACGTCGCCGTGGTGGGCGGTGGAATTGGGGGTGCCATCGCGGCGTGGGAGATCGCGGAGCGGGGGTTCGAAGTCGTCGTGTTGGAGCGCCACCGGGTGGGCATGGGATCCACGCGCGGGAACACGGGCCTTTTGCAGTACGCGAACGACATGCCGCTCGCCGAGATGATTCGCGTGCATGGCCGGCGACGGGCCGTGGACTTCTACCGCAGGTGCTGGGAGGGCGTGAGCAGGCTGCGGGACATCGCGAAGGCGCTGCCGGAGGACGTGGAGTTCGCAGAGCGCATGAGCCTCTGTTACGCGTCGGTGCCGGCCGACATCCCGCGGCTGAAAGAAGAAGCGCGCGTCCTGATTGAACATGGATTCGCCGCCGAAATCGTCCTCGGGCGGCGAGAGGTGCGGGACGCGTTCGGACTCGACCGCGACGCTGTGCTGGTGACGTACGGAGACGCGGAGGTGAATCCGCTGAAGCTCACGCGCGCCCTGCTGGCGGAACTCGTCCGCCGCGGCGCAGCCCGCGTCTTCGAGGACACGGCGGTGGTGCGGATGGACGAGGGGGAGAGAGGCGTCGTGCTGGAGACGGACGGGGGACGTCGCGTGAAGGCGCGTGCGGCCATCGTCGCGACGGGATACGGGTTTCAACGTGCGACGCCGCTTGCAGGCGTCAGACTGGGATGTACCTACGCCATCGCGACGGAGCCCGTCTCGGACCTGTCGCATTGGCCGGAAGGTGCGCTCGTCTGGGAGACCGCGCGCCCGTACCTGTACATGCGCACGACGCGCGACAGGCGGCTCGTGATCGGCGGCCTTGACCTGCCCGTTCCGGACGGACCCCGGCGAGATCGGGAGCTGAACATCCGCGCGGACAAGCTCGCGGAGTTGGCCAGGGAGGTTTTGCCCGATCTAGGACCCACCTCCATCGCGTACCGCTGGGCCTCGACGTTTGGCTCCACCGTCGACGGCTGGCCCATCGTCGGCCTGTACCCAGGCTTTCGCCGGGTCTTCTGTTCGCTCGGTTACGGTGGAAACGGCACGGTCTGTTACGCCGTGGCGGCGGAGATCCTTGCGAGGCGGATCGCCGGAGAGCATCGGCCCGAGGACCCCATGCTCGGGCCGGAACGACTGTCGCTGTGGCGGCGCGCTGCGAGAAGACTCTCGGTCGCGGTGCGGCCGTGACTCACGGCGCGCCGGGCTGAGGCGCTTCAACCGTGGCCGAGGGCGCGCGCGGCGTGGGCCGCACGGCGAAAATGGCGATGCCTAGCGCGCAGATGCCGATGGCGACGAGGAAAATGTCCGTGAGCGACATCGCGTGCGTCATCGCCGTGCTGACCAGCGGCGCAATGGCGCCGCGGATCCCAAACAGCAGAAAGTGAAGCCCAAACGCCTCGGCCTCTCGCCCAGGGACCGCGCGGAAAATGTAGGACATGCAGCCGATGTCCCACACGGCATCGCCGACGCCAAGCAGGGCGCAGGAGGCGATCACGGCAGAAAACGATCCCCACAGCACGTACAGCGCCGGGGCGAGGGCGTAGGCGGTCATGCCGATGAACATCGCGTGGCGCGGGGACCACGTGTCGATGATCCACCCCACGACGAAATATGCCACCAGCAGCGCGACGTAGTACGACACGCGCGTCAAGCCAATTTGGGCGTTGGACAGGTTTAAGGCATGGACCTGATAGATCTGGTAAATGGGTCCCGCCAACAGGTTGCCAAAGCCCGTGGCCATGGTGGCCATGAGGAAGATGCGGAGCGGCCGGCTGGCGCGGGCGATGTGCCAATGCCCGAGGATCTGCGACATGCGCCGCGCGGGCTGCGCGGGCGCCGTTTCGGGACCGGGGGTTTCGACTTCGCGCACGCGGGAGAAGAGAACGACCGACAGTGTTCCCATGATGGCGGCGCCGATGAGTGGCCATCGGTCTCCCTGATGCTGGCTCCATTCGCCGACGACGTAGGCAAGAGGGATGAGGAGCGTTCCCTGCGCGACGCGCACGTAGCCCATCAGCCGCCCGCGGAGCGCAGGCGGGTACATGCGCGCGAGCAGCGCGGGATAGGCGGGTGCCTGAATCCCGTTCATGAAGTTGACGATGAACGCCGTCGCCAGGAAGGCCGCGGGCGTGAGCAGCGCGCCGGCCCACAGGACGGATAAACGGCCGACGACGAGCGGCCACAGAACAAAAGGTTTCGTGGAACGGCCGCGCATCACGTGGGCCCACATCGGGGACCACAACATGCCGATGGCAGGCGCCGCTGTGAGCAGCCCCACCTCGAGGTTGGATGCGCCATGCCGGATGGCCATGGGAACGTAAAACTGGTTGACCACGACATTGAACAAGGCAAACAGGACCGAACCGCCAAAATCGATTCGGAAATTCCACCACGTCTTCCACTTCATCTGCATCCCGAGGCGGGTGACCACGTCGTCGGGGCTCATGCTCGCGCTCCTCATACACATCCCCAGCGGAAGGGCGCGGCGGCGCCGCGCCCGAGAATTGGCTTGTGTTTACGCGCTGTCGAGGGGCGTCACACCCATCCGCGCCAGCGCATCGCTTCCGCGAACGGCCGAATGCCCACCATATAGGCCGCCATTCGGGGAAGCACGTCGTAACGCTCCGCCGTGTCGAGGATGTTGTGCACGCTCTGCACCATCATATTCTCAAGCCGTTGGTTGACCTCTTCTTCCGTCCAATAGAAGCCCTGGTTGTTTTGCACCCACTCGAAGTACGAAACGGTGACGCCGCCCGCGTTGGCGAGCACGTCCGGCACCACGACGATACCCCGCTCGTGCAAAATGTGATCCGCCTCCGGCGTGGTCGGGCCGTTCGCCGCCTCGACAATCAGGCTCGCCTGGATCTTGTCCGCGTTGCCTTCGTGGATCTGATTCTCCAGGGCTGCGGGGACGAGCACGTCACACGGCTTGGTCAAGAACTCCTCCGTCGGAATGACGCCGGACAATCTCGGCGTGACCATGCCGAACGAGTCCTTTTCTTCGATGAGTTCCGGGATCGGCAGTCCGTTCTCGTTGTACACACCGCCCCCCGCGTCGCTGATGCCCACCACGGTCGCGCCGAGCTCGTGAAGGATGCGGGCGACGTTCGAACCCACGTTGCCAAATCCCTGGACGAGCACGCGCAGCTCCGACAGCTTTTTGCCCATGCGCTCCGCGGTCTCTCGCAACGCCACCACGACGCCGAGTGCCGTCGCCGACTCGCGTCCGCGAGACCCGCCGAGGACCAGCGGTTTGCCCGTGATGAAGCCCGGAGAGTCGAACTCCCGGATGCGGCTATATTCATCGTACATCCACGCCATGATCTGGCTGTTGGTGTACACGTCCGGCGCCGGGATGTCCTTGGCCGGGCCCACGATCTGACTGATGGCCCGAACGTAGCCGCGCGCGAGCCGCTCCTGCTCGGACAGGCTCATGCTGCGCGGGTCACAGACAATCCCGCCCTTGGCTCCGCCGTACGGAAGGTTGAAGATCCCGCACTTCAACGACATCCAGATGGAGAGCGCCTTGACCTCGTCCAGCGTCACATCGGGATGGAAGCGAACGCCGCCTTTCGTCGGCCCGATGGCGTCGTTGTGCTGCGCCCGATACCCCGTAAACACCTCCACATGCCCGTCGTCCATGCGAACCGGGATGCGAACGGTCATGACCCGGATGGGCTCCTTGAGCAGCTCGTACACGGCCTCTTCGTAACCAAGGCGATCCAGCGCCTCGCGGATGGTGGCCTGCGTGTTGGCGAGAATGTTGGTGTCGTGCGCGGGCTTGTTGGCGCCGACAATCAGGCGTTTGTTTCCTTGCTCCTGCGACATGGTCATCTCTCCTTTAGCGGGAATCGCTCGTTTCGCGTCCGGCAACCGTTCGGGACATGATGCTCTCCACAAGCGATCGCTCCGGCGTCACATACAGCGTCCTCTGGTGGTCGTACAGCGCGAACCCGGGCCGGGCTCCATTTGGCTTCCACACGTGGCGGATTTCCGTCACGTCGACGGGCACGTTGGCCGAATCGCGCATCCTGCTGAAGTATGCGGCGAGCACAGCCGCCTCCTCGACGGTGCGTTCCGGGATCTCGTCCGCTTGGCCCCTTTCGATCACGACGTGCGATCCCGGCGCGTCCTTGACGTGGAGCCAAAGGTCGCGCTTGTCCGCCTTTCGGAACGTCAGCCGATCGTTCTGGATATTGTTGCGGCCGACGCGGATCACCAATCCGTCGCTCGACCGAAAGGCGTGCGGCTCGGACTCCGCGGCGCGCCTTTTGCCCCCGCCGGTTCCTCTCCGGCCCGTGGGCGCCAAGAAACCCTGCGCCTCGAGTTCTCGGCGCACCTCTTCGAGGTTTTCGAGGGACGTATCTCCGAGCGCCTGCAAGACGTCCTCCAGGTAGCGCAGATCGCGCAGCGTGTGTTCTCGCTCCGCTTCAATCCACTGCCGCGCCCGCTTTCGCTTCGCCGCCATGCGAAAGAGGCGTTGCGCATTGCCGATGGCGTCGAGCGCGGGATCCAGTTCGATCCGCAGGGGCCGGTTGTCGTCGTAGTAGTTCGACAGCTCGACCTCCGATGCGCCGCGCGGCACCTCGTGCGCGTACGCGGTGAGAAGTTCCGCTTGAACGCGCAGCGCGTCTTCCGCCGCCGCGTCCTCCCACTCCTGTTCGAGCCGGACGAGCTTGCCCTGGAGGCGGTCCATGTGTTCTCGCACGGCCCGCACGAGCTCGCGGGCCAGGCGCGACTGGCGCAGGGACTCGCCGGTATCCGCGAAGAGCCGGCGGATGGCATCGCTCATCGTCTCGCACTCGGCGAACCGGTCGCGCGACGTCAGCCGAAACGGCGCGCACTCCACGGCTCGGCCGACGCCGTCGAGGCCGACGGAAGGGGGCTCCTGACCTTCCTCCACGGCGGCTCTGAGCTCGAGGGCAGCCCGATGAATGGACGTCGGCTCGGCGGAGCCCGTTCGCGCGATGGCGCGATGGAGGATTTCGCGGGCCGTCACAGGTCCGGTCCCGGCCAGCTTCTCCACAATCGCCATCTGGTTGGCGCGGGAGGCGCCGGCGGATGGATCGACGCCGAAGAAGTCCTCCGGCTCGCACGCTTCCACGGGCTTTTTGGGCTGCGGAGGCGGCGCGACATAGGGGATGCCCGGCAGCACGGATCGGTAGCGGGACATGTCCTCCGACACGCGCACGGCGCTGTCGATGATCCATCGGCTCTGGTCGTCTCGCGTTTCGACGAGCACGATGTTGCTGTGACGCCCCATGATCTCGCACACGAGCGCGTACGTGCGCCGGTCGCCGAGATCGTCCAGCGCCTCAATTTCGATTTCGAGTACCCGATCCCAGCCCGGCTGCGTGACGCGGAGGATGCGCCCTCCCTCGATGTGCTTGCGCAGGAGGACGCAGAACATCGGCGGCGTGGCTGGGTTGTCTGGGCGCTCGTCCGCGAGAAAGTGGACGCGCGCAAATTGTTGGTGGGCGGACACGTACAAGCGCCGCGCTCCCAAATGGGCCGAGCGGACGGCGAGGACGAGATCGCGCTCGCCAGGTTGATAAATTCTGTCGATCCGTGCGCCTCGCAACGCGTTGTTCAGCTCGCGCGCGAGGCGGCGCAAGGTCCAACCGTCCACGCTCGATGCTCCTCTCTCACGTAGCCAGTATACCGCAGTTTCCCTGTTTCGGCGCGGTGATTTCTTGACAAAGGTCGTCCGCTGCGGCCGGGTCTCGGACATGTTCGCCAAGCGCGGCGCATAGATGATCACGAGACAAGTTGACGAAGGGGTGTGCTCGGTGGAACAACACACGTGGCATGCAGAGAGCGAGGTCGAATGCCTCGCGCAGCTTCAGACGTCGCTCGACGGGCTCTCCCAAGCGGAAGTGGAACGGCGGCGCCAAGTGCACGGGTTGAACCTGTTGCACGGCGGGAATCAGGTGTCGCTCTTGACCGTCTTCTTCAATCAGTTTCGCGACTTCATGACGCTTGTACTCATCGCGGCCACGCTCATCTCCGGCCTCCTCGGCGAATACACCGACGCCATCACCATCATCGCCATCGTGTTTCTGAACGGCATCCTGGGGTTCATCCAGGAGGTGCGCGCCGAGCGCTCGCTGCAGGCGCTCAAGGAGCTGACGGCCCCGGTGGCGAAGGTGCGGCGTGCGGGGGTTGTCGTGGAGGTCCCGGCGAAGGAGTTGGTGCCTGGGGACATCGTGCTCTTGGAGGACGGCGATCGCGTCCCCGCGGACGGCCGCCTCGTTCGGGCGCGATGGCTCGAGGTCGAGGAGTCGGCGCTCACCGGGGAATCGGTGCCGGTCGCGAAGGACCCGCGCGTGCGGGTGCCGGCGGCGAGCCCGCTTGCGGAGCGGCGGAACATGGTGTACATGGGGACCATGGTGACCCGCGGCCGGGCGGAATACGTCGTGACGGCCACCGGCATGCAGACCGAGATGGGGAAGATCGCGGATCTCATGGATCAGTCGGAGGACCAGGAGACGCCGCTGCAGAAGCGGTTGGATCAACTGGGGAAGACGCTCGTCTGGATCTCCCTCGGCATCACGGTGCTTGTGGTGGTGGCGGGCGTCATGCACGGCCACGCGCTCTACGAGATGTTTTTGGCAGGTGTGTCGCTTGCCGTCGCGGCCATTCCGGAGGGCCTGCCGGCCATCGTCACCATCGCCCTCGCGCTTGGTGTGCAGCGGATGATCAAGCGGAACGCCATCGTCCGCCGATTGCCCTCGGTCGAAACGCTGGGATGCGCGACGGTCATCTGCTCGGACAAAACGGGAACGTTGACGCAGAACAAGATGACCGTGACGCAGATGTACGCCGACGGACAGTACGTGGACGTCACCGGTTCGGGCCACCAGCTGCGAGGCGAGTTCACCGCCAACGGGCGCCGGATCGAACCCGGGCGGCGGGCCGCGCTCAAGAGTCTGGTCGAGATCGCCGCCGTGTGCAACCAGGCTCACCTCGAGCCGGGGGAAGACGGCTCCACCGCGCGGGCGGTCAAGGGCGATCCGACCGAAATCGCGCTGCTCGTGCTCGCGCACAAGGCGGGCTTCAAACGCCCTGACGGCGCCTACGAGCGCGTCGACGAACGCCCGTTTGACGCCGATAGGAAGATGATGAGCGTGCTCGTGCGTTCAGGCGACGAATGGTTCGCGTTTGTCAAGGGGGCGCCCGACGTGCTTTTGGCGCGCTGCACCCATGTCCTTCTCGGCAACCGCGAAGAGCCAATGGGGCAGTCGTTGCGGAAGCAGATCCTCGCGGCCAACGAGGACATGGCCGCTCGCGCGCTGCGGAACCTCGGGTTTGCGTACCGGCGCTTCCGCTCCGCCGAGGAGGCGCGCACGGCGGACTGGGAATCGGAGCTCGTGTTCGTCGGCATCTGCGGCATGATGGATCCGCCGCGCGACGAGGCAAAGGCCGCCATCGCCAAGGCCAAGTCGGCGGGCATCCGCACGGTGATGATCACCGGGGATCACCAGGCGACGGCGACCGCCATCGCGAAGCAACTCGACATCCTGCCGCCCGGCGGGCGCGTGCTCACGGGAGCCGACCTTGACCGGTTGGACGACAAGCGGTTGTCGAATCTCGTGCGCGACACGTATGTCTACGCGCGCGTGACGCCCGAGCACAAACTTCGAATCGTTCGTGCGCTCCAGGCGAATCACGAGGTCGTCGCCATGACGGGCGATGGCGTGAACGACGCGCCGGCCATCAAACAGGCGGACATCGGCATCGCCATGGGGCAAAGCGGGACGGACGTGGCCAAGGAAGCGTCGAGCCTCATCCTCGCGGACGACAACTACGCGACCATCGTCGCCGCGGTCGAGGAGGGCCGTGCCATCTACGACAACATCAAGAAGTTCATCCGATACCTTCTCGCGTCGAACGTGGGCGAAATCCTGACCATGTTCTTGGCCATGCTCGCAGGCTGGCCGCTGCCGCTCTCGCCCATCCAGATCCTCTGGGTGAACCTCGTCACCGATGGCCTGCCGGCCATCGCGCTCGGCGTCGACGCGCCTGAGGACGACATCATGAGCCGCCCGCCGCGCAACGTGCACGAAGGCATTTTCGCGCGCGGTATGGCCGTCAAGATTCTGTCCCGCGGCGTACTCATCGGACTTGCGACGCTCGCGGTGTTCGCGTGGTCGCTGCAACAGGGTGCGGAGCTCGCGCACGCGCAGACGATGGCGTACGCGACGCTCACGATGGCCCAACTCATTCTCGTCTTCGATTCGCGCAGCCTCGAGGGCGGCATCCTGCGCCGTAACCCGTTGGAGAACGTCTGGCTTCTGCTGGCGGTGCTGTCTTCCGTGGCCTTGTTTGCCTGCACGATGTACGTCCCCCGCATGGCCGAGGTGTTTCACACGACGCCGCTCGGCCTTCGCGACTGGGCCATCGTCCTCGTGGCGGCGGCGGTGCCCACGTTCGCGCTTTCCGTGCGCCGCGTGGGCCGCAACCAGCTGCACAAGCTGCAACATCGGTCCGGCTCAGACGCGGCCGCTTGATTGCCAAGCCGCCGCGCCATCGGTACAATCCTGACCAGATGAGACGCGGTCAGGAGGCGTGGGTGTGGGCATTCGCAGCATGACAGGATTTGGCCGGGCCGAAGGGCGCGTCGGGCCGTATGACGTAGTGATTGAGGTGAAGTCCGTGAATCACCGCTTCCTCGAGGTCTCGGTGCGCCTGCCGAGGGACTGGTCGTTTGCCGAGATGATGGTGCGCGATCGCGTCAAGGCTCGCCTGCACCGCGGCAGGCTCGATGTCGCCGTCTCGCTCGCGGGCACAGGGGCGGAGGCGGGAGAGGTTCACGTCGATTGGGCGCTCGTCGACGCGCTCGTCGAGGCGGATCGAGCGCTGTGTGAGAAACTTGGGATTCCGTTTGATCCGCGTGCGGCGCGCCAGTGGCTGACGTTCCCCGGCGCCGTCCTGGTGCGCCCAGCGGCTTTGTCAGAGGAGGAGGCAACCTCCTCGCTCGCCGGTCTCGTGGACGCCGCGCTCGATAGGCTCGTGGCCATGCGCGAGCGCGAGGGGGATCATCTCGCCCGCGCGTGCGAGGGGTACCTCGACGAAGTCGAAGCGCGCCTCCGCGCCATCCGAGAGCGGGCGCCCGCGTCCGTCGCGGCGTACCGCGCCGCCCTGATGGCCCGGGTGTCGGAGCTCGGGCTCTCGGTCGACGACGGCCGCTTGGCGCAGGAGGTCGCGCTGTTTGCGGATCGCGTCGCGATCGACGAAGAATTGGTCCGCCTCGAGGCGCACGTGCGCGCGATGCGCGGCGATCTCGGCCGGACGGAGCCCGTGGGGCGGCGGCTCGACTTCCTTGTCCAGGAGATGCACCGCGAGGTGAACACCATCGCCGCGAAGTCTCAGGACGGCGAAATCAGCCAACACGTGGTCGAGATGAAGGCTTTGGTCGAGAAACTGCGAGAGCAGGCGCAGAACGTCGAGTAAACGTCGCGCGGGTGTAGCACTTTCCTTTGCGCCGAAATCCATGTAGAATGTAAGGAAGCGTCATCTGAATTCGAGGATTCGCGTCCGCCCGCGGGGCGGAGATTTCGATATGGGGTGACCGTGGTTGATCTATCCGTCCATCGACCGACTTTTGGAGCGGTGCAACAGCAAATACGCGCTCGTCGTGCTCGCGGCGAAGCGCGCGCGCAAGCTGCAGAACGAGACCCTGAATCAGCCCGGCGCGTCCACAACGCGGAACGTGAGCCGCGCGCTCTGGGAAATTCACGACGGCGTCGTTCGCCCCAAGCACTTCGACAGCGAGTGACGCAGATCCGTGGTCAGGCGATGAGGCAGGACAACCGCGCGTTGTTCTGCCTCTTGTCATGAACGGCAGGAGCCAAGGGAGGGTGCGGAATGGAGAAGAAGACCATCCTCGTCGGGGTGGGAGGAGGCATTGCGGCGTACAAGTCCGCGAATTTGTGTTCACTCCTGGTCAAGCGCGGCTACGAGGTGCAGGTGCTGATGACCGAACACGCGACCCGGTTCATTCAGCCGCTCACCCTGCAGGCCCTGACCAAGCACCCGGTCATTTTCGACACGTTTGCGGAGCCCAATCCGTCGGAGATCGCCCATATCGCGGTGGCGGATCGCGCGGATCTGTATGTCATTGCGCCGGCCACGGCGAATCTCATCGCGAAGCTTGCGCACGGCCTCGCGGACGACATGGTCACGACGACCGCGCTCGCCGCGACCTGTCCCACCATCGTCGCGCCGGCCATGAATGTGCACATGTTTGAGCACCCCGCGGTCCAGGAGAACCTGGACATTCTCCGGCGCCGCGGTACGCTCGTCCTGGATCCGGGCGAAGGTCCGCTCGCCTGCGGATACACCGGGCGCGGCCGCATGCCCGAACCCGAGGACATCGCGGACGTGATTGAGGCGGTGCTCCACCAGGAGCGCGATTTGGAAGGATTTTCGATTCTCATCACGGCCGGCCCGACCATCGAGGACATCGATCCCGTCCGGTATCTGACCAATCGATCGAGCGGTAAAATGGGGTACGCGCTCGCCGAGCAGGCGGCGCGCCGCGGGGCTCGGGTCACGCTGATTTCGGGACCAACGCATCTCAAACCGGTCCCGGGGGCCCGAATGGTTTACGTCCGCTCGACCGAGCAGATGTTGCACGCGGTGAGCGAGTTCTTCCCTGAAGCAGATGCGTTCATTTCCGCCGCGGCGCCGGCCGACTTCCGGCCCGCTCGCGCGCTGGATCATAAATGGAAGAAATCTCAAGGGCCGTTGAAGCTCGATCTCGTCGAGACGCCCGACATCCTGCTCGCCGCGAGCCGCGCGAAGCGGCCAGGCCAGGTGGTGGTGGGCTTTGCGGCGGAGACGGACATGCCGGTCGAGCACGCCCGGCGAAAGCTCGTCGACAAAGGCCTGGATCTCATCGTGGTGAACGACGTGACGAAGCCGGGCGCCGGGTTCGAGGTGGACACCAACCAGGTGACGCTCATCGGCAAGGACGGATCGGCGGAGGCCCTCCCGGTCATGGAGAAGCACCGGGTGGCGGATCACATCCTGACCCGCGTGCGCCAGGTCCTTCGCGTGTCGGACGGTGAACGGCCTCTATGACCGCTGGGATCACCCGGGTCGCGGAGGTTGTGGTGGAGGGGACGGCGCTCTTTTTGGACAAGCGGTTCGACTACGCCGTTCCGCCGGACGTGGACGTCGCACCTGGGGTGCGGGTGGTGGTGCCGATGCGCGACTCGGTGCGATCCGGCATTGTCTGGGCCGTGCGCGAGGTCGCTGAGGCCGGGAGGCTTCGGGCCGTCATGCGCGTGATGGATCGCGTTCCGGTGCTGACGCCCCACCAGATGCGCATGGCGGAGTGGCTGTGCGACCGATATGGGGCGACGCTGCCGGAGGCCGTGTCCGCTATCCTGCCCGGCGCTTTTCGGGTGCGCGTGCGCAAAGTCCTGGTCCCGAACGACGGCGCGCAGGTCCCGGACGACGTGAAAACGTCGGCGCTCTTTCGCTGGATCGCGGAGTCGGGGCCCGAATGGAGCGAGGTTCGGGCGCGATCCAAGGCGGACGAGCGCACAGCCAGGGCCTGGGTGGGAGCCGGGTTCGTCCGGGAAGAGATTCGGGTGGACGAAGCGGTTGGCGAAAAGCGCCGGGCGTATCTCGTGGCCCGCGCGCCGGACGAGGTGCTCAGGCGCGAGGCCGAATCGCGGCGGCGGCGCGCTCGGCGCCAGAGCGATCTCTTACAGCAGCTCGCGGAAGCGGGCGAGATGATGTGGGACAGGCGGGCGTTTCCACCCTCTTCCGTGGCGCCGCTCGTGGAGGCGGAACTGTTGGCGATCGCGGAGCGGCGGGTGACAAGGGCTCATCCGCCGCGGAACGAGGATGCGGCGTGGCCTGAGCTGACGCCGTATCAGGCGTCGGCGGTGCGAGCGCTGACCGAGATGGCGCGACAGGGACATGGCGTGGCCCTGCTGCACGGCGTGACCGGCAGCGGCAAGACCGAGGTGTACATGCATTTGATTCGCGCGGCCATCGAAGGCGGGGGGCAGGCGCTCGTTTTGGTCCCCGAGATTGCGCTCACGCCGCAGCTTGTGCAGCGTTTTGAACGGCGGTTCGGCGGCCGGGTGGCCGTTTTACATTCGGGGCTGTCGCTCGGCGAACGGCGTGAGGAGTGGACGCGGGTTCTCGACGGCGACGCAAACGTGGTGATCGGCGCGAGATCGGCGGTCTTTGCGCCGATGCGCGATCTTCGGCTCGTCGTGATCGACGAAGAGCACGAGCCTTCCTACAAGCAGGAGGATGCGCCGCACTACGACGCGCGCGAAGTGGCGATGTGGCGCGCCCGCGAGGCGGGGGCACTTGTGGTCCTCGGCTCGGCGACCCCCTCGGTGGCTTCGATGTTTCGGGTCGAGCAGGGCGACGCGCGGCTCGTTTCCCTGCCCGTCCGCGCGAACCAGCGGCCGCTGCCGCCGGTCGACGTGATCGACATGCGCGAGGAACTGCGCGCGGGCAACCGGTCCATCTTCAGCCGCAGGCTGGCGGAGGAACTGGAGCGGACGGTGTCCGAGGGCATGCAGGCCATCCTGTTTTTGAACCGCCGGGGTTATGCGCACGCGGCGCTGTGCCGAGCGTGCGGGCACAGCATGGAGTGCCCCCGCTGCGACATTCATCTCACGGTGCACCGCAAAGCGGAGGGGCACGCGCTGGTGTGCCACTACTGCGGGCACGAGGAGCCGCTCGTGCGGCGCTGCCCCGCCTGCGGCGAGGAGGCGCTCGTCCCGTATGGACTCGGGACGGAGCAGGTGGAGCAGCATCTGCTGCGGACCTGGCCCGCGATGCGCGTCCTCCGGATGGACTGGGACACCACGCGGCGCAAAGGCGCGCTCGAGTCCATCATCGAGCGGTTCCAGCGGGGCGAAGCGGATGTGCTCGTGGGCACGCAGATGATCGCGAAAGGGCTGGACTTCCCGCGGGTGCGGCTGGTGGGCGTGGTGGCCGCGGACGCGATGCTCACGCTGCCGGACTACCGGGCGAACGAGCGCGCATTCCAGCTTCTCACACAGGTGGCCGGGCGGGCCGGGCGCGCGGACACGGACGGGATCACGCTCATCCAGACGTATCAGCCGGGGCATCGGGCTATCCAAGCGGCTCGGTCGCACGACTACCGCGCCTTCTACGAGCGAGAGCGAGAGAGCCGCGAATTTTTTCGCTACCCGCCGTTTTGCGAGCTGGCGGTTTTTCTCGCGTCCCACGCTGAGGAGCGGCTGGCGCGCGGCGCGGCGGCGAGGTTCGAGCGGGAGCTCGCGCGCTCAGCCTCCGCAGCTTCGCTGACCGTGTTGCCGGCGGGGCCGAGTGGGATTCGGCGGATCGACAACGTGTACCGGTATCAGGTTGTGATGAAGTACGCGTCGTGGCAGGATGTGAAAGAGGACGTGGTGCGCGCGTACCGATTGGTGAAGGAAAAGATGAATCGGCTGGGTGGATCCGCGGTGCTCGACGTCAATGCCCAGCGCATTGGTTGATGTCCAGGGAGGGATGAACGATGGCCATTCGCATCATTCGCAAAGGCGAGGATCCGGTGCTGCGCCAGAAGGCCCAGGAGGTGAAGCAGTTCACCCCGGCCATTCACCGGCTGCTCGATGACATGGCTGAGACGATGTATGACGCCGACGGCATCGGCCTCGCCGCCAATCAGATTGGGATCCTGAAGCGTCTCGTCGTGATCGACGTGCAGCCGAAGGAAGACAGCTTCCAGAAGCGCGCCTGGATCGAGCTCGTAAATCCGGAGATCGTGGAGAAAAGCGGCGTGCAGCGCGAGCGGGAGGCGTGCCTTTCCCTCCCGGGGATCTCGGGCGTGGTGGAGCGCGCCGCGTACGTGCGCGTGCGGGCGCAGAACCGGTACGGGGAATGGTTTGAATTGGAGGGCCGCGACCTCCTGGCGCGGTGCCTGCAGCACGAGATCGATCACCTCGACGGCATCCTGTTCACGGACTACTTGCGGCCGGAGGAGATTGAACGCCAGCCCGTCGGAGAGTCGTCCCGATGACCGTGCGCGCCCTGTTCTGCGGGACACCGGATTTCGCGGTGCCGAGCCTCGATGCGCTGTGCCGCCTGGGCTACGAGGTGCTGGTGGTCACGCAGCCGGATCGGCCTCGGGGGCGATCGCGTAAGCTCGCGCCGCCGCCCGTGAAGGTGCGCGCGCTCGACCTCGGCCTGCCGGTGTTGCAACCCGAGCGGCTGCGCGACGTGATGGACGACCTTCGTCGTTTCGCGCCGGATATCATCGTCACGGCGGCGTACGGCAAGATCTTGAGCGAGGCGGTCTTGAACCTTCCGCGCGTCGGATCCGTCAACGTTCACGCGTCACTTCTCCCACGTTGGCGGGGCGCCGCACCCATCCAGCGCGCCCTGTGGGCCGGCGATGAGCAGACTGGCATCACGCTGATGGAAATGGTGCGCGATCTCGACGCGGGGCCCATTTTGGCGCAGGAGCGCGTGATCATCGAGCCGACCGACACGGCGGGATCGCTCCATGACAAATTGGCCCGGCTCGGCGGCGAGATGTGCGAGCGGTACCTGCCGCGCTACGTCGCGGGCGAGCTTGCGCCCACTCCACAGCCGGAGGACGGGGTCACGTACGCCGAGAAGCTGACGCGCGAGGACGAGTGGATCGACTGGGCGAGGAGCGCGGGCGAGATCGACCGGCAGGTGAGGGCGCTCGCGCCGGCGCCTGGGGCGAGTACCGCGCTCACCACGGGCGAGGAGCTGAAGGTCCTCGCGGGGCGGCCCATCGACATGGAGCCTTTCGGCGAGCCCGGCGAGGTGAGGCCGCGCGGCGAAGGGATCCTGGTGTGTTGCGGCGCGGGCGTCTATGAAATCGCGGAAGTCAAGCCGAGTGGCCGCCGGGCGATGCCAGCGGGCGCGTTTTGGCGAGGCCTGCGGGAGCCGAGTGTGCGCATGAAGGGAGGCGCGACGGGTGATCGCTGAGGGGAGACGGCGCGCGTATCAGGCGCTCATCCGCGTGGAGCGAGACGGGGCGTATCTCAGCGTCGCCCTCCAGGAGGCCCTCGCGGGCACAGCAATGGATGAGCGCGACCGGGCTTTGGCCACCGAGATCGCCTATGGGACGCTGCGCCGCCAGATCACGCTCGACCGGTTGCTGTCGCCGCTTTTGCGCCGACCCCTGTCCAAACTCGATCCCGAGGTGCGCGTGATTCTGCGCATGAGCGCCTACCAAATGAGCTGGCTCCACCGCGTGCCGGCGTACGCCGCGGCGAACGACGCGGTTGAACTCGCCAAGCGGCACCTCCCTCAGGCGGCGCCCTTGGTCAATGCAGTGCTTCGCAGGTACGCGGAGCGCGCGCGGGAGTGGCAGGATGTGCTGAACCGGGATCTCGCGCGGGCGAGCGACGTCGAGCGGTGGTCGGTGATGCACAGCGTGCCGACCTGGATCGTGGAGCGGCTCGTCGCGGATCACGGGGCGGATCGCGCGCTCGAAGCGCTTCGTTCCATGAATGAGCCGGCAGCCATGTCGCTGCGCGTGAACCGCCTGCGCGCATCCCGCGAGGAGGCCATCGCCATGCTATCCGCGGAGGGCGTCCAGGCCTCGCCCGGAGCGCTCGCGCAGGAGGGCCTGCGCGTTCAGGGCCAGGTCGACGTGACGCGCCTGCAGGCGTACCGGGACGGCGTCGTGACCATCCAGGACGAGGGCGCGATGCTCGTGGCGCCGCTTCTCCGCCCGGAGCCCGGCATGCGGGTGGTGGATTTGTGCGCCGCGCCGGGCGGCAAGACGACGCATCTCGCCGAGTTGATGGGCGATCGCGGCGAGATTGACGCCTACGACGTCACCGTGGCCAAGGTCCGGGCCGTGCGCCAACAGGCGGAGCGGCTTAGGCTCCAAAGCATCCACCCGCGGCTCGGCGACGGCCGGCAGGTCACGCCGGAGGGGCCGTATGACGCGGCGCTCGTGGACGCTCCCTGCACGGGCCTTGGCGTCATGCGCCGTCGGCCGGATCTGCGGTATCGTCGGCGTCCCGAGGATGTCCTGCAGCTGGCGCAGCTCCAGCGGGACTTGCTGCGCCGCGCGTGTGCCATCGTCCGATCCGGCGGCGTCGTCGTGTATGCGACGTGCACCCTCTTGAAGGAGGAGAACGAGTCCGTCGTGCACGCCGTGGCCTCCGATCCATCGGCCGGGGTGCGGGTGGAAGACGTGACGAGCGACTTGCCGGCCGCGTTGGGCGCGAAGATGGGCGAGCGCGCGGGCGGTTTCTTGCTGTGGCCGGACTGGCATGAGACGGACGGGTTTTTTATGGCGCGCCTGCGCCGCCTATGAGACAGGCGTTCTCCAGGGAGGTGACACGATGGTCCATCTGTACGATTTCACGCTCGAGGAGCTGCGCGACTGGGTGGTGCGCGAACTCGGCGAGCGCCCGTTTCGCGCCGTTCAGCTGTACGAGTGGATGTACCAAAAGCGCGCAACGTCGTTTGACGAAATGACCAATTTGCCGAAGGCGCTCCGTCAGCGCCTGAACGAAATAGCGTACTTGCGATCCGCCGAGCAGGTGGTGCGCCAAGACTCCAAGGTGGATCCCACGACGAAGTTTCTGCTCGCCTGGCCGGACGGCGTCACGGTCGAGTCGGTCCTGATGCGCCACGGTTACGGCAACAGCGTGTGCGTGTCGTCGCAGGTGGGGTGCAAGATGGGGTGCACGTTCTGCGCGTCCACGCTCGGGGGCATGATCCGCCACATGACCGCGGGCGAGATGGTGGAGCAGGTCATGCACAGCCAGGCGCTGTTGGACGAGGTGGGGCAGCGCGTGTCCTCGGTGGTGGTGATGGGCTCCGGAGAGCCGATGGACAACTACGATCAGGTCATGCGCTTCATCGACATCATCACGAACGAGCGCGGTCTGAACATCGGACAACGCCACATCACGGTGTCCACGGTCGGGCTCGTCCCGGGCATCCGCCGCCTCGCCGAAGAAGGCCGCCAGATCACGTTGGCCGTGTCGCTGCATGCGCCGAACGACGCGATTCGCGGGCGCATGATGCCCGTCAACAAGGCGTACCCGATTGCCAAGTTGATGGAGGCATGTCATGATTACTATCGAAAAACCGGACGCCGGATCTCGTTCGAATACGCGCTGGTGGCGGGCGAAAACGATAGCCTCGAGTGCGCCAAGGAGCTGGCGGAACTGGTCAAGGGCTTGCCCTGCCACGTGAACCTGATTCCGGTCAACTATGTGCCGGAGCGCGGTTATCGCCGAACGGACAGGAAGCAGATCTTCGCCTTTTGGCGCGCGCTGTTGGACGCGGGCGTGAACGCCACGATTCGCCGCGAGATGGGGCACGACATTGCGGCGGCGTGTGGACAGCTTCGCGCTCAGTATGCGAACCGGCAAGCCTGAGGCGGCCCATGCGCTCGATGAAGCTCGGTTCGGGAGTCGAGGTGTTGAGATGATTTACGCGGCGAAGTCTCATATCGGGCTGGTGCGCACCATGAATCAGGACGGCTATGCGGTCTTGGACGACTTGCCGGTCGGGGTCCTCTTCGTGGTGGCCGATGGCATGGGAGGACCTCAGGCCGGGGATGTAGCCAGCCGGATCGCCGTGGAACGGGTGAGCGAGTACGTCGCGCACCATCTCTCGGCCGAGGCGGACCCGAGGGAGGTCGTCTCTTCGGCCATCGCGTACGCGAACGAAGAGATCTACAGGCGAGCTTCGGCCGTCCCCGAATACGCAGGCATGGGAACCACCATCGTGTGCGCGCTCGCGCTCGCGGACAGGATGGTGGTGGCCCACGTGGGAGACAGCCGGGCGTACGCGTTAACCGGAGGCGAGTTCCGCCAGGTCACGGAAGATCACAGCCTCGTGGCGGAGTTGGTGCGGCGAGGCCATCTGTCTGCTGCGGAAGCCAGGCATCATCCGCAGCGCAACATCGTGACGAGATCGCTCGGCACGGAGCCCGTGAGCCTCCCGGATCTGACGGAGCTGCCGTGGGGAGAGGGCGATGTCCTGTTGCTCTGTTCGGACGGGCTTTCGAATCTGGTGGAGGACGATGAGCTCCAGGGGTTCCTGGAGCAGGCGCGCGGTGCGCGGGCGCAGCAGGACGTGTCCGCGGCCGTGGACGCGATGATTCAACTTGCGCTCGACCGGGGCGGGACGGACAACGTCACCGCACTCGTCGCGGTGCATCGAGAGGAGGACACCATCGGATGACGGCGCGCGCGCTCGGGGGTCGTTACCGTCTCGAGCAGAAAATCGGCGAAGGCGGCATGGCGGAAGTG
>Ga0167615_1000127_pt1 | contig 27042 bp, 27 predicted proteins | sample BED_Mat_host_9_1_FD_111800 | JGI IMG/M metagenome (GOLD analysis project Ga0167615, IMG submission 111800) | Extremophilic microbial mat communities from Yellowstone National Park, USA - BED_Mat_host_9_15 (v2) (version 2) | ecosystem: Environmental > Aquatic > Thermal springs > Hot (42-90C) >... | reverse complement strand
TTTAGCTGATTGGATAAGATATTTTGACGATTTAATGATTTTTAAGTTCTTTACAGGTGTGCTTAAAAAACCATTGATAGGACTTCACGGAGAACTTTTAATCGCAAAAGGGCAATTCTTAAAAAATTCTAAAAGTTATGAAACCAGAAGTTTAACAGAAGATTTTGTTTTTGCTTCCAAAGTAGTCAAGTATAAGCAGTTATCTTGGCAATCAGAGACTAAAGTTAGTATTAAGTCGCCAAACAGTATTTGGGACTTTTTCAAACAAAGGAGCAGATGGTATCAGGGTATTAGTGGTTATGTTAGTAAAACAAATTCAAAGATGAAGTTCTTTGTTACGTGGAGGCTCATCTTATGGAATTTGGGTTGGCTTAGTGGTTGGTTAATTTTCCCTATATGGTTGTTATACTTTAATTTCCCAATATGGCTAAGCCTATTCTTTTGGCTTGGTGCTGGTTATTTCTGGGCTTCCTATATATATGGTGCATATAAAAGTAAGAAATATTGGGGTGTTTTACTTATACCCATCTATAGTATTGCTGAAAATTTGGCGATATTTGTGAGTAGAAATCATAAAAACTTTGAAGTAATCGATAAAAATTAAAATGTTGAATTGAATTGGTGAGAGTATGAAATCGAAAATAGTATCTATAAAAGAAATAGGTGTAAAGGATAACGGAAAACTAAACACAAGATTTAGGAAGCAAATAGAAATAGCTATGGGATTGCCAAAGAACAAGGCATTAAAGCTGACATACAGTAGAGAAGTATTATCAGACAAAGCAAGAGAAACAATCTCCGCAGTTATTAAAAGAAATAAACTAAAACTAAAGGTTTTTAAGCGTGGGTTGTCAGTATATATAACGAAGGCGTGAGTATGGAAAAGCAAAAAACAATAAATAAAAAGCTATTAATTGGTATCTTAATTGCTCTTCTTATAGTTGTTTCAGCCCTAATAGGTGTTGTATCATATAAATTAATACAATTGCACCAATGCGGGACTACTGCCTGCAATCCATTCGCAAGCACATCAATAATTCAGGGAACAATACCGCTAAAGTCTTCAGGGCAGACTATGACTATACAGCAAATGCAGAGTGCAGGAGTATATCCTAAAATAGGCACGACAACCACAACTACGACAACTACTACAACTACGACTACAACAACCACAATACCGCCTTCGGGTGCGTAATGAATGGCGAAAACAGAAAGTAATAAAAAGCCAGAAAAGTTAGGTTCAAGGAGAGGAGGCTATGCCGTAAAGAATATTAATGTAGAATACAGCCCGCTTAAAGGCTATTATGTAACATATAAGGCAAAATCACAGGAGCTAAAAGAACACCCAGAGCTTAAAAGAGTAGAATACGAAAGAGGCAAATATAACGAGATTATAAAAAAGAATAAAGAGGTTATCCTTCGGGATATACCAGAAAGCCAGAAAAAAGCAGTAACAAGATGGATTAATCAACAGGTTTATGGGACTAAATTTAAGAAAGGCACAGAAATCATAAAGCCAGAACTAAACCAGCAAAAGACTGAAGCCTTAAAGGAAATGCAGAAGGCATATAAGGAAAGGAAGCCTTTAGATGATGAGAGTAAAAAGTTAAGAAAGAAGTTATTGGATACAAGCGGTAAAAAGCTATACGATACTATAAGGTATGCTAAAAAAGAACATACAGGATATATCTATATTAACAATCAGAGGGTTTATACTAATCAAATAAAACCCATAAAAGAAGATTATATAGCGTTGGTTGGTGGCAAGCCTGTAGTCAGGGTTAGAACCGTCGGCTATAAACTGCCAAATATCTTTAAAGAAAAGTCGCCCAAATTCCAAGCACAGATATCAAACAAGCATTATGAAGAGAAATATGTTTTGAAAGAAAGAAAAGTAAAGCGTGGCATTACAGAAGCATTAGTATTTAAAAGAGACAATAGGGGCATATATACTGAAGTGAATATGAAGCGTATATTTGATACGGCAGAGAAGAAAATCCACGCCAGAATTATATATGTAAATAATGTCGCTATGACTGAAAGTGATTTCTATGAAGAAGACGGCAAGTGGTATATACAGCCTTATTTCTATCCAGAGCAGACTTTGAAGTTGTATATGCCTATCGGTGGAGAACAAATAGGAAGATTATCATTTAGTTATAATGTGAGCCTAACCTATGCAACAATAGGGGAAGAAAGAAAGGTAAAGGAAGAGGGCATTAAAGTCTATAAGGAGATAACAACAAATGTTATAGCAACAACAAGCGGAGAGCAATTCCAAGCACATTTAGTCTTTTTAAGTGCCAATTTGGTATTGCTATTGCATAAAGTTATGAATATAGGAGCAAAGTTCGGTGCAGAGATGCCTGTAGTGTTAGTTGTTACCAAGTTCAAGATGTTAAAGAATGATATGACAGAAGCAAGGAAAAGATTAAGAGAATTATCACAGAAAAATCAACTATTATTAACGCAGTCGGAAAGAGAAGAATTAGCCAGATTAAAGGAATTAGCAAAGATAGATGCAGTTATTGAATGTTATGATGGCAAAATAATGGATTATAATGAAGCAAACAACCTAAAGGACAGCACAGACGAACTTTTGATTATAGGCTTCAGGGCAGTAAGGGGCGAGGGCAAAAACAAGGAATTTGAATTGGGTGTAGGAATAAAAACTCCAGCAATCGGAGAGGTTTTAGGCATTGCAATAGTAGGTTCGCCATAGGGTTATAATATGATAAAAGGGCAGGTTGTAGAAACATACAGAAATAATGGAAAAGTATTAGCAATAGATACAACCAGCAATATAACTGAAGTCAATGAGTTGAGAATTAGTTTATCTTATTACTCACAAGCATTAGATAAATTAGGCTTATATGAGGGCTTTGACGAGAATTTAGTTATACCAAAAAGAATTTTCCTAAATAATATGTTCAGATTAAACCAGATGATTTATGGGAACAAACCATATCTGCGTTATAAAGCAGGATTGTATGCGGATATTGTTTATTTAGATTTTCATAATTATTATGCGACTGTATTCAAGCAGATAGCAAATCATATAGATGAGTATTATCAAGGCAAACGTATAACAAGCATAGTAAAGCGTAAGCAGTTCATTAAAGAAGCAGACGAAAGGCACAACTTCAGCAAAACTGCAATAAATAAAGCACCATTAGTAGATATAAATGATATAGCAAAGCACGGAGTTAAGATAGATGCTAACGATAAATCTCCTTTAATTGAATTATTGGATAAAATACAGAACTCTACATTTATTGATAGTGCAGATAAATCCGTTGCAAAGATTACCAGAAACGCACTCGCTTATGGCTTCGGCTACCAGCAGAAGAATGCACGGGTTAGCAATATATCGGCTATGGTTATGTTTATTGCTTCTAAAATAATGGACTATGCAATAAGGAAGTTTGAGGAACAAGGCAACACTGTGATATTCAGCCACACAGATAGCTTTATGACTAATCACTTTTATACAAAAGAATTAGACGACGCAATTAAATATGCTTCAGAAATGGTTAATAATGAGTATTTCGGTGGAGTGCCTATAATACATTTAGACTTTTCTAATTTATCAATAAAAGGCAGGTTTGAAGATTTATTGATACTCAATCAAAACGCTTATATAACTTCAACAAAGGGAGACAAAGGCTCAATAAACATAAATCTAAATATCGGTGGATTGATAACAACAAAAACAGCGTGGGGCGGGGTAACTACGAATAACGAGTATTTAAGCGATATCCTAAGCGGTAACCCAGACGCCATATTTAGGAATGACGAAGAATTTTTCAAAAAGTATGAAGACGTTGATTTCTTATACAGCCCATTAAAAGAAAGATTATCAGAAGAATACAAGCAGAAGATAATTGAAGATTTCAGTAAAGGTATGGTAAGCAGAAGATATATAAAAGTAAGTAAAACAATAAAACAAATTGGATATCTCGTAAATCAAATTAGAGCAAGTATTAAATAACATTATGTTTATATAATAATTTATGCACGGGTGTTCTGTTGGACGAATTATCTCTAAAACAAGAGCAGAAAACAGAATATAATATTGGAGAAGAAGTATTATATACTAATCTAACAGTTTTATCAAAACCGTTCAAAGAAACACTAACATACAAAGAAATGGTATGCCCTTCTGGGCATCATATAAGAATGATAAAAGTTTTTGCAATTGATGAGGAACACTGTCCTAAATGCGGATTAAAATTTGAGAAAGAAGACAATCCAGCAAAGCAATTAGATGTCTATTTCTTTACAGCAAAAACACCAGACGATGAGAAGATAAGTATTTTTTCAACTAATAAAGTAAGCCTGAATATCTATGATAAAATAAATGTTTATGGGAATGCAGTTACGATTGTATCAAGAACAAAAGGCATATATCATTCTGGAGTTTTTGTTCAATCAGATAAAGCAATAGAAAAGTATGTTGAGGAAACTGCAGTTCAAAAATCATTTTTTACAAAAGAGCAGGCAATAAACGAGTTTATGGCTAACCGCCCAATACCTAATTACCCAGAAGATGTTTTATTTGCTTGGAAGCACGCTTTATTCTTGGCTATGGTTAAGACTGACATAAATATACTGACAATGGCAGAGCCTTCATTCGGAAAGACTGAAAGTGCATTACAGATTAAAGAAATTACAAACGGGACTTATGTAGATACTCCAAACAGCAGTGCAATAGCATTAATAGGCACAGCAGTAAAAGATATTGCAGGGGGCTATCATTTTGAGGGTGGGGCAATATTTCAAGCAAGAAATAATGTATTGATTGTTGATGAAGTAGAAAAGATGAAGGACTATAACTATCTAAGGCAGATAAATACACTAATAGCAAACCACAGTTTTACATATAGAAAGGCTAATATTTTCTATGAAGACAACGATTTCCACTTATCTTTTCTCGGCTATGGTAACCCAAATACAAAGAATATGCTGTTCAATGGCGTGCCGAAATATATTATTGAGAACACTTTTTCACACAATCCAGAGTTTTTAAGCCGTATGCACCTAATATTTGCTTTCAGGAATAAAGGCACAGATACAACAAACATAAGGCAGATAAATTTAGAAGGCATAAAAACCTTTATACGATTTGCGAGGAGCATAAAGGTAAAGCCGATATCAAAAGAGGTTGCTGGGTTAATCTCAAGTCTTTCAGCAGAGTTTATGTCTAAAAACAACGACGGCAGAATGTTTGTAAAAGTAAAAGACTTGTGCGAAGCCGAAGCAAAGCTCAATTTGAGCGATACTATTACAGAAAGAGAGGTAAATGAAGTAAGAAACCTTTTGAATATATCTAATAGGCTATTATTTGAGAGATAATATTGGTGGTTGAATGAGAGCTGTTCAAGATAAATATGGTTTACTGCACAATACGTATAAAACAGAATACACCAAAGAAGGTTTTGCAATCTATAAATGTGGCAAATTTCATAACGGCGTAGAATTTATCACACACGATAGAAAGGCTATGAGAAAGCATATAATGAGGGAGCATTACAACTATAAATATATTTAAGCGAAACGTTTATATATTTTTTCATATAATAATATAACTGTTTGGTGTGGTCATAATATGGGTTGCCCTGTGTTTTAAACGCAGGGTAATCATATTTAATTATGGTGGTTGCTTATGGATTATTTAGCTCCTTTTAAGTTATTATATAACTATCTGGAAAAGAGAAAAAAGATTAAAATAATAAACGAGATATATTCATTTAAAGAACCAATACGAGCCAGATATTCAAATATTCCCAATCTGGCTGTTAAGCCCAAAAACCCTGTTATAAAGCTTTCTGATTTGTAGGGTGTTTATAATTGGACGAAGAAGAACTACAGCTTATGCGTTATGCAGAATACGAGGATAGATTTTTAAATGAAGTAAAAGATACTTTTGATTTAAAGATAACCTTCAGAAATTCAGACCTTGATTTTGACCCAGCATATATGACTACTGCTAAAAAAGACGTTATACTTAGAAAGCTTGAAGACCCTGATTATGCGGAGGCGTGGAAGATTAATTACTCACGTGTTTTCTACAACGACTTAAAAACCCGATTACTTAATAATTCTAATTTCTTTATTAGATTTTACGGCGACCCGAATTCTGGCAAATCTTTTGCGAGCCTTTATATTGCTTATCTAACTACATTACTCGGATTTAAGTATGTAAATCTTTTTTCAGTTGCTAATGCAGAATTGGTTATGGCACAAAATGCTTATAATCTTTCAAAAGGCAAAGGTGGAACTCTTAAAAAGATTTTATTGAATATAGACGAAACCCAGCAGAAATGGGGCGTAGGCTCAAAGGCATCAGCTACTTATTTCCAGCAATTAACAGAGTTTATGCGAGCTTTTCAAATCTGTGTTACAATAGTTAATCCAAATGATACAAGCAACGCAGAAATCCAATTAGAAACAATAGGCTATACAGAGCCGAATGAAGAAGGTATAAGATATACAAAAAGCATACTTCATTATTTAATAAACAAAAGATTAAGTCTGTATAAGCCAATAGGTTATATATTAACCAAAACCCCGCCTAAAAACTTTATCGATACCTATTTAGTTCAAAAAGAAGAATTCTTAAAGAATTTTTCAGCAATAAAAAATCCCAACTATCAAAGAGACGATACCTTATGCGAGATGGTTTGGAACGATATGCCACAGGAAAGAAAAGAACTTCTTAGACAGGCACTACTGCTTAATAAAGAGAACTACGTGCAGTCAATACTGCGTAAAGAATTTTCAGTATTTAATTTACCTACTGCAGAAATAAAAGAACTAATGGAAGCCTTCAAACTCAAATATTTTGAGAAAGAAATTAAATTGGGTTGGGAGAGGAAGCTGGCACAAATAGAAAACAAGCTGGCGAAAGCAAAGGTATAAAAATATTGCTTGATAATATTTAAAGGTGATATAATGGCAAGAAGAACATCACATCATAGAGCAGAACGCCACCTTTATAGGTATGGTGCAAAAACAAGAGAACTAAGGGAATTTGAGAGGAGATACGGAAAAGAGAAAGGCAGAAGGATATATGGTGCAGTAGTCGGAAAAGTTAAGAGGGAAAGAGAAAGAAAGCACAGGTAATATTATGCCTAAAAGTTTAGAAAAAAAGCGTGGCGGTGTTAAATACTACCGCACTATTAAAACAGGCAAGGGATACAGGCATATAGCAATAGTGAGAAAAGCAGGTCCAAGAGGAGGGCATACAATCGCTTGGAAAGAATATCATTACAAGAAAAGAAAATAAAGAGTGTGTTTGCTTGAATAATCGAATTGCCTATTTATTGCCAGCTTTGAGTTTAATTTTACTTGTAGGTTTAAGCAACGCACAGACTTTACCCTCTGGCACTGTTTATTATCAAAATATCTCAATAGGTTCGTGGAGTGGTGCATCAAGTCAATATGTTCAGCAAATGATTAATATAACCGAAAGCAATTATCCTTCAGGAGCATTAGTTTATAATGGCAATACTGCTAATTTTGAATTTACTTATGCAAACGGAACTGTAGTGCCTGCGTGGATTGAAGCAAATAATTCAGGAGTAATAACTATATGGGTTAATATAACCAATACTACTTCTAATATTTATTTAGACTTCTTTAATACTACTACTAATACATTAAGCAGTAGCGGGACAACAGGCATAGGCGAAGCACCACAATTATCAAGCACATACGCACAGTATGATGATGGAGCGAGCGTATTTAATAATTATTGGAACTTTGCTGGAACTACTTTGCCAAACGGTATGACTTGCACAAGCGGTGGAACTTGTACTGTTAATAATGGGGTTTCTATTTCTGGAAATAGCAATAGTTGTACCGCAACAGGTATGCAGTCTTCATCAACTTATTCTGCACCAATTGCTTTAGATTGGTATGGTGGTGGTGGGAGTTCGGCTACTAATGGTGGAGCATATATTAGTTTTGGATTTGCAGATACAAGCAATTGGGCAAGTGGAATTTGTGGAACACCAATGGGTGCATTACAAGCTGGCAATACTGCAAGTTATTTAAATGTGGAAAGGGGAAGCACAACTACACAAACAAATTATGCATCAAATCCCGTTCAAAAAGCAGTTTATACCATTCTTGCTTCTACTTCTGCAGTCACTTCATATATGAATTATATAAATTCTTATACTGCTACTGCATCTTCGCCAATAACAGATAATATTGGTTTCTTCTTACAAGTAAATTCTGGAACAGAAACATTAACTTGGCTCCGCACCCGTGCCTACCCGCCTAACGGCGTAATGCCAAGCGTAAGCTTCAGCTCTGTCCAGCAAACATATACATATACACCACCAACAGTTTCAGTATCAGTATCTAATTCAACAATAGATGTCAATCAGATTACTGTATTAAATGCAACAGTTAGTGGTGGCACAGCACCTTATACCTATCAGTGGTATAATGCAACATCAGGTTCAGCAATATCGGGAGCAAACACATCAAGCTTAATAATAACAGGAGTGGCAACAGGAACATTTAATTATTATGTAAGCGTAACAGACAGCTACCCGACAACAGTTAATTCAACAAACGCAACAATAACAGTTAATCCTGTATTAATCGCTGGAAATATAACACCATCAAGCCCAGCAATAGATACGGGGCAGAGCATTACCATTACTTTAACCGCAAACCCATCGGGAGGAACAACACCATATACTTATCAATGGTTTTATGGTAATTCTTCAAGCACTTGCACCACATCAATAAGCGGGGCAACCAGCTCTACTTATACCGCAAGTCCAACAGCATCTACTTATTATTGCTATAAAGTAACGGATAGTGCAACAACACCAACAAGCAATACTTCTGCAAGTGATTTAGTAACAGTTAATCCAGCATTAGCAGTCAATGTAACTCCAGCTTCGCCTATTAATACTTATACCTATTTGACAGTTACTTTGAATGCAACTGCTTCTGGAGGCACACCACCTTATACTTATCAGTGGTATAATGCTACAAGCGGAACAGCGACAGCAATAAGCGGTGCTACTTCATCAACATTAAGCCTTCAATTTACAGCAAGCGGAACTTATACCTATTTCGTAGAAGTTAATGATAGTTCAAGTGCAGGCTCGGAGAGTGTTAATTCAACTAATGCAACTATAAATGTTGCTCTGGCTTTCACAGAATTAAACTATTATTTCCTAACATCAAACCCAACAACCTATCCAAATACACCAGCATTTAACGTAACCGCAGTAGATATGGCTAACGATACTATAACCCTAAATGCTTCATTAATCAGTTATACGGGAGATGAGATTTACCACAATACCACATACGTAAATGATACTAACGCAACGATAACAATACCAATAGGCAGTTTAAGTGCTGGTAATTATACAATATACTTTAATGCTTCAGATGTTAATGGAGCATATATAGTTAATTCAACCACATTCACAATAAGCAAAGCAACCCCGAATATGACTTTAATAGTGCCTTCTAATTTAGTTTATAACAATCAGCAATTAAACATTACTACAAGCGTAAATGGAATAGTAAATCCTACAGCAAATAATCTAATATTCAGCCTTTATGGTAATAACGGCACAGGCTATTCTAATGCCTCTTCTTACGGCTATGCAACAATAACCTATCCTAACTCTAATGCAAACCAAACCTCTATATTCGTGCAGGGCAATAACAACTACGGCTTGGCGGTAGGCACTTATTCATATATATTCAATACAACAGGCAATCAGAACTATACTGCAAACAGCATAAATGCTTCATTTAGTATAACACCAGCAACGCCGATGTTGAACATAACAATACCTTTGAACTTTACTTATAATGGTATAGGTGGGTTGGTAAATTATTCAATAAGCACAATAAATAATCAATCAACCGCTTATTTAAGCTACAATTTCACAGACAATTATGGCAATACCTATAGTTATGTTAATGTATCAAGCACAAATAATAATACGACTTATGTGACGATACCTACTTCAGGTATATTTAATTTTACAGTTTATGCCCCAGCAACACAGAACTATACAAGTGCTTCATTAACAAATAACCCGTTATTCCAGATTACACAGGCAGTAGGCAATATATCACTATATCTTAATGGGACTAATGGCAATTATTCAATATACCAGCACCAGATAATACCGATAACGGCTAATACAACCGAGAATGCAACAAGCGATAATATAACCATATATAATAATGGCGTAGCAGTAGGCTCTGGAGTTAATACAGCTTCATTCACAGTAAATCAACAGCCGAATGCAATAGGCACTTATAATATAACAGCAGTTATAACAAACAACAATTACACAAAAGCAAATCAGACTTACTTCTTAACAGTCTCAATACCACCATACAGCTTTACTTTAATACCCACTTACAACTACTTATTGCCAAACGGCACATTCAACAGCACGCCGAACCAGATATTCAATCTATTAAATTATTCATACAATCTGACAGGCACGTCACTCTGGAATATAACAAACATAACAATAATATTTCCTAACTCAACCACAGTATTAAACGAGAGCAGTAATGTCATAAACAATTCAGGAATATACAATCTCTTTACTAACAATTCAATAACCAGCTACAACATTACCATATCGGCAGTAGATATATACAACGATACTTTAAATACAACGCAGACAATTAATACAACCGCATACGTATTTCCAACAATATCTGCACCAGAAATAACAAACCCGAATTTCATAAATTATACATATACTAACTTAACATCAACGATATCAGTATTTCAGAGTGGTGGCTCTTTCCCATTACAGGATATGCTAATCAATTTTGGCGACGGAACTACATCTACAACAACAGCACAGGGCTTGTCTGCGTCAGAAATAAGCCTCAACCACATTTATACCACTGCAGGAAGTTATACAATAACCGCCAATTTAACAGATATCAACGGATTTAGTGCAGTAAATTCAACTCAAATACAGGTTTATAATTATACACCGCCAAGTGTAGTTATGAATACTAATACAGGCTATATACACAACCAATCATACATTTTCACAGCAACAAGCGGTTCTTCTCCATTATCATCAGCAACAGTCTATTGGGGTGACGGTGCAGTATCTACTTATACCTTTACTCCAAACAACGATGTAGGAAGGCAGGTATTCTTCTTATATCATACTTACACAATACCGCAAACCTATAATGTTATGGTTCAAATTGTTGACGCAGAAGGATTAACTGCGAATTATACTTTCGTATTGCCCGTTTATTCTTTCACATTACCAGCAGTAACAAGCGTATTGCCAAACGAACCTTATAATGGTGCAAATAATGTAGATGAGTATTATTACTTCACAGTCAGTCAGGGTTCGTATCCTATAAAGAACATAACAATCTATTGGAATGACGGCTATGGGAATGTGCCAAGCACAGTTAATATACTCAATATAACGGGTGGCTTCGGAATAGAACACGTTTTTCCATTTATGAACAATTATACAATAACAACAGTTATCTGCGATGATTTGGGCGATTGCAACACACAGAATTGGGGTATAGTATTAGGCTTCCCATTACAGAATTCTACAGCATTAAATGTAAGCAACAACTTCACACTAACGCAGTTGTATATACAGGAATTAAACAATAAGAGTGCTTTTGTAAGAAGCCCATCAGCATTTATATATTCTATGGTGCTGGGCTTTGGATTTATAACATTAATAGTAGTTTTATTTTTTGTCATAGTAAGAAAAAGAAGAGTTAATAAATCTTAATGTTTATAATATAAGGGGATATAATGAGGAATTTGCTTGTCGGCTGGCTTATGCTTTTAGCGATATTCGGCATAGCCTCAGCTTCAAGCATATCAATATTAAATACCAGCTTATCACAGCTTAACGCTACTGCAATAACCCCTAATTCTACATACCAATACCTAAATACTACTTATTCGGTAAATGTGACTGACAACGCCACACTAACTAATATATTCTGGTATTTTAACAATACCTTGTTAAATTCAAGCAATATAACAAGCCAGAATATAACCAACGGGACTTTCAATTATACATTTAATTACAATTTCACAGGAACTTATCCTTTGACATTTATAGCAGAAGATAGCTTAAACAATTCTGTAAATTCAACACAGAATATAACATTCAACCAATATATTCTGCCAAGCGTATCAACAATAACGCCGACTAATTCAACTGTGAATGTATCTCAAATCTGGCAGGTAACGGCAACAGCAGGTAGTTTTCCAATAAGCAATATAACGTGGGATTTCCAAAACAATTTCTTCTATGATATGGGATTTAATGGGGTTAACTATCAGGCTTATGCCTTTAATCAATCTGGCTTCTTTAATACAGTGGTTCAGGTTTGCGATGTAAATGATTTCTGTAGCCAATCGCAGACAAACCTATATATTGCTTCAACAAAACCTACATCTTATTGGGAAGTCAATAATGCTAATTTAATACTTAATTTAACACCGCCAAACCAAGAAATGATGACTTTGACATTTATACCTAATAATGATACAAATTCGATAGGGCAGGTTCAGGTTAATTGGGGAGATGGCTCGCCGATACAAGATGTGCTTTTCCCATCAGGCACAACACAATATACATTCATACATCAGTATGGTTATGTTGGAAGCTATAATATAACAGTAACCACCTGCGACACAATAGGCAATTGCTATACTCAATTCATAGCAACTGTAAATTATAAGCAGAATGTTGTAGGCAGTATAGGGCAGTTGCTTGTAAATACTAATCCAAATACAAATGAAGGCAGTGTATTCACACAGGCATTGAATTCTTTCACCAGCATTTTGGGAATTACAGTTTCGACGGCAATAGGTTCTTTCTTTTTCGTGATTATGATATTTATGCTTTCAATACTTCTTATAATCATTTTTAGTCTATTATTCTATAAATTTATAATGAAGTGATAGTATGTTAAAAAGGATTTTAATAGCAATTATTTTTGCTATGATACCACTTATAGGAATTAGCCACGCATTTACACTTTCTATAAGCAGTTATAATTATTATAACGGCTATTATTGGGGAAATCCTAACGAATATTCTACAAGCAATAGTGCAGGCTGGAGCAGTGGAGTTTATACTACAAGCTACAGTGCTTCAAGTGCATTAGATTTATCAAGCCCATTAACTTGGAATTGGGGTGACGGAACTCAATCTACATTTCAGATTAATACAGGGCTTTCTAATTTAAACGGCTATACGGGTTCTTATACTGTAGATGGTGTTTCTTATAGTAATTTTAATAAGTGCGATATATCTCCAGAATATCAAAGCAGTGCAAACGGCTATGCCCAGACTATGTTCAATGCTTATGTAAATAGTAATGGAGACTGCGTTTTCCAAGAAAACCACGATTATACTTCAACAGGTGTATATTCAGTTTATTTAACAGGTGCAAGCCCATCGGCTGGGAGTTATCAATCAAACACTATATCTGTTGCTATAATAAGCATATCCACACCTTCAGCACCTACTTCAAGTGTAACAAGCAGTGCAGATACAGGAAGCACGCTTTCACTATCAGGAAGTTTTAGTTGTGGAAGCAACACTATATGCCCTTTTGTGTCTTTAAATTATAATACTCCAAGCTCTGGTTCTTCTACAATTACCTCACTTTCAAATCCTTCATCGCCTGGCACTATAACAGCGTCAATCAATTATAACCCTAACCAATATCAGATTACAACGCAGATATATAATCCATTTACACAATCAAACGTAATTGGCAGTCCTTTAAATGTTGAGATATTCCCTGATTTATCAACACCTACTTTATCAGTATCACAAAGCCCGAGTGCGTCTAATGGTTTGGTAACAGGTGAGCCGATTACTTTAACCATTACAGTACCAAAGCAAAATAATGGTTATGCAACCGAACCTGCCCCGTCTGGAATTATCGCTTGGGGTAATGGCATAAGAAGTTCAATAGCGAGCAGTTCTTTCAGTTCTTCTGGAGGCAATTGGGTTGCCACATTTCAATATACGTATGGTTCTTCAAGCAGTTATACGATAAGTGTATCTTTAGAGAGCTACAACTACGTAACCTATGGTTCTTCTTATGGCTCTACTTCAAGTGCCTTTATATCTGAAACCATAAATCCTTATAACCTGCCAACAGTCTCAATAACTCCACCAAGCTCAAATGCGTGTGGCGGTTCTGTGTCTGGTATATACAACGGATTATCAGGAACATATAGTTTTACTTTAAACGCTGGTTCATATCCTATAACTGCCTTGTATGTAAATTGGCAATCAAATATTAATAGTGGTTCTTATCAAGAATATCCTGTTTCTGTTGGTGCTTCCAGCTCTTCAACAATAACCGAGACATATACATATCCAAGTAGTGGTAGCTATACTATAAGTGCTTATGCTGTAGATAGTAATGGGAAAAACGGTGCTACTGCCTCAACAACAATAACAGTTCAAGCATTCTCAAAGCCTTCAGTATCAAGCATTTCACCTACTTCAGCAACAGCAACGCAATCTACTTCATTTTCGGTTCAGGTTTCAAAAGGCACTTGTCCATTAAATACTATTACTTGGAGCTGGGGAGACGATAACGGTTCTAATTCAGCTTCAGCAAGTGCAGGAACTAATTCTTATTCTCATACTTATCAGATGAGTTCAACCTCTGGAAGCGGAACTCAAACCAATAGCTATACTTTAACTGTAACAGTAACTGATAATTCTGGAAATTCTAACTCTGCTTCACAGCCAATAAGTGTATCATACACATATCCTTATGTAAGTTCAGTAAGCCCTACATCTGTATATAATACTCCAGCGGGTTCAAGCTACAATCCTACATACAGTGTAACGCTTGGCGGTGGGACTAATTCATTAAGCAGTGTGCAGTGGAATTTTGGTAATGGAAATACTTATACCAATTCAGCAGTTCAAGGCACTAATACACAAACAAACGAATATACCACAACAGGAACTTATACGGTAACTGTCACCGCAACAGACACGCAAGGCTATTCGGCTTCTTCTTCTACTTCGATTACTGTTAATCCTTATCCAATGCCATCAATTGGCAATATCTATATAACCTACCCATCAAATGGCTCTATAGCAAATACGATTTATCAGGGAATAACATTCAATTATAATGTTAATGTAACTCAAGGCGGGTTCGCATTAAAGAATATCTTATGGGAGTTAAACGGCACACCTATTAATAATGGAGTTACAAACCCAGCAAATGCTGTAAATGGGGTAAACACATTTCCAATAACAATAAGCAATGCTGGAACTTATACAGTAGAAGCAATAGTGACTGATGTTAATGGTGCTTCTGTCTCAACATCAACAACAATAAATGTTCAGAATTATACACCACCGCAAATAAGCAATTTCACAATATACCCTACTGCAAACCTAAACCCGCAGACTTTAAACGGGCAGGTTAATATAGTAAATGGGATAGCAACGCAGTTTAGTGTTAATCTAACACAGGGTTCTTACCCAATCCAGCAATTAACTTGGAATTTTGGCGATGGCACACAAACAATAATAAACTCTACATCAACCCCAGCATTAAACAGCACAGGAATAAATTATATAACCCACACTTTTGCACAAGCAGGGACTTATTCTATAATTGTTTCAGCGGAAGATGCCGAAGGACAAACTGTTTCACAGCAGTATTCTGTAGTTGTATCCAATTACACAAATCCATCACTTTCCAACTTTAATCCTACAGCAGTTATATTAAACCAATCAAATACCTATTCAGTAACAGTAGGCGAAGGTTCTTTCCCTATTAATTCAGTAGTATTTAATTTCAATGGAGTTAATATAAGCGTGGCAAGTGTGCCGAAAGTTGGTGGTATTGCTTCAGCTTCATATACATTTAATTCTTCTGGCTATTTCCCTGTAACTGTTTATGCAACCGATATTTATGGTAATCAGACATCACAGCAATACACAGTATATTCACAGCAACTGCCTATAATAACCTATTTCAATTATATCCCAGAAACCAACAACTCGTTATATTCACAGATAAATACTACATTTATAGTTAATATAACAGAAGGCTCAAACCCATTAAACTCATTAACCTTCTACTTTGGCAACGGCACGGCATCGCAGGTATTTCCTTTAAACAACGCTTCATCAGTAAGCCTCTTGATAAACTACACTTATCCTGTGGGGACTTATATAACCTATTTTGTTGTAAATGATACCAACAACAATAACGAAACAAGCCCGCAATTAACATTTACTATCTCGCCTTATGTAACGCCACAGGTTATAAGCATAACTCCAACAAGCGTATATGATGTGGTTAATAATACATTCTTCTTCAATGTATCTCAAGGCAGTTTCCCATTGGCAAATGTAACAATAGATTGGGGAGATAATAGTTCATTGCAGGTTGTTGATACAAATACCAGCTTTTATGCAAGCCACGCCTATCCTTTAGCACCAAACACTACCTATACAATAATTGCCTATGCAGAGGATATAAACCAATTTGAGACTGCTTTCGGAGAAAAGATTAATGCCACATACCAACTGCCTGTAATTAATTCAGTAAGCCCGACTACTGTTTATGCAACTGTGCCGACAACATATACATTTAATATCACACAGGGAACATTTCCTGTAAGCAGTATACAGGTTAATTTTGGTAACGGTAATACGCCTTTTGTTGCTATAACAAATACAACGCCAGAAATAAACAACACTTATAAAAGTGCTGGAACTTATACCTTATCAGCTTCAGTTATTGATGTTAATTCACAGACAAGCCCAGAATTCACGCAGACAATAACCGTATTGCCTTATGTGCCACCATATATAAGCCAATTAGAGCCTTCTACAGTTCAAGCTGGAGTGCCTACTAACTTTACATTTACAGCAATTCAGGGAACATTTCCATTAGCTAACTTAACTATTAATTGGGGCGATGGGCAGATTATAAACTATACTAATATAACAAATGGAACTAATACAATTAATTTCACATACCTATCAAACAACAGCTTTACAGTCATAGAACAGCAGTATGATACATTTGGGGTTTATTCGCAAAACGCTACATTAATAACTGCTTTAGCTTCGCCATTCTCATTTGCAACCCCAGAACCTGTAATAAACTATACAATACAGAACTCTACATCAACACCAATATATGTTCAATTAAATCTGACATTTCAGGGCAACGCTACTCTACCTGTTAATTACACAGTTCAATTAGACAACTTCATAAGTGCTTATAACTGTTATCCTTCTATAAGCACAAGCGGGTTGTTTGGAATTTATTGTTCGCTTAATCCGAGTGCTGTTAATTATCCACCAGAAACACTATATGCAACAGTTTATGCTACCGACAGCGTGGGATTGACAAAAGCAATAACTGAAACAATCAATATAAACACAGTTATAACGCCAACACCAATAGCCCAGCCTTTTAATATGAACCTAACAGTAGCAACACCACCGATTACACAACCATACCAGCCTATATCAGCAGACACAATAATTTTGATAATGAGTATAATTATAATCTTCGGCTCTATTCTGGTATTGATATTCGCAAGAAGGTGAATAGATGATAAAGCATAGCCTGAAGAAAAAAGTTATAGAGCTATATAAAAAAGAATATACATTAAAGGAAATAGCAAAGAAAACAAAACTTAAATTGCCGACGGTAAAATACATTATCTATTTGTCAAAGCATTAAAAAGTATAAAAAAGTATAAAAAAGTATAAAAAGTAAAAACATATGGGTTTAAATACCTTATCATCGTATTATAATTCGGTGATAAAATGGTAAATGTAACCCCAACAGCACCACCCCAGCTTCCAATTCTGTATACTTGGAACAACGGGCAGGTGTACGAACTTGCAGGACTTGAGGGATTTGGGTGTGTAGACACCGTATTCAGCACGACAGCAACAACAGTTAACGGAACTACGACATATAGCACATACAGCGTTTTGCCAGCAAATGAGGGACTTCAGATTGTAGAAGCGTATGAGGCACAATTCGGTGTGGCAAACTTGGCTTGCCCTTCATACATACAGCAGGCAATGGCTCTTAGCCAAATGAACGCTCCAGAATCAGCAAGCTCTACAGTCTTTGGCTTGGACTTAAGCACTGTCGGAGGTTGGATTGAACTCGGCATATACATCTTCATTGGCTTAGTAGTAATATGGGCTATCGTAGAAGTACTCGACAGAATATTCGAGAAGAGGAGGTAATCAGGTTTAAAAACCTGATTTCCTAAAGGGTGAGAAAAATGGACAAGAAAAGAATAATCTCAGGAATTACGGTAGCAGTTTTGCTATCCTTATTTATTGGCGGGATAGCAAAAGCACAGTCCTTTAACCTACCCAACTACTACCCGATAAGTAGCGACCAATATATCCAATCTCTAAACAACGGAGTAATGCAGAATACAGCATATACTCTGGGACAGGTAAGCAACGCATCAGTGCTTCTACCAACCCTGATAGAAATATTCTTCGTCTTAGTAGTCATTGGAGTAATACTAAGGTATCTACTGCCACTTCTTCTAAATAAGTAAAAGGTGAGTTTATATGATGACCCTTTTATTCTTTTTGGGAATTAACGGACTACTCAACGGATTTGGCAACTTCCTAAACGGGCTGTTTGGTGCAGGAACAGGAATGATGGCATCTGACCCACCACATTTAGTAGGGGCATACGGAAACATATATGACTTGCCTAACTCTAATGTGGTTGAGTTGCCCCCAGAATTACCAACAATGCAGAACCCTATTGCAGTGTCAGTGCCAACAAATCCATTCAACAATTTCTTTAACTATATTGGTTCACTGTTCGGCAGTAGCGGAACAGGAACAGTAATATACCCAACAGCATCTGTCCCATCATCGCCGTTATTCACGCCGTTTGGTGCAGGTGCAGTAGCAGTAAACGCTCCACCAAGCCAATATTACCCGTAATTTGATTTTTGTTCTTTTATTTTCTAATTGTCTTTAGAAAGATTTATATACTTTTATAGTATATAATATACTGTGGTATTATGTCTCTAATATCAGTATTGCTACTTCTACCCGTCCAAGCAGGTTCAGGTTCTACTGTTTCTAATATAACTATGTCTCAAATGTTTGATTTAGCCTTTGTAACAATATCTATACTATTTGTATTGCTTGTGGTGGAATATTTAATAAAAATACTAAGTAAAGCCAGCTCAATTGTTAAATAGGTGTATATTTGAGAATTTCTTTGTTTATACCTTTTATATTTCTGATTGCTTCTGGCTTAGCGAGTGCAACAAGTATAAATATGCCTTCAAGCATTAATTATCTGGCTACAACCACAATAACCGCAACAGCTAACTCAACAAACGACACGATAGCGTTATATATAAACGGAAATCAAGTAGCAATAGGCACAGGACAAATTAATTACACTTTATACAATACCTCTAATAGTGCCAGCTATTATTCTGCAGGAGTTTATAACATAACTGCAACAGACCAAACAGTAAATAGCACAGTTTCGCAGAACCTAACAATAAATCAATTAACGCCTCAATTAACACTACTTTCAAACCCTGCACTTGATACCTACACTTATGCTGGCACACCTTATTCAATAGAGTATGGAATTAATACCTACCAAAATCAATTAACTGCTTCTTTGTATGTGGATAATAACTTAATAAGTAATACTACGACTACTGCTAACTATTCACAGCCAAGCCCATCTACAGGAACTTATATAATAACTGTAAATACAACAGGCAATCAGAATTACACTGCTAATACTATCTCTGCTTATTTATATTTGCAAGAACCAGATGTGCAGTTATCACAATCAACATCAAGCCCATTCACATCTACAACTGTAAATCCTAATCAGCCTAACTCTGCTACTTCATTAAATCTGCAGAATTCTGTGTCGCAATACTCTGGTGCTTTAATCATATACTTTAATCCAGCGGGATATTTTGAGTTTGTGCTTTCTAATAATTCAACCACATCACTATACAACAATTTTCTTTATAGCAATGCAGAGCTATATCAGAATACTGCACCAGACCAATATATGCTAAGACCTATTTTGCAGTCTAATTCAAATCTTAATTATACTTATATCGGAAGCATTTTCTACGTGCCTTCTACTGAAGATATATCTCCAATAATAAATTGTGTTCTTGCCAATTCAACAGGTAATTGTGCCAATCCACAAAGTAGCACAGGTGCAGTAGCCAATGGCTTAGAGCCTGCAGGCTTATTTGCATTTTTAAGTCAAAGCCCAATACAATATAATACAACATTAGTGTTTGAACCAAGCAACCTAACACTTTCTCAACAGATTTCTAATTTATTTATTGCTACATCTAATAATTATTTGAGTAATATCAATTCTGGTGGTATAAGCCTTGCAAATATGCTTTCTGGAACAGCACCCGTTACTACAAGCGGGGTTTTGAACACATTAGGTTCTGGATTGTGTTCATCTCAACCTGTATTATGTATAGGAGTTTCGCTATTTCAGGGTGCGAGCCAATCTGGTTATAATGAGCTTATATTACCACAGCAGACTGTTATACCTTATCTATCAACTCTTTACAATAATAACGAGCCTTTAGCAGTTTATTTCAATTATGCAGGTGATTTCATATCTACAAGCCCTAATAACCAAAATGCGGTATATACTTTTGATGGGTATTACAATAATTACTATGAGCCTTCAGAAGAAGAGAATTACTTTATGACAGATGGGATTATTTCAATACTTAGCTTTACAATAATATTGTATATCTTAATGAAGTTTAATGGTGAGTAGATTGATTAATATTTTATTGCAACTTGGTATAGGCACAGCAATAGGCACAGCAGTCAAATTTGCTGTAGCTATTGCATTACTCTATTGGCTTTGGAAGCCTATTGTAATAGCAATATTTATTTTTATTTATGAATTACTCTTAAGAACCGATTTATACGGTAGTCTTAAGTCATTATCTAAGGTACTTTTATCAAGACACGGTGCAGGATTGAGCCTATTACCTCAAACTGAAGGCTATCAGACTGCAGAAGAAAAAAGGACCTTGTATAGTCTTGACAGTCCGATTAAAGCACTGTTAAACATTAATAGGGGCATACTCTATACTGCATTTTTTGTTACTTTAATAACCTCATTCCCAATATCATTATTCTTTTCACTATCTTGGACTACTATTGATGCTGTTTTTAATTTCCTTAACGGTATAATAGCTTATGAGGCTTTAGTAATAATGATATTCTTTAGTTTAGTTGTTGCGGATAAGATTTCGGATATATTAATAACTTTGGGTGGAATGTTTAGGTAATATTTATGGACAAGAACCAAATAATATATACGGTTGTTGTAATTGCCTTAATGCTGGGCTTGGCTATGGCATTGATTACAGGTAGCATACAGCAGGTAAATAACTTCTTTATGCTTCAGTATGCACAGATGACAGGGCAGTTCTTAAACAACGACCAAGTCACATTCTTCACATTAGCCAGCTATCCAATAAACAACCAGATACCTATGCCCATATATCAGCAAATGCTCGCAAATGGGAGCTATGTTTATCAGATTAATGGAACTTATTACATAGCAAGTCAGGGTTTATCAATAATGCCTATACCTACACCTTATTACACTCCAACGCCAATAGGAAATTATGTAAGCACTGTGGCATTAAATTCACTAATATACGCAAACAACCCAAGTAATCTGCCACAGCCTAACTCTTATTATATTTATCCTCTTTATGTTATGCTTTATACAGCTAATTGCTCTGCTTTAACTACACAAGAGATACAGCAGTTAAATGCACCAAATCCAAATCTTTATATGGTAAGCTCTTGTAATGCAACAAACACCAACGCTACATTCTACGGGTTAGTGGGCATAAGCAATAATACAGCAACAAGCTTAGATAACTTATTTACATCTATGAACCCGTATTATATTGCTGGAATATCTTATCAGTATCCTTTAGCTATTTATAACCAATACGGGCAGATTACAAGCAATAACACAGCAATAAACGGCACGCTTCTGGGCTATTTTGTTAATAACTCATTAAGCTATACATTTACCAATATCACAGGCTCACAGCAGACTATTAATCCTATAAGAAATATCTTCAGCGGAAATGCTACTAATGGCGAAGTATTTTTAGATGATATGTTCTGCTGGAATATTAATCAAACAACATTAACCAATTATCTATTAACACAGGGTTATACTCAATACCCATACCTATACCAATATCAGCTTAATAACAGCAAATATCTTTGCTTATCTGTAAATGCTACAAACACTTTGTTAAATGCTTCATCTAACTTAGACAACTCTGCTTTTGCATTTAATCCGCAGGGAACAACAATAAATGCAACCACACTTAGCAATTATGACTATTTAATAGCAAACCAAGTCGGTTATGTAAGCACCTTTAATTATCTTTATCCAGATGCTTCAATAGCTATAAGCAATGTTTCAGTAGTAAATCCGCCATATTGGTTTATACCTAATTCAACTTATGTCTTTGCATTAGAGCCTGCACCAGACTATGAGTTTACAGAAGTAACAGCAAGCCAATATTATGTAAGCACTTATCTGCCTATCTATGGGCAGAACCCACCATACCAGCAGGTATCATTTAATGTAAATACGAATGGTATGCCTTTGGTTAATTCTACTATTTCATCAGTCCAAACTTATCTTTATTCGGCATTATTATCAAATATAACCTATCAGTATCAATTCAACCAGCCACAATATGGAACTCCTGTCTACTGCACAGATATATGCCAATATAATGGCAGTCTTGTTTATCAGGATTATATGCACGCTTATCAGTATGCAAACCCTGATTTCGGCTATTTAGTATTGCCTCAACTAAATCAGACATTGTATTATACGCCACAGTTTTCAATAATAGCAAATACGCCATTAGTAAACGACACAAACATACTATCACCGCACTACGGACAATACTGCTATTATACAGGCTCGCCTTATACCTGCCAATACGGATTAAGCCCCAGCCAGCTATTCCAGATTTCTGGCAATTATACTGCATTTATAATATATGAAAGAATAAATCCAGCAGATGAATGGGAAGTAGGCAGTCAGGTTCTCACAGGCTGGGATAATTTTGTAGGCTATCTAAACCAGACAGTATCAAACGGCAATACAATAGTGACAATATCAAAATTAAGCCCAAATGGTAGTATAGAATACAGTGTTACAGGAAAAGTCGTTAATGTAAATCCGAGCTTTATATACATTATACCTAACTCATACAATATCAACGTAAACAATTATCCTCCAGCACTTCCACTGACGACAAGCACTTTCGCAGTAGTGGAATTTATTGTATTCATAATTCTAATACCGTTTTTGAGCTATCTATTAGTGAGTATAAAGTTAAAAGAGATTTATAGAAAGGTTTAAATACTTTTACGTTCATAATATAATAGACTAATTCTGGAGATATTATGAAAATAACAATATCTAAATATATCTATATGTTGTTGAGCGAGTTTAGTTTCGGATTAATAGGCTTGATAGGGACTTACTTTGCCTTCAACAGTCTCGGCTTTGTTGCTGGAGTATTGGCTTTGGTAATTACATTAGCTGGTGCATTCGGCATATTAGCGTTTTACTTTTTCAGGGTTGTGCCTGTAGAAGAGTTTTTCACTTCAATCTGGGAGCTTGGCACTCCTATGCCAAAAATGGTTATAATAAAAGACGCAAAGCACCCTGATTTGGTTTGGTTTAAAGAAATGGGTGAGCTTATAATGACTAATATTGGTGGATTTTTCTTTTATGGACACCCATTCTTCGGGCAGAGAAAGATACTTTTAATAAATTCTTTAAGAAGCGAAGAGGTTATACCACAGTTTATAGTGATAAATGGAGTTCCACGATTTAAGGATAAAATACTTTATGTAGAAACAGACCACCCTGTTGTAGTAAAAGGCAAACCAGCTACTTATGAAGATTTAATAGAGCAGAAGACAGGTGCAGACATAATAATCCAGATGGCAGATAATGTAAGAAAGGCTGTAGGAGGCAATCTAAAGTTTATATCTGAAAAGTCTGATAAAATGCGTTTAGACGAGTTTGGCACAGGTGAAGTTTGATGGTAGGCTTGAAAAAGCTCTATAATTATAAGAAGATAATCAGATATTCACAGAAAGTTTATCTTAATATGCGTATTAATGCAGAATACACCGATAAGGCACAAAGCATAATCTTCAGCCAGACTTCAGCTTCAGAATACGACTTAACAGGTTCAGAAATAATAAACAGCGTGTTAAACGCTTTAGATATGAGTGATGCGAATATGACTTTCAAAATAAGATATTTCAAAGATATAGAGATATACGGCAGGAGATATCGTTCAGATATAAGATTGACAGAAGAAAACCAGATTAAGTTTGAGACAATAAAGCAGAAAGTAGATATCGAAGATGATGAGCATTTGTTTAATATACTGCTTAAACTATTTGTAGATGAGTTCTATGGATAAAGACGAAATAACGATTAATGCTTCCGCTTTGCTATTTGGAACGGGGCTAATGGCGATTTTAGCATATATATTTTTGAGATTTTTTGTTACACCTACATTCGCAGTAGGCTTGGCAAGTCTCCTCTCAATAATAGTAAGCGTTGCCTTGTTTATGGCAATATCTACAGGAATAAATATGATTTATGCAATTAGATGGAAGCAGGGCAAACCACTCTGGGGTTTAATCTCTATGGTGGTAAAATATTCAAAACAGCCAATAAACAAAATGAATGATTTTACTATATTAAAAGAATACCTATTAATAAGGTTCAATGCCCTGCCTTTTGTAATCAGTGCATATGGCTTATTAATATGGTATTTATTTCAGCCTACATTATTTACAATAAGCTTCACAGAAGCAGAACTGTTGCTTATGATAGTTTCAATACTCTTAATGGTTTCATATATAGCGTATATTCTTATATTGGCGATAATGCTTTATCTTGATTTGCAGAGCAAAAATAAAGAATTAGAGCTTGAAAGTAATGTTAATGACTTGGTGTTGGGGATATTTAAATGAACAGATATGGCATATTAATATTGGTGTTTTCAGCCCTTTTGTTTAGTATTAATGCTGAAAGCGTTACATTAATATCAACTTCAAATCAGACAACCACATACAACATAGTTTTAAACAAGACAACAATAGGTATTTATCAATTCTTATTAGCAAACGCTTCTGGAACGCCTTATATAATACCCACATATCAGAACTGCACTATAACCAATGTGGTAAACTGCACAGCAACATTTCTACATCAGGGTGGTGGTTTGTTTAATCAGATAGAAGTCTATAAGAACGGTGTGATATACGAAAATCTATCATTATCGCCTTCACAAGAAATTTTTATCTACCAGCCAGCTGGCAAGCCTTCTATGGTGACCCAGATTGCTTTTAACTATAAAACTATTGCTCTTTATGTTGCTTTATCTGTGGTAATAGTATTAGTTGTTGGAAATATTGTCTATTATATTTATAAAACAAAGAGGTAATTCTACGGAAAACAGATATCTAATTGAACTTATGGATAAGCTTGGCATTAGAGATAGCATAGATTGGGTAGCCTTAGATAAAATCAATAACAAAGTATTCAAACAGATACCATCTGACAAGCTAAAAGTGTCTGCAATAGCTTATATATATACCAAATACGGAATACCTATAACTTATCTATCAAAACTGCTCAATATACCAAAATACAAAGCATTAAGTTATATAAGGGAATTAAATTATAAGTATGATAAAACTCTATTAAAGGCGTTTGTAGGTTATTTATTAAGGGGTTCAACCGAAGAATTTAAAGAAGAATTTAATAAAGCATTCAAATGGACTGACATACGTGAAGCGATAGCTTTATATGCTTATCTATCCAAAAAATTAAATAATGTGCCTTATATTAATACTACCTTCGGGTTTTCTTCACCAGCATTAAGGAGTTATATAAGGAATTATGTTAAGAGGGATTTTGTATGAGCGTAATAGATACAATGAAAGTGGCGAATGCAATTAGTTCTAAAATAGAGCCTGAAGTAAAGAAATTAACTGAAACAATAAACAATTATTATGCCAGCATAAAAGAACAACCATTAACAGAAGATATTTTAGTGGCAGGGCTTGAGATTTTGGCTTCATACAATTTTCAAGACAAGCACCCACACGAAGTAAAAAGGGTTTTATACCCTGTATTAGAGCAAATGCCACCAAACAAGAGGCTTTATGCTTTATTTTATTTGATACAGGCTATTGTTCTTAACTCAATACAAAAAGATATTGAGGATAAAAAATTATGATTAGGTGATATAATGCACACAGATAAAATAATAGGAGTTTCTGTGCTGTTGATGTTCTTTTTTGGAATTGCTTCAGCACAGACAATAATAGTGCCGAGCAATATAACTGCAAATAATACAGTAGTATTTACATACAACGACGCAGGAAATACAAGTATCGGTTATGTTTCGTGGCTCGTTAATACAAGCCCTACAGTAGTTTCAACATACCTCATAAATGGCACTTCGCAGTTTGAATACGCTTTTAATAATGTCGGCAACTACACGCTTCAGGCTATGCCTTTCTTTATAAATGGAACACCTATGCTAAATGCACCTTTAATAGTGCCTATAACAGTTAATCCTAACCCAGCAGATATATTAAATAATACATTAAACAGCACAGTATCAAATCTAACGCAATCAGTAAATGCTACAATAACTTCTGCTATAACAGAAATAAACAACATAACATCACAGGAGAACGCTTCAATAAACGCTACATTAAGTGGCATAACTGACTTTATGAACAATACAAACAATTCTATATCAGCAATAAATTCTACAATCTCTGGACTAACATCTAATTTAAGCACAGCAACAAGCAATATAGCAACATTAAATAGCGAGATTAA
>Ga0167615_1000125_pt1 | contig 27187 bp, 27 predicted proteins | sample BED_Mat_host_9_1_FD_111800 | JGI IMG/M metagenome (GOLD analysis project Ga0167615, IMG submission 111800) | Extremophilic microbial mat communities from Yellowstone National Park, USA - BED_Mat_host_9_15 (v2) (version 2) | ecosystem: Environmental > Aquatic > Thermal springs > Hot (42-90C) >... | reverse complement strand
GTGGTTTCGCGGGGGTCGAAGCTTGAGCCTCCCACCAATCCACCAACCCACCTTCCTGACCCACCCGTGTACACTCGACTTCGAGACTGGGAGGGGTGGAGGGAGAGCTTCTCGAAGCACTCCGAGCTCTTCCCTGAAGAGTCTGAGCCCGTAGGAGCAACACGGCGGCCACCACCTCGAGCCTGTGAGAACCACTTCTTGTTCCCCCCAACAAAACAACCAAGTTCCTAAAGGCACTCAAAGATGTCCACGGGTGTTGGGCTCCACGTGTATTCACCTATTCAACCGCGCGGAGCTCACCACGTTTAAACCTTAGCCACACAGGTCACGAGAAAGTACCAAAGTTTTTTAGAAAAGCTTGATATTTTAGTCTTAGGTTTTAGGGTCTACATTTATCTTTCGAATAGCTATCGTTTACCATTTTACGGGTTACCGAAAATTTCCGTTAAGACTCGAAATGCTTATCAGAACGACTGAATAAAATGACTTATGGCTATAAAAATAGGTGTTTGCCCCGTTATAATAGAATACCCTCCTCAAGAGATACTTTCAAGAATTCATCTATATGAGCAGGTTGGCTTTGACCTTATTTGGGAAGGAGACCATACCCTCCCTTGGCATCACACTGGGGGGCATAGTGCAAGCGCTTTAGTTATGGTTGAAGCATACTTACAAATGACAAAGAGGATACCTGTGCATTATATGGTATCTGGAATTGGAATTAGGCACCACCCATACGACATTGCTCTTCAAATTGCCACGATGTCTATAATCCATAACGGAAGAGTCGGACTCCACATAGGTACAGGGGAAGCAATGAACGAAAAGACTACAGTCGGAAAGTGGCCCTCCGCAGGAGAACGAATAAGACGAACGGAAGAAGCAATAAGGCTAATTAGGTTCTTTTGGGAATCTAATGATTACGCAAGATTCAATGGAAGATACTTCAAAACCTTTTCTTATATTTATGATAAACCGCGAACTAAGATACCACTAATTGGTGTAGCTGGTGGTCCTAAAATGGCTGAAATAGCTGGTATGCTTTGCGACGGTTTGCTTTCATTGGGTTCAACCGACTACTTGAAAAGCGTTATATTGCCGGCTTTTGAGAAGGGTGCTAAGAGTGTTGGAAAGGAGCCCAGCGCACTTCAAAAGATGGTATTCATAGACACGTCATACCACCCCGACCCTGAAAAAGCCCTTCGTAAGGCGCGATTATACGGTGGAGTGTTAATACCTGAAAGTTACTCGATGATTCAAGACCCTCGTATTATCGAGCAAAGGTCAAACTTAGTTAAAGACAGCGCATTAATGGATGTTTTTGCAATAGGGTCTACCCCAGAAGAGATAATAAGAAAATATGAATCTTACAAGAAGATAGGTTTCGACACGCTTATCTGGGCCGAAATCAGTCCTGACCCGCTAGTCAGCCTTGATGCCTGTAGAGAGATTATTCCAGCCTTAAAAAGTATTTAATAAGGCTCACGTGTTATCCTCTGGTATTTCTTAATCTACTCACTGATCAACCGTAAAGGTTTTAGGATAACCCGCTGAAGGGAAAAAGAAGACCATAACTAGATCTTGGTCAAACTGATTTTCTATACCATGTGGAACCTTGGCCGGAATATATATGAAATCACCTTCTTCAAAATGAAAGGTTTCTTGGCCTCCAATAATATTGCCTTTGCCACTCACCACATAAGCTATTTCTTCCACCTCATGCACCATTTGTTTTGTAATTGTTCCTGGTTTAAAAACAGAATAACCACCGGTCACAGTCCCCCCGTTAACTTGAGCTGAGGATAATATAATCCTTGAAAAGCTTCCATTTGTGAGATTCAACGTATTACCCTCTGTGTATTTCTTTACGGTAATTCCCGCCATAGACTTGTTTTCCTTAACAGACTTATATGCATTGCCCTATTGTGCAACTTGTGTTCGGATATTACGCTACCACGCTTGGAACGCACACCCATCCACACCTTATATAGTGGCATGGGAATCCTGGATTCACGAGAAACCTACTCTCTCCCAGCTTTCAGGGGGACACTTTATCTAGACGCGGTGGCCAAGACGGGGTGCACTGGTTTAGAAGCGTGACGCAGGTAGCCTAGAGGGGGTACCAACACTCTCTATCTAAACACCATCTCGAATCAACTCTAAGGTTTTATACGCAACTTTCTCGCAAATTGTAACGAACAAATCGAGCACTACCGTATCTTTAAATCGTCCAGAATAATATTAGCAGTATTTAGACCAGGTAGTCCACTAACGCCCCCGCCTGGGTGTGTTCCAGCACCCGTTATGTATAGCCCTTTTATAGGGGCCCTATAATGTGAGATGCTCGGCAAAGGTCTAAGGCTGAACATTTGTTCTATTGACATGTCCACATGTAAGAAATTTCCGTACGGTAAATTAAGATCTTTTTCTAAATCAACTGGTGTTATAATTTGTCGCCACCTAACCGAGTCCCTAATGTTAGGACAATATTGACAAAAAATTTCAAAAATCTTATCTGCCTCTTCTTCCCTAACGTCTTCCCAAGTACCCTTTCTTAGAGCATAAGGAGTATACCTCGTTTCCAAGCTAAGAATATGTTTGCCTCTAGGAGCTAGACTCGAGTCATATATGGTAGGTATAGAAACCATTAGGCCTGGCTCTTTTGGGTTAATGCCAAAATTGTATTCATAGTAAGCTCTTTCCAACGCCTCTATTGATGGAGCTATATAAGTAGCTGCTCCCAAATATTTTGCTTGATCATTCTCATAAAGTTGCTTATACTTAGGTGCTCGATCTAAAATAAGGTCAACCTTCATTGTTATGCCCTTTGACACCCTTATCTTCTGGATATCTCGAAGAAACTTCTTATCAAGGTTTTCGTTTGGAATAAGTTTCAAAAAGGTTTGTTTAGGATCTATTGCAGAAACTACTATTCGCGCACTAATAACTTTTCCTCCTTTGATCATCACACCAATTACTCTATTTCTATCCACTAGTATCTTCTCAACTTCGGAGTTAACTAAAACGGTCGCTCCTTTTTCTCTCAACATTCTTGTCAAAGCTTCTGTAAGGGAGCCAGCGCCTCCGAAAGGTCTAGCTAATCGAGTCGCCATTAAATGCCATCCAGCTGTCCAACCAGTTCCCTTCTGGGATGGAGGAAGCCCAATGGCAGCAGCACCTAAGAATGCTATGGGAACCTTAATATAATCTGTTTCAAAAAACTCATCTAGAATATCCTTTTCGCTACTTAAGATAACTCGGAGAAACTCATCAAGATGACTTAGCCCGATTTGTGCAAGATCGGACAAGGACGGAGGCGGGATTTGCGAGAGTATCCTAATCGTGTCATTAACCATACCGAACTGCTTAAATAGCTTACTATACATACGAGCATCTTTTTTTGAGATTCCCATAATATTCTTAACGGTCTTTTTAAAATCTCGATAGAAAACCGAACTTTTTCCGTCCAAAAAAGGTGAGAAAATCACAGGGTCGACTTGATAGTATTGTAGACCATACCGTTCAAGACCAAGTTCCTTTATTATAGGCGTCCAATGTATTAAATATTGTTCAAAACTATACGTGTTAATCTTATAGCCAGGAACTTTTTCTTCAGTCTTGACGCACCCGCCTAGTGAAGGTGACCTTTCAATCAAAATTACGTTGAGCCCGAATTTACATAAGTAGGCCGCTGTGACCATGCCATTGATTCCACCACCAATTACAACAATATCAAACTTCAAGTCAGGTCTAAATAAGTATTGCAGTAATATAAAAACTATTACGACATACATGAGGGACCCTAGGCAGATAAGAGCTTCGTGCTAAGGTTAAAACGATGATCGCCCTTAACTGTGCGAATCGTTCCCATAGAGAAACTAGCGGCTATGGCTCGTAATCACCCTATTTTCATCCGTGATAAAACCATTCGGAGCAAAAGCAAAAGACTAACCACAAAACGAGCAAAGTTCTGCCATTTGTGATAATACATTATGCTTTGTTACATAAACAGCGTGATTATGTAAAGCATTATCATGTAAATTGAACACTTTGGTTTGCTTGGTTCAGCCGTGATGATTTACACAAACGCCATAATTAATAACATTTAGGCGACAAAGCAATCTTATAGCAAAGCATTTAAGGTGTGGCGTGTTTTCGTGTGCTTTTGTGACTGAAAATACAGTTAACACAAATAGTCCGATTATCTTATGTTCTATTCACCACCTTCCCTCTCTCTGCATACCTAGAATTTTCTGAATCGATTCCAACTTCAGAGTTGTTTGATGTTTATAAAAGCCTTCTAGACGAATATCTAGCATAGCATAGGCATTTTCGAAAATGACAATACTGTTGCGCTGGTCAAGGTTTCTTTTGACAGAGATCTACAAGGCTAAATCGTAGGGAAGTAATACCCAACTTATCTACACAGCATCGCTTAGCCGACCAGTACCATTTTTATTAGAGACAAAATAAAAATAGTTAATACTATTAATTCATTAGGAAAAGTTGGATATTCATTACCACTAGGAGGTAGAAATCACTAATCTCGGAAGGGTCTCTAGATTAGGAGCCTAAAGCGTATGTAGCAAACGTATAATACCATGATAGGGTGAGCACAAAAACGATTCTGACGCAATTCGCAGGCCCGTTGGAATGTTATAGACCCACTGAAAATGGTATTAAAGGTTATAGGTGAAAGATCAAGTCAACTTATATCTTTAGCTAAAGCAAGACATAACTTGCTTTGAGAAAAGTTCCAGCATTCTAAAGAAGCTGTCCATGTCTGGATACATGAACTTTAGTTCTGTTATGTTAACACCTGCTCCTTCATAGGCTTCCAACTTTTTAATTATTTCTGTAGGCGAACCGACCAAGCTTCTCCTTTGAGCTTCTTGGATATTACCGAAGTTTCTGTTTAAAGTGGGACCAACCCAGCCTAATTCATTCGACTCCTGAGCCAATGCAGTGAACATCTCATGGACAACCATCACAGTGTTGCTATTCCTACCAGATTTTGAAAGACCATCTTTGATTCTAAATATTCCCTCGGCGATCTCCTCTGGCGTCAAGTAGGCAGGGATCCAACCGTCGCCACATTCAATCACTCTACGTAGTGCTCTCTCACTTATGCCTCTCTCGCCGCCGCCTATTAGTATCTTTAGATTATCAGAAGGCTTTGGGAACATCTGGATATTTGAAAAGTTAACATAACGACCTGAAAAGCTCGCGTTCCGTTGTCTCCATATAGATTTCATTGCTAAAATATACTCGTCGGTAATCTTACCTCTCTCATGATATGACACACCCACCGCTTCGAATTCTGGTATAGTTATATTTGGCGCACCCGGGGCAACCCCCACACTAATTCTACCATGAGACAAGACGTCTAAATTAGCTAACTGTTTGGCCAAAACTATTGGGTTCCTAAGAGGAAGCACGATAACCGCGATTCCTAAATTAATCCTTTGAAATCGACCCGCAATATATGTAAGGGTTGTGATCGACTCGAAAAAATTGGGCTCTTGAGTGTGTTTTAATGCATCAACAGCACCCGCAGAAAGGTGGGTTTGATGCTCTTTTACGCTCCATAGGATATGGTCGTGGACCCATACCGAGTGAAAGCCTAACTCCTCTGCCTTTTTTGCTGTGTCAACTATATTCTTTTCGTTAGCTAGAGGGCCTGAGTTAGGTAATCGAACGCCAAATAACACTTTTGGCACCCATATAACTAATGTTCCGGCTTCTTGGGGATTTCAGATGTCCAATAGAACGCTTCGCCTCTTTTAGCCTTGGCATCTTCTTCCTCTGCGGCTAAAACACATTCCATACCCGAATCCACCCAGCTACTCATACCAACCAAGTATACACATAGTGCTAGGGCCTCTAACACCTCTGCAGGGGTTGCCCCAGCCCTAATTGCTTTTCTCGCATGTGACCGCCCTCTCTCCCCACGTCCAGTGGCAACTTCCACCGCAGTCATAATAAGTTCTCTGTATTTGGTAGGAATTTTGAACCCGCCAGAGCCTTCGGAAGGTATAGCTACCCTCCTTAAAGCGGCAATTGCGTCAGCCAGATCGGGGTTATACTTATCTATAACCTGAAAAACCTCGTGAACTCTACCCATCTCTTTGATAAGGTATTCTTTAGTATCTTCTTTCATATAAAAAAGAAATGCACTCTAGTATAAAAGCATTTTTAGTCTAAACAGGAACCAAAGGCAAGGTCCATGTGAGTGATATATCAGCTTAATAACGGACACCAAGATAAGGGCTACGATGTCACGCCACTCACCCATTCGCAACTAAACCTCTCCATCAACCACTGCCTCAATTGGCTGCTTTTTAAAATGGGTTAAGGGATGCTTGATGCATGAAGCTCGCCTCATCGTTCTGACCAACATGACTGACAATCCATTGGCCGTGCTAGATCCACGAACTTTACGTACTTATCTGAGAGAATATAAACTGTCTTTGTTATATATGGGTAAGAATAAGGATATTTGTAAGTAGCTAACAGTAAATATGTGTTTGTTGGAACTGGGATCAACAAGCTAACGTTAAATGCAACACTAATGAACAAAAATGGCAAAATGCTTAACGACGTAAAGATAAGGTCTGAGCCAGATAGCTTGAAGAATTTCTACGAATATTTCCTGAAGAAATCACTGGTCGTAAGAGTTCAACATGGTACCTCAAACGGTTCGAGTATGGGCTTAACTGTCTGCTTATGTAAAGAGTTATTCAACATAATACTCGACATACACAGTTCTTCCTGAAAGGCAAAACGTTATCCCGTCCAATCCAAATAAAAACAAAAGCAATAGCATCCCCAAAAGTGTAGAGAATAAAATAGATGCTCCCCCTTACCAACCTTCTCAGGGGAGGATACGTAGCCAAGAAATATATACCACCAAGTGAAGTAGTCAAGCTCAAGAAGCTTGTGAGGCCTAGACCTAGCCTTGTAAGAGCCAGAGTAACCATCAAGAATAAGGTTCATACAAAGCTGCTAATGTAAGATATCAAGATAGACGGTTATCCTTATCACTTAAGAATACAAAAATCAGATAGCTGGGGGTTCAAAATGAATGGATATTTGAATGTGGTTGAGCCATTAAATGATGAAATAAAGGAAGCATCGACATGATAACGAGTATTGCCGAAAACAATGATAAGACAAAGAACCCGATGACTAGTCCAGAAATATCCTATTATTCTTTATTGATGGCATAAGTAAAATAGGTGACATAAGCGGTTTCACTTATTCAAACTATCTTGTCCCGTATTTAGGCCCTTCACAATCAACCCATTCATCAGAAAAAACACATCCTTTGATCGAATAACAAAGCGGGGAAACAAACATCTAAGGTGCATACTCAGCTAGGTAACTTTGGCCAACATTCAGGAATGAGCTCGATGTAGCAATTAACAAATTCTGTGCGAAATCAAAAGGAAAAAGTGGGGGCCAATAGTAATAACGACAGCATCAACCAAACTGTTAGGGATATATACTGGGTACTAAAGGAGCGGCGACCACATCACAGTTAACGAGCTATGACTGCGTTTTTTGATGGAGGGAGAGCCTCTCGGCGTCTTAGTTGTGGGTTGGCACTTTAACAAGTACCGGCGGCATATGACAAGGGGGAATGCTCCGGATAAATGATTGGTACGCGCTCTTTCTCCCCCCTGAGAGGCACCGCGCCCGTGTCAGATGGGAGAGGTGGTTGTGGCCCCCACTGTGTTCCTAAATCGCTCACGTGGGTACCCGGACACTTAGAGAGCAGGCGCCTTCTGTACTGGCCATTAGAAATTCTTACTCCTTTACAAGAAGAACAAGTGGTAACAGGATACCTTATCACGAAGTAAACTGTGTGCTTCTTTGTAGAAAAATTAGTGGACGGTAATGCTAGGTGTCTACGGCTGACCGTGACACCCAGACCAACATTATCCCATTCAACTGGTTATGGGCATATACTTAAAATATAGAAAAGTCAAATACCAACTTTATATTGATTTATACCTAATTTTAGGTTCTCATAAGGGAGTTTATGGTAGTATCAGCTTGTAGTTAAGGGATTATGACACGCCACCAACCTCGAGCCTAGATTAACCTCAAGAGACGGTTCGATTTTATAACAAATATCTGTTGCAAACTTACATCTGTTAGCAAAGCTACATCCACTTTTTACGGCGTCTCCCTTGTAGGGTCGTTCGGGAATATCATGTCCGTTCCGTGCAGACCCTCCAGCCTCAAGTCGTGGTGCCAAGTCTACTAATAAGCGCGTATATGGATGCATCGGCTTGGCAATTATTTGCAAAGTGTCGCCACTTTCTATGATTCTACCATGGTACATTACAACAATTTTCCCTCCCATAACCTTCGCCGCAGCTAGGTCATGTGTTACAAACAGCAAGGACATGCTGTGCTCTCGTTGAAGATCCAGTAACAAGTTCAACACGCTTATCCGCTTGGAAGCGTCTAACATTGTAACTGGTTCATCGGCTATAAGCACTTTCGGGTCCGACGCGAGTGCTCGTGCAATGCTAATTCTTTGGAGCTGCCCCCCACTAAGTTGGTGGGGTAATTTTCCTTGAATTTCGTTTAAATCCAACCCGACCTCTGTAATCAACTCGGAAACTTTTTTCCGAATTATATCTTGATTAATCTCCTTCCTCAAATATTTGATCGGAGCAGCAACGGAAGTAAAAACATCCCATCTGGGATTTAGCGAACTAAAAGGATCTTGAAAAACCATTTGCACACCCGCACGGTACTCAAAGAATTCTTTCCCTGATAACCTCCGAATGTCTTTTCCCATATAACTCACGTATCCTTGCGTAGGGTCCATAAGCCCAGCAAGACACTTAGCCAGTGTAGTCTTCCCGGAACCACTTTCACCAACTACCACCACGGTATCCGAACGACCTATCCTTAAGGATACATTTTTCAAAGCAGTAATTGTCGTTTTTTTTCTTTGAAACAGTCCCTTATAATTAATAAACTCGACGCTTAGCCTCTCTCCTAATAGTATAGGTAAAGACATATTATCTTCGCCAAACTTTTCTAATAAAGATGACAAGCCACCAGCCTACCTCCGTTCACCACCCTGAGACAGGGTTTTTCCTGCCAACATCTTGATAGAGCAAACCTACAAAACCTCGCGTATTTGCAACCAACGTTAGCAACATTGTTGGGTTGCTCATTTCGATAATTGGGGTCTATAATGCTGTTCTTATCAATAGTTAGGGCTGACTTAATCAGATTCTGTGTGTACGGGTGTAAAGGCGAGGAGAAAACATCTCTAAGTGAACCCATCTCGACAATCTCCCCACTGTACATTACTACAATATTTTCCACAATTCCCGGCAGCAATGTGATTTCATGAGTAATGAAAATCAATGAAAGACCCATCTTTAGAACGTTTTCTTTTAAAATTAACAGTATTTTTTTCTGAGTGACTACGTCGAGTGCACTTGTTGGTTCATCTGCTATTAGGATCTTAGGGCAAAGGGCTAGAGCCATTGCTATGACCACCCGTTGTTTCATACCACCGCTAAGTTCGTGGGGATAAAGATTCGTCTGTTCACGATCTAAACCCACCTCTTCCAAAAGGGCCAAACCTCTTTCACGGGCTATTGGTCTTGGCACATGTTCGTGCACCCTTATCACTTCCTCTATATGACTTAGGGCTGTCTTTACCGGGCTTAAAGAATTCATGGCGGATTGAAAAACCATAGAAACTTCCCTCCATCTATAGCTTAGTAAACGCTTAGGAGGCATAGAAAGCACATCTTCACCATTATATTCAACCCTTCCTGCGATGACCCTACCAGACCCTTCAATTAAATTCATTATGCTTAACGCTAAAGTAGTCTTTCCGCTTCCAGATTCGCCCACCAACCCCAACGTATATTTGTTACTAGGGATAGTTAGACTAACTGAGTTCAATGCAGTTATGGATTTTTTAGCAGTAAAATATTTTACCGATAGATTGGTTATTTCAAGCAGTTTGGACATTAACTACTCTCAACCTCGGATTTGCTACCTCTTCAAGTGAGAAACCTATCAAAGCAAAACCAGTAGCTACTAAACTTATGCTTAGACCAGGAGCGAGTATCCACCACCAATCACCATAATAAAACGCAAATTGCTGAGCCCAGTAAAGCATACTACCCCAACTAATCAAATCTGGATTACCGACCCCAAGGAATTGAAGAGCAGAAACTAACACTATTCCGGTAGCGACTGTGAGTACAAAGTATGCAATAGCTATTGGCGCCACCTCTGGCACTATAATTCTCATTATTATGCTACGGTTCTTTAACCCACTTAACTTCATAACATCCACGTAAGGCAACCCCTTGATCACGAGTACTTGAGAGTAAATTGAACGAGCAACCACTGGCCATAGTACAACCATCATTATTAAGGCTATCAAGGTATTATTCACGGGAAAGAGAGAGCCTAGCAGTACCATTAGCGGAAGTGGAGGAAACGTTAACATTGCGTTCGTAAGAACGGCCATTAAAGCCTCCAACCTTCTATAGTATCCTCCAAGTATACCTATAAGGAGGCCTAACAATACCGCGCCCGAAGCCGCCTCTACTCCGACCCCCATCGACGGATATGCGCCCACAACTAGCTGGCTAAAAATATCTTGGCCCAAATAATTGGTTCCAAAAATGTGTTTGGAGCTTGGTGGACTATTTACGGAGGAAGACGTGGCATAAGGCGAGTAAGGGATAATATATGGACCAATGAGCATTAACGCTATAAAAATAAGTACTATTACACCCCCTATCTGGGACATCCTTCTAGAAAACAGTGTGTTAAAAATATCAGTTAGCGCATTACGAGTAGGCACTCTATTTCACCCTTGGATCCAATTTAACGCTAATGTAATCACTTAACAACGAGAGTACTATTACTATAACAGTTATGTAAAAAAAGGAGCCTTCTAGCACGGGGTAATCCCTATTATATATTGCATCAACTATAAGATCACCTACCCCTGGGTATCCAAATACAGATTCCACTAGAACATCTGCGCTAGTCAAAATAGCCATCAGGTAGCCCGTTAACGAAACTATAGGTAACAAAGAATTCCTGATAACGTACCCAAAAGCTATCCTCTTTACCGAAAACCCTCTCGCCTTAGCTGCCAAGACAAAGTCGTTTTTCAAAACTTCTTGAGTTGCTCCCCTAAGTAAAATGTAAAGATACCCAGAAATAAGCATAGTCAAAGTGATGATTGGAAGAATCGCGTGGCGTAACACTGAAAATATATAACCTAAACCCACACCGGCATTTAAACCCGTATTACCAAATATAGGAGTCCATTTTAGATAAACACTGAAAACAAACAAAAGAACCATCCCTGTAAAGAAGGGAGGCATAGACCACAAAAACACCGAGAAGTATATTGAGGCGAATTCGAGTTTTCCGCCTCGCCTAAGGGTTGTAAGACCAACCATTATGAAACTTATCCCAAACGAGATTACAAGACTGGTGCATATTATGAACAATGTCCAAGGTAAACGGCTAAGAATCAAGACGCTAGCGGGTTCCGGATAATACTGGTAGGAGATACCGAAGTAAGGTGGCCAAGATGTAAACACGTCTTTCAAGTACATATAGTACTGGATATATAGCGGTTGGTTTAATCCCAATCTTGCAGAAATCAATTGCACCGCTGCACTCGGAAGCTTAGTACCCGATGCGAAAATCTCAGCAGCCGAGCCCGGGACCAATCGTGGCAAAATAAAATCAAGGTTAATCGTTAAGAAGAAGACAACCAAGGATGATATTATTTTTAGCTTTAAATACTGCAATATATTACCTCCGTCTTCTGTATACTAAACCAAGAACCACACCAATTAGAACTATCAAAGCTAATGCCACTATTATAGCATCGGTTACAGTATTGGGGGTTGAGGTCGATGCAGAAGTGGAGGTTGAGGTCGATGCAGAAGTGGAGGTTGAGGTCGATGCAGAAGTGGAGGTTGAGGTCGATGCAGAAGTGGAGGTTGAGGTCGATGCAATCGAGGTCGAGATATTTAAAGGTTGAATTTCAGCTAGTGCAGTCGTATTAAAAATTTGACCACCGAATTCTATATATCCTTTTGGCCAGTTAGTCCAATATTGAGTGTTGTACCCCCAAACTATATCGGGATAGGCCAACACTAAAGTTGGTAGATATTCTGCATTTAGCGCTTGAATATTGTCCAGATAAACTCTCTCCAGTGTTTGATTATCTGTGGACAAAAATGCAGTATAGTTTCCCATATATTCATTATTTGCCTTTGGGGGATATTCCCAATAAGGATCGGGAACCGTAGCGGGCCAGTATACATCCCAACCAGGCAAAGCATCTAGATAGGGATTCCCCCAGACTACGGGGTTATTCGTGGTTAAGATCATGCCAGCTCTGATATTGTCAATGTTATTACTATAGTCCCCAACAATATTACTTAAAGAGGTTATGTGTAATGATACTTGAAAGCCTAAACTTTCTAGGTTAGTTTGTATTATGGACGCCCCAATTACATCTTCTGTATTATCCGAGTCCGCCCATAACGAAAGCTTTACTATTGTACCATTGGGGTAATGTAAGAACCCATCCGATCCTTTTGTGATTCCGATGGAAGCCAATAGCTTTAAGGCCTTTTGCGGATCATATTGGTACTTTGTTATATTCGGGTTATACCACGCTGACGCTACAGGGGATACTATCCCCTCCGCGTTATAAGCGGGCAAGCCAAATCCGTTTAATGCTTCGCTAACAAACGCAGATTGGTTAATACCATAAGCTAATGCCTGTCTGAAAGCAGTCATATTGTACGGATAAAGCGAGTCATTATATTGAATATCACTTATAAGCATGCCTTTTTCATCGAGTATTCTTATATATGGGTTCTTAAGTACAGCTTGAACAGCCGAATACTCCACAGGTGCAAGGTCTGTCGAACCAGACTCTAAATATGTGGTTGTTAAGGACAAAGTTTCCACAAAATTGATCTCTATCTTCTGAATTTTTGGGAGGGGTGAGAAGTATGGATTTCGCAACATTTCCATTGTAATCTCCCCCGAGCTGTAGTTACTTACATAAAAGGGACCAACAACCACATCAGTTCCAAAGTTGTTTGATGCTGCACCTTGACTCTCTATAAAATTCGCTGGAAGTACTGGACTGTATAAATCCCAGTTGAATTTATCCGCCCAGTGTGCATCGGATGTATTAAGTATATAGACGGCGGCAGAGCTATTCAAAGCATACTCCTTAACTACTTCTGAATGCATATCTAAATAATCGTACGTGGCATTAAAACCAAAACTGGGTCCAAAAGTGGTGAGCACATCATTAGAAGTCACAGGTTGACCGTTTGACCATTTAAGCCCCGGTCTAATGTTAAATATCCACTCTGTGTAATTCTTATTGTGCCAAATCCAATCAAACAGTGACTGTTGCCAGTCTAACGACCCGTTTGGCAGATAAATAGGGGAACCAAAGTATTCCATTCCTATGAGTATTCCCCCTGAATTGCCAGTAGTTAATGTTAAAGGATTAATACTGTTGGGAGGGACAACTAAGGTTATCCGAAAAATTTTTACATCATTATTATTAACGGTTTGGGCAAATCCTTCAAAGGATATCAAGCTTATTGAAAAAAGTATTATAAAAATACTTGCAAATATAACAGATAAACGCATCATTTCTCCTTATTGAGGCTGGTAGTTTTAAGTTTTACTTAAACAAAAGCTGGGTACTTGACGAGTAAGTGTCTCGGATACAAGGTTAAGGCGCGGAGCGTTCCCCCGCTTATGCGAGTAGACCCTATCAAAAACTAGCAGGACCCACAATTACGTATATTCAAAAAACGTAAAAAACATTCATAAGGAAAAGGGCTAATCCTGCTTTGCCCGACGAACACCTCATCCCGACCGACAAACAAAGCATCAGATAGGGGGTGCACCTCCCTTTGCGCTTGAGTACCGCAAGCGTTCGCTTACTGGAAGACGGAACGTTTCTGTTACTCCCCGCTGCGACAGATCCAGGTGAGAGTACCCCTACAATGACTGCCCAAAGAGTGGCCAACGAAGTACGTGTTGGCTTGAACGACATTCAAATCGTTTTGCCAGACGCGCTTCTAACCCCAATGGGCACAGATGCATTAGGGAAGTAGGCAAATATCACAAATGGTTATGGCGTTAAACTCGCTTGCTAAGGCCTTAAATCAAAGATCTATAATTTGTTTGCAGGAGAGTTAGGTGTGGACAAGAGCAACATATCCTTATGAAGATAGAAAGGCAAAGATACAGGGGGGTTGGAACACTTGGGTATGGCGATGTTTTATCTCCTGGACCAATGGGTGGGCCTCCGTTCCGGGAGAAGGTTACCTTAAAGGAAAAGGTTCAACCTTCCGAAAAACTGGCGAAATCGACCTAGCCTCGGGACAAACGACAATGATGGAAGTAGCGCATCACTATATGCCGGTAGCGCGAGAGGTAGTAGCGGTAAACATCTAATGGGACAACCCAAAATCCTGAACTATATTAGCCCCATAGATGTTGGTACGCCATTAACCCGATGAATTTAGGTGGCCAAAATGGAGGGGGAAATCGCTATGGATGTGAACGGAGCAGTGAACGAAGAACTTGTCATCAGTCGAAGAAAGGTAATTAAGCCCAACTTAAGGCATTACAAAACTCCAGAGCACCATGGACTACTTCCCAATAGAATCCATAATACTCGTGAACGCTAGTACCGGTGGTCTCTATGACACAAGAGGGTGGGGGAGGTCTCTATAACGTCGACCGCTGCGGTGGTCGCCAACGCTGTTTACAACACGGTGGAAATAAGAATAAAGGATTTGCTAATAGCATCGAAGAGATACTGTTGGCCATCAGAGAAAGAAAAAAATGATAAAACTAGATTAATCAGACAGTGGGCTACGAAAACATAGGTTCGGGGAACACCTGAGTTTTAAACGTAAAACCAAAGGTCATGAGCGATGATTCAGACCCTCAACTTATACCACCTGATGCGTATGCCTAAATATAAAGAAATCACGCAGACTCACGAATCCATCCATCTCGGAATCAACACTTGAAGAACCAGAGCAGCAAACCCAAACCGAGTTCCAGGGAACAGTCCATTTCACGTAGAATTTGTGAAAATTACCGTATTGAAAATTGGTGCTGTATCTTGTCCGTCCCAAACAGGGTCAACCAAGAATCCCTTTATAACCGATGTTTTCCACGCTAATGAATCAGCACCGTACCAAAGCCCAGAAACACCCAGCCAAGCATAAGGCGCCTGATCATAGACTTGCTTTTGCGCCGCCGCACACACATACTGAATATACGATATGTTGGTGGTGCTTATAAATGCGTTGGCACACTGAACCACTGATGGATTAGAGTAAATGGCCCAGTCGCCGTATTGGGATTCATTGCTCACAAAGTCGAACCAGTAATCCGCTGGAGTAAGAGTCGCTGGCCCCCACTCTTCAGCGCCCAACAATGACAACTGGCCTATCTGAGAAGCGGTCGAAAGCTCCGCGCTATAGGATGAATAAGGCGCATAGTATTCACTGGTGGTCTGCACAACTATGTTCACAGTGATCCCGATTTGGGCGAGCTCAGACTGAACGATTTCAGCAATTTGATTGCACCACTCACACCCCGAAATCTCTGTAAAGTTGAGTGCGGGTATGTTGTGGATGTTTGCAGCTGATAAGTATTGCTTTGCAAGAGAGAGGTTGTATTCGTAGGGCGAGTAGTTACCCAAGTCGTAAAACTGTTTCCACGCCGGATATTCGGGACCCACAAAGGGTGTGAGGTAACCACCGAACACTGTGTCCGCTATGTATGTGTAGTTTATCGCGTGCACAATGGCCAGTCTAAAGTCGGTAATGTTGGTGGGATAAGTCTGGGTATTGAAAGCTATTGCGACTACTTCACCCGACCACGGCGGAAGCTTGAAGTAAGAGTATTCAGTGGGATTTTGGCGTATGAAGCTCCACGCACTCGGACCTATCATGGACACCTGTGCAGCGCCACTTGAAAGGTCTGTGTACCTCACGAGTCCAGACGGCTTGTAATAAACTATAACATTCTTGACGTGTCCAGGCTCGAAAATCGGGGTTACGGCTAACACAGAACTGGTAAGGTTCTTACCCCAATAATTCGGGTTTTGTGTGAACTCTACATAATTATTCTCTGATACCTGGGTCACCACGTACGGTCCGCTTCCAGGGATAGGATGCAGATTAAAGTAGGGATTGAATTGCGTTGGTGTGCCAAAGCCTCCGTGCTGCAAAACCCATTGGGTGTCGAACATCAGGCCTTCATAAGCCACTAAAATACCTGGGAAATATTGGAAGGGTGCCTTGAGGTGGAACACTATTTGGTAGGGTCCCGTCACATAAATTGGCCACGAAGAATTACTCATAACACTTATCGCCTGTTGCGAAGGATTTACAACGCCACCCGTAGAGTTTATCATGTTAATGGTTGCAGGTCCAAAATTGACGGAAGACATGTTAAACAAGTTGTATGATTCCAACCAAGATGTGCTGTTTCCCGAAAGATAGTAAAAGCCGTACATCTCAAGCCAAACTTGGTACGCGTTAAACGGATTGCCATCTGAGAAGTAAACACCTTTTCTTAGATTAAAAGTGTAGGTTGAACCATCATTGGATACACTCCAGTTCACAGCTAACGCTGGTAGATATTGAATCACCCCAGTATCAAACTCAGCGGTTTGATTAACGTATATTAAAGGTTGATAAACCGTGTCGAAAAGCCAATTGGGCCATGGCAACTCGAACACTGCGTAAAGTTGATTCAAATCGTCTTCTGGCCAGTTCGCATCATCTATCACCAGGGTGTTGGGAGCCGAACTTATGTGTGTGCTCGGAGGAATTCCCGACGGAGTACTAGAAGTCGCAGCCGTCGATGTAGACGGTATAGTTACACTATGATGGAGGAGTACGACGCCAAGCGAAATAAGGATAATAACTACGACCAAGACTACCGCAATTGTCACGCGACTGCTTACACCGCTACGCCTGCCCCGAATCCTCACATTTACATCAAATCTAAGGGATGTATAAAAAGTTTTTGATGGTGTCCGGATCCTGTCCGGATAAGACTTCATTCGTGTCACCTCCACTCAATGTACCAGTGCACGAATAGTTCTAGGAAGTCGAGAAGAGGTGTGAAGAGTGTTTTCCTAGGGTTTATGTTGTTGTGGAAAGCCCTCGACCTATCCTTGAGGTACCCGAAGAATCGCTCAACCAACAGAGCTACGCAACCCAAAGGTCTGTGAACGTGGTTTCTAAAACCAGCTCTGGTCACAGCCTCACGGTACCATGGCCCCCGCTCGATCCGTTAGGATCACAGGGTCACCACCAGTATAGGCACCTCCCCCTCAGCCTGCGCAGAAATCTGAGCGCGTTCTCTGTTGTCCTTGTGAGTGTAACACCCAACCAGACAGATGGGTTGCCTCGTGTACGCGTCGACAGCAACCCACACCTACAGCGGTTGGCCCCCTACACTTCACCACAGTCAACAGCGATGAATGAATACTCACGTGGCTTGGGGTCGAAGCTCAGCTTCTCCTCCGAGAACCTTTCTCATCCACTCCTCAACACACGACTTCGAGACTGGCTCTGAGAGTAGACCGAAGAAGCTTGAGGTCTTCCTGAGGCTTAGCCCAAAGGCGTTTAGGAGCACAGCCATCACCTTGAGCTCGAACCTCTTCTTCCTTTTGTCGATAAACTTATTACTCCATCTTTTGCCATTCTTATGGCGGCTGTCTTTTCCTTTTGTGCACATACTTAAGGAATTGACAGCCGCGCTATAAATAATTATTCAACACAGCACAGGTGACCACAACCCTTGAATATGGCACAATACGTGATCAGGCGTTTGCTGCTTGCTATCTTTGTTCTTTTCGGAGTCTTAATAATAACATTCGTTCTAAGCCACACAATCCCGGGTAACCCAGTGGACGCATGGCTTGGAAGGGGCGCCTCTCTTCACCCCGCCCTAGCAAAGCTTTACGCAGAAAAGTATCATCTTAACGACCCTCTTTGGATTCAATTCTACTACTATGTCATAAATTTGGTCCAGGGAAACCTAGGTTATTCACCCACTGCCGGTTTCATACCCGTAACAGCGGTGATCCGGCAAAAATTTCCATATACTCTTCAAATCGCATTTTTTGCTTTTGTTATAAGCGTTGGAATGGGCGTTTTTCTGGGCGTTATATCCGCGAAGTACCACCATTCTTCGCTGGATTATACCATCAAGTCACTGTATTTGACTGGCGTATCCTCCCCAGCATTCCTTACAGCACTGGTTTTACTAATAATCTTCACCTACGCGTTTAAAATTCTTCCCAGTGGAGGCGCGGCCAATCCAACAATAGGCACACCTCCACCTATCACTGGGATTCCAATGCTGGACAGCATAATAGAAGGAAATTTCACATACTTCTTAAGCGCATTAAAACACGTCATACTACCAAGCACAGCCATGGCAATAGGCATGTTTGGTTTTATCGTTCGTGTACTCAGAAACTCCTTGCTCGACGTCATGGGGATGAATTACATAAAAACGGCTAGAGCCAAGGGATTAAGCGAAAACATTGTATTCTTTAAACACGCCTTACGAAACGCGTTTGTTTCCGTGATAACAATCGCTTCCTTAATCGCCACATGGCTGATCACTGAAACCATATTCGTCGAAACCATCTTTTCCTACCCTGGAATAGGTCAATATGTTTTTGTTGCCTTGACAGGGAAGGATTACCCTGGAATCCTCGGAGTCACTTTGCTATTCGCTTTAATCATAGTCATAGTAAACCTTGCCTCAGACATTCTATATGCTGCGGTAGACCCGCAGATAAGATATGGGTGACCCTATTGACAGAATTAGCGAGGGAAGAATCAGTCGCTCAAAGCAGAAGGGCATCATTCAATTATTTGGGTAAGCTGCTTAGAGACAAAAGCGGACTTATCGGCTTTATCCTAGTGATAATATATACAGCCACGGCTGCAACAGTAAGTATCTCAGATATTTTCAGGTTTACAGTGACCCCTTATAACCCCTTGCAGCAAAATGTTGGTCCGCCTTTGGCCGCTCCTTCTCTAACCCATCCCTTTGGAACTGACATGTATGGACGAGACGTGTTCAGTAGGATAATAGCTGCAACACCAAACGGACTAGTGGTCTCAGTTTCAGTGGTGGTTTCCACCCTAATTATAGGGACGCTTTTGGGTTCCTACTCTGCTTCAGCCGGAGGCTTAATCGACGAGGCTCTTATGCGAATAACTGACATTTTCTTTGCAATCCCACCTCTGGTACTAGCGATGGCGATAGACTTGGTTTTAGGTGGCGGCCTCATAAACATGATGATAGCCATAATTATAATTTGGTGGCCCCCATATGCAAGACTGGCCAGGGGAGAAACCTTCAAGGTGATTCATCAAAACTATATTGAAGCAGCGAGAATATCCGGTCTTGGAAGAGCTGGAATTATTTTCAAACACGTCATACCTAACATCGCCCCAACAATGTTAATGTATGCTACGTTGGATATGGGCACAGTGATTTTGACATACTCAGGCCTAAGCTATCTGGGTTTGGCGGTTCCGCCGCCTTATCCCGACTGGGGAAGAATGGTTAGCTCCTATCAAGGCTATCTATTGGAGGCTCCTTGGTTACCAGTTTTCCCAGCGGTAGCGATAGCGTTGATTGTGATCGGATTCAGCCTTTTGGGAGACGGAATCAGAAATATATCTGAGAGGTATTGAACTTGTCAAATCGATCTCCGCTCTTGGAAATCAGGGGGTTATCAGTGAGTTACGAAAGAGAAGGCAAGAATATTCTTGCACTGGACGACGTGAACCTAAGCATCGACTCAAACACAGTAGTCGCCGTTGTCGGAGAATCTGGCTGCGGCAAATCTACACTAGCGCTTTCAATAATTGGTCTTTTGCCCATACCACCTGCGAAGATACACAGCGGGGAGATTCATTACAAATCCGTGGATCTACTGCGGGTAAAGGAAAGGGAGAGGCGGCTGTTTAGGGGCACCGAAATCGCTATGATATTTCAGGAACCACTAACAAGCCTGAACCCTGTCTACCGTGTGGGTGATCAGGTCGCGGAAGCTATTTCGATAAGGAAACTCAGAGAGAAGGTTGGTTCTTTACAATTAAGCGCGGACGGTCCAATGCAAAAGGTGTATAACACAAAATCGCGTCTTTCTACTTCCAGATTCGTCTTTCCGTTTCGCAGTCGATATAGCGGAGAGATACGCAGAGAAGTGGTCGATATGCTCCGGAAGGTAAGGATACCCGACCCTGAACAAATAGTTAACAGATATCCCTTTGAGTTGTCCGGCGGAATGAGGCAAAGAATAATGATTGCCATGGCCTTGTCTCAAAAACCCTCTCTTCTCATAGCGGACGAACCAACAACCGCATTGGATGTTACCACTCAAGCTCAGGTTTTAAAATTGATGAAGGAACTAATGGACGAGGCCAGAACGAGTGTCTTACTTATTACTCACGACTTGGGCGTTGCGAGCGAGGTCGCGGACAGGGTTATAGTGATGTACGCCGGCGACGTGATTGAAGACACCGATGTTTACAAACTATTCAAGGAACCTCTCCACCCATATACCAAAGGGCTTCTTTCATGTATTCCTTCTGGTCCAAAGGATATCCGTAAGATTACTCCGATTCCGGGTTCAATCCCCGACATGCGGAATCCGCCGCCGGGATGCAAATTTTCGTCAAGGTGTCCCTATGTAATGGAGACGTGTCGCACAACAAAACCGCCTCTCATTCAAGTCTCCGAGAACCATAAGGTCGCCTGCTTCCTATACCCTAAGTGACCGCATTTGGAACAAACCAGAAAACTGTCGACAAACGAAAACATAATCGAGGTTCTAAACCTAAAAAAGTATTATCGAGTGCGCAGGTCGCTGAACCCCCTAAAGAAACCCTTCTATGTAAGAGCTGTTGACGACGTGTCATTCAGCATCAGAGCGGGAAGGACAACCGCGATAGTGGGTGAGTCTGGGTGTGGAAAGACCACGCTTGCACGCTGCATAGCACTTTTGACTCCTCCCACCGCCGGAAAAATCATTATGGAAGGCGAACCCGTCAAAATGGATGGGGGCTCCCTAAAGAAATTTTATAGGAAGGTACAAATGGTGTTCCAAGACCCCGATTCATCTTTGGACCCCAGAATGCGTATTAAAGACATAATAGCGGAACCACTTCTGAATCTGTTTCCCGTTGCCAACTGTGATATTCCGCGCGCGGTCACCGAAGCATTGCTGTCGGTGGGTTTACCACTCGAATTCGCTAATGCGTATCCCAGTCAGCTTAGCGGAGGGCAGAAACAAAGAGTGGCAATAGCTAGAGCCATAGTTACCAAACCCAAAGTGGTGATACTCGACGAACCCACAAGTGCCTTGGACGTGTCCGTGCAGGCTCAGATTTTGAATCTTTTGATTGACCTACAAGAAAAGTATAATCTCACCTACTTGTTTATTACTCATAACATAGCCGTCGCTGAATACATTTCTGACTACATAGCAGTGATGTATGCGGGGAAAATAGTGGAGCAGGGGCCGACCAAATCCGTAATGTTGAACCCGAAGCATCCTTATACAGTTACCTTGCTACTCTCGTCTCCAATTGCCGATCCTCTCAGGAGGCGCATCCTCAGAGCGGAGATTAGAGGCGAAGTCCCTAGTCTGATTGATCCCCCCAAGGGATGCAGATTTAACCCTAGGTGTCCCTATAAGCAGAAAATCTGTGAGTCGGAAATCCCGAGTTTAATAGAGTTGAAGCAAAGCCACTTTGTTGCTTGTTTCTACTCAGAAAAGGTGTCCTTGACCGACTCGGTGCGGGACAACGGTTGAGGAAATAGCTGAAAGCCGCAGATAAGCGTCAATCCAAACCAGAAGAATTCATTCGGAGGACCATAAGTGGACGAAGACCTCCAATTAAGATGTGGCTTACTCGAAGCTTTACTTTGCTCAGACAGACGGTGAGTGAACCACCTTGCGGTCGCGGACTTGGCTCTGTAACAAAAATAAATGCGATGTCCAAATTAATTATAGTAAAGATGGCACCGAATGTAAACCCGATCGCAAATAGTGTGTTATACAAAATTTAATGTAGACGGTTTGACGTCCAAATGGAATTAACCACAACAAAACAGCGCGTAGTTTAGTCGTAACTTGATAGACAAATCGGATCCGCAGACCCAATCATCAGTTCATTACGAGACAAAACTCGACCAAGATTCGCTAAGTCGCACTTTTGTGTTGCGCTTATGTTCTAACTTTTAACAGTGCTATGATTCAAAACATCTTCAAGTGCGTCCATGGTTGCAGAGACAAACAGTCTGTTGGCTTGATAACCCATATGGCCTATACGCAAAACCTTTCCCTTTAATTCTTTATAGCCTCCCCCGATTAGGATCCCGTGCCTATTTTTAACATCTTGAATTATTTTTAAATCATTCATCTGGTCTGGTAACCTAATAGCTGTGACAGTAGGAGAGCAGTACTCTTCTTTAACGGGCCAAAGACTCAGTCCCATCGATTTTACGCGTCTTCTGACCATATTTGAAGCCTCTAAGTGGCGGTTCAAAACATGCTCCAGTCCTTCTTCCAATATTTCATCCAGTGCTTCTGAAAGCGCATATACCTCAGCGGTAAAAGGGGTAAATGGAAAACTTTTTGTGGAGAGCCAAGTGTCCCTCCAATCCAACAAGGACAAATACGAGTTTCTAATGGGCACCTTTTTCTTTTCCATTTTCTGCCACGCGGCGCTGCTTATTGCCATGGGAGTGATGCCGGGAGTTGAACCAAGGCATTTCTGAGACGCAGCGACAGCGATATCCACTCCCCACTCAGCGGGCTTGAATTCGGCTCCGCCCAACGAAGCCACGCAATCAACAATCGTCAAAATTCCCAATTCCTTGGCTTTTCTGCAGATTGGCTCGAGGTTATTCAATAACCCCGCCGGTGTTTCGCAGTGCACCATGGTCGCGGCAGCCGCGTTCGAATTTGTTTCCAGAAATTCTGCAGCACCTTCTCTGTCGAAAACCCTGTCGTTGGGTGTATGGAAAAAAACGGGGTGTGCCCCGATGTTTTTGACATATTCTCCAAATTGTCTTCCGAAAGGACCGTTTTCAAAGACTAGCACAGACTCTCCCTTATCAATGGTGCAGGCAACCGCTGCTTCGAGTCCAAGAACTCCTTCTCCTTGAAGCAGCAAGACGTCTCTGTCTTTCGCACTAAAAATTTTTTGAGCCTTCTCCGTGCATTCTTTGAAAAGCTCTATAAAGCCAGAGTCATAGTGGTAAATGGAGGGCTGCGAAAGAGCGGACAGCACCCTTGGCGAAATCTCGACTGGACCAGGAGTCATCACCAGCTTTACTCCTCGTCTTACTTTTCCCCATGTCACGTGGTTCAATCACTTTTAACAAACTTGAATTTAAAACTTACTAGGACTTATCGGACCCGCTTCTTCAGTCGTGAATTTCAAGGGTGTTAAGGATTCAACCGTTCTGCTCGCACAACTATTGGGTACCTATCCAAACGAGTAACTTTCGGTGTAAAAGTAGCTTTTTATTATCAAACAAGTAGGTGTACGACTGCGAGTTTATAATTCTACCACGCCGCGTTGCGCAGGCATGTTCGAGCTTTTAGTTTAGGAAAGCGGTGTTTCAGTCATCCACCCTGATACATCTGAAATCCTGTTAACTTCTGATTAAGCATTAGCGAAAAACGGCTTTCGCGTCGAATCTGTTCGAAACCAGTTTGATCATCGTGACGCATAGCTCTTCGGTTCATAGTTCTTTTAGCCTTCCCACACAAAAGAGTTTGTGGGGTTGTGGCTTTCTTTGACACATTGGAGATGTTTGATATTGGTCAGGAAAGACCGCCTACTAGAACTGCTGGATGAAGGCCACCCTCAAACCATAACGGGCACGAAGCCAGCATTAGTAGGCGGACAAAGAAGGCGCCCAAGATGAAGATGAGCAAGCGAGTCCATCCACCCATCCACAACAGAGCTCCACCCTATTCTCACTCGCACCACACAACAAAACATCCCCCACCCATAGGAATAACAGGACGTACACCCAGAAAACCCCCGCGACCAACCCATCCAGACGCACACCCCAACCACCACCCACCCTGAGCTCGACCCCGCCAGATGAGTGACCACCCACACACAGAGGCGCACCGCTTGAGCCCTCCCTTCCACCGACTCTTTTATTCCCCTCTTCTCGAATACACGTGCTCAGCGAACCACCCCACACACTACGAGCAACCTAAGTAAATAGGTTGCCCAACCCACCCGCACAAACGCTACGACGGAGACCAACCACGATTTCAACCTTATCCGACCAATATCAAAATATAGAGACTGCAAATCTTTAAACATAACAATATTTCACCAGAGTTATTCAAACCTAACTTTCAAACGCTTTCTAGATCGATACACCACCTCCAAGTCAATTGCATCATTAATAGGGTTCTCGACCCCTAATGTTAAGCTCTGTAGTTTGTAAATAAGCTTGAGAGATGGGTACTCGAATACTGCTCATTGTTATCTTTATAAATTAAATATTCCATAGAAGGTTTAATATATCTTTGTATTTTATACTGTTCTGATAAAAATGCCTGAAAAGGTTGTAGTGATAGGGGCAGGTACTATGGGGCCCGGTATTGCAATAACTTTCGCCCGAGGATCGTATAGGGTTGTACTAACCGACATAAAAATGGATATTCTCGATCAAGCTCGACAGAAAATAAAGTCTAGCCTTAATGATTTCGCTCGTTATGGTATTATAAAAACCGATCAAGTAGACCAGATTCTAAGCAGAATAGAGTTTTCGACTGATAACAAGCAAGCGGTAAAGGATTCTACGCTTGTCATCGAGGCTGTGCCTGAAAAGTTAGAACTCAAACACGACATTTTTAGAATGTTAGACGCTAATGCACCGCAGAACACCATCTTAGCTAGCAATACGTCTGGCATTCCCATACGTGAGATAGCTAAAGTTACGAGTAGACGCGACATGGTTATGGGTATTCACTTCTATAATCCAGCCCACCTTAATAGGTTAGTTGAATTGATAAAGACTGACGACACAAAGGCGGAGGTCGTAGAAAAGGCGAAGAGCATGTTGCTTCAATGCTTCAAAGCACCAGTCATGGTCAAAGATATTCCAGGGTTTCTCCATAACAGACTTATATACGCCCTTTTAAGGGAGGCGGTTAATCTAGTAGAAAACGGTCAAACTAGCATCGAGGATGTTGATACGGTGGTAAGAGAAGCTTTCGGTCCGAGGTTTTCGGTATTAGGGCTTTTCAAATTGGTTGACGTGGTAGGTATCGACATTTACTACTCCGTTTCGAGCAACTTAAACAAGGATTTGTCTTGCAACAAAGAGGGATCCTTATGGATAAAATCATTTATCGATAAGGGCCAGCTTGGTCTGAAGACAGGTAAAGGATTTTATGACTGGTCAAACGACAATGGGAAAACAATGGCTGAGTTGACTGAGCGATTGATTCAAGCAAATAAAAAGTAATTCTTAGGTATAGTAGTTTGTTCCCTTTTTTGCTTGGTTAAACCACTCCATATCGTGTGAAAAGAATATTTTCGCCTTGAATTTTTTAACTATTTTTTCTAACTCTACGAGAGATTCGTATGTTCTAACGGAATCAAGATGTATGCCACCCACTATCTTTTTGCTCCAGTTAACTTGGGTATTTACCAAGTCACTTTCAAGAATAATCTTACCCATCTCATTACTTTCGATAATTGCGAGTTGGTGTCCTGCAGAATGACCAGGTAGCAGTACAATATCTATGCCATCAAAAAAGTTGGTATAATTACCATTCAAATACTCGTAATGGATTCCTGGAACATCAAAAGTTTCTCTGCTATACCCTATAGCTTCAAACGGCTCAGGCACAAAAGCATGTCTCATTTCTTCTTTCTGAACATAGACGGTGGCATTCTTAAAGAGTTTAATATTTCCAGCATGGTCGAAGTGCAGATGTGAGATGAATACATAATCAATGTCTTCCGGCTTTTTACCGATCAGCTTAAGTTGGTTCTCAAGACGTTGTTCTTGACTTTGCAAAGGGTTTTCCCAGTTGTAATACCTAACAGCATTTTCGTAATTGAAGCCCGTATCGAATAAAATATCACCCTCATCATGCTCAATATATGTACACCAAACCGGGAATCTATATGACTTACCTATGTTGAGCTTCCATGTAAAATAAGAAAAATCAAACTCCAATGTACCACAATCCAAGATATGTATTTTTTTAATCATATGATTCAGGTGGGAATTATCTCTAGATATATTTATGCTTTGTTGTTCTAAATGGATGGTGTCCGGATAAGGCTTAAACGTGGTGGACCCCACGGTTTTGGATTGGTGACAACCCGTGGAGACAACAACGGATATATTCTCATTCTTTAGGAATTTAAATGTTTTGAGAGGAATAAGAAGCGGTTCTCACGAGCTCAAGGTGATGGCGGTGCTACTCAACACGTTCGGATTAAGCCTCAGGAAGACCTCGTTTCTTCAGGATACTCTCCCACCGAATCACTCTCGAAGTCGAGTGCACTCGTCGAAGGATTGGACGAGGAGGGTTCTCGGAGAAGAAGCTAAACTTTGAGCCGAATCCAGGCGAGCACCCAGTGATCGCGGTTGACGAGGGCGTGTTAAAGTGTAACGGCACACCCATCTATGTTTGGGCCGCCATGGGTTAACGTCTGCACGAGGCGGCCCATCCGTGTGGTTCGCTGTCTCCCCCACTCACCAAGTAGGACCACGGCTAACGCCCTCAGGTTTCCACAGAGACTCAGGAGAAGGTGTCTTAGCAACCCCGTGATTCTCACAGACAAGGGTCATTGGTAGCGTGACTCGGTGATTCGCGGGAGCCGGGCTTCCAGGACCACGTCTACTAGGCCTTCGAGCTGGGTAGCACGGTTGAAAGATTCTTCGGCTACCTCAAGGAGGGGAGAAGGGCGTTATACAACAACATCAATCCCAGAAAGACGCTGTTTATGCCGCTCGTGGACTTCTTGCTCGGGGGTGTTCGTTGCGTGGTACACCGAGT
>Ga0167615_1000124_pt1 | contig 27194 bp, 15 predicted proteins | sample BED_Mat_host_9_1_FD_111800 | JGI IMG/M metagenome (GOLD analysis project Ga0167615, IMG submission 111800) | Extremophilic microbial mat communities from Yellowstone National Park, USA - BED_Mat_host_9_15 (v2) (version 2) | ecosystem: Environmental > Aquatic > Thermal springs > Hot (42-90C) >... | reverse complement strand
GAGGCCGAGGGGCCACTCCCTTCACTCGCTAGTAGAGAAGGCAGGGCACTGGCTGGCCGCAGAGGCCTACGTCACGGCCCTGGCACTCTCACTCCTTGCTGACACCTTTGCTGTAGTGCTGTCGTGTGTGGCCGAGCTCAGGGGCCTTCATCCCTGGCCGCCCTACCTAGTGTGCAGAGGCTACGGGCTGACCGACGGCCTTGTGGTGACGCCTATAGGGGTTGCTATGGCTGCTCTGGCAGCTGTGGGCCTCTTTAAGCTAGTGGTGAGGAGGACACGGCCCATTAGGGCCTAGTGGATATCATTGCCATAGCTCCCTTAACGTGCCTGTCGCTATCGGCTTCCTCAATGGGTTTCAATGCGATTTAAGGCCCTTAAGGTTCGTGCTGCTCCAGGAGACGAAGCGGGATTATAGTAGGTCATCATAACGGGTTAGCAAGGGTCAGGAAGGCAAGCGATCCCTGGGCCTGGCCACTTATTAAGTGGGTGATGCGCCACTGGCAACCCCTCTACGGCTTGTCTTGTTTCTACACAAACTTGCGTAGAAAAGTCCCTAAGGTCTAGCAAACTTTTCACCTATGGGTGCTCATGCGTGGAAGGCAAGGAGGCTCCTCATCCCACCGAGCGCATTACCTGCCCGAGGTGCGGCCAGCCAACAAGCTACATAGAGAGACACAGGAGAAATGGCCACGTCTACTACTGCGCGGTCCACTACCTTGGCTATGAGAGGGCCCCTGACGGCAGGGTCGTCAAGAGGCTCAAGCTCCTCGAGCACCTTATTGAGCTCCCTTATCACGCGCTTCTTCACTTTGTCAGTCTTCTCGCCGCGACCTATGAAGAGCGTGGCCGTCGGAGGCTGGCCTGCCTGCAGCTGCGCTATCAACGGCTGCTGTAAAGACAAGGAGTATCCGGCTGGTAGGCCTGCGAAGAATCGCGGCCCTGAGGCTCCCTAAGGCCAATACGAGCTAAGCGGGCTCCTGAGTCACCTTGATCACCTCCGCTCTGCCGGCCTCCAGGAGACCTTGTATGTCCAGGAGGCCGTGTAAACAGACCCACCGGCGGGGGTCCTGTAGTTCAGGTTAGTTCAGGTTCCTGGCCACCATCAATGCCTCGGCGACCGCCCTGACGCTGAAGATGCCTCTGGAAGTGTTCACGGTGGTCTCTATGACGGCTGGCTCCTGCCCCTTTATGTCAACGAGTTCACAGCCGTCCCTGGGTGGCTCCTGCCACGGGTAGTAGACGGGCCTGTCCCTCACCTTCTCCTTAAGCTCGTCTGGCAGCGACCCCTAGCGGTGGGCAAGCCAGCACTAACTGCTTCATTAATCGTCAACGCCTTGACCTCCACGGGGATGAGAGGTCGTCTTTATACACGAACCATGGCATTGTATTGTCTTCTAGGTGATGCTATTAAGTCTTGTTGAGTCGATAACTTTATTATTTAGGGGATAACTATCTTTAATTTTGGGGGATAAATATCTTAATGCCTATGTTGCTTGAGCGCGGCATCCCAATAGACGCCATTAGTGATTACTCCAGTGTTGAGAAGGGCCCGGGCAGACCACCGCATTGGGAAATGGTCTTCTGGTGGACTAGGAAACCGCTTGCTGGCGCCAGGGCTATAATCGCTGCATCGCTCCTGCCGGATAACGCCTACCCTAGCAGTAACCCTCAAAGCATGGGGAAATTCCTATACGACCTATTCCCATGCATAAACGAGAAGAAGATAGTGCATAGCTGCAGCCCATCGCAACGGTTAATCGAGAAGCTCAGGGGGAAGAGGCTGCTCGACCCGTTCGCAGGCTTTGGTTCAATACCGCTTGAGGCTTCGAGGCTTGGCGTTGATGCTGTTGCCGTTGAGCTGTTGCCGACAGCCTACGTGTTCCTAAAGGCAGTACTCGAGTACCCAAGGCTCTTTAGGGACAGGTTCATAGAGGTTGATGGGAAGACCATAAAGGAGTTGGGACTTAAGGATGCTGCCAAGCAGTTCAGTGGTAGGAGGGAGGTGAGCGAGACCGGTAAGTATAGGATACCAATGCTCATCTATGATGTAGCCAGGTGGGGCTCATGGATAATCAACAGGCTCAGGGAGGACCCAGTGATTAGGGAGCTATACGATGCTGATGTGTACATCGGTACGTGGGAGGTCAAATGCCCAGTGTGTGGTAGGTACACACCGTTGGTTGGCAATTGGTGGTTGGCGAGGGTAAAGAGTGGCAATAGATGTTGCAAGAGGCTTGTCTGGATGGAGTGGCAAAACGGTGAAATCAAGGTAGTCGACCTAAACGAACAATGCAGACAGCAGAGGCTGGGGAATTGCGATAACTTAAGCGCCGAGGTAACCACAAGGGGTGAGGAGGGTGGTTCCGTGAGGTGGGCAAACCAGAAGTTCGTTGTACCAATAAAGAATGTAGATGCAAAGCGCGAGACCGCCCAATGCCTGTACTGCAGAGCTGAGATAAACCACCGCGTAGTAAAAGGTAAGGTGGTTAAGGGCAATAAGAAGGATGGTGATTGGTACGTGAAGTGGGCGCTCAGGCAGTGGAACGAGAACTACGAGAAGTACCTAAGGGGCGAGATCACGCTTGATGAGTTGAGGCAATCACCAGCAAGGCCCACACTACTGGTTAGGATCTACATTAAGGATGGGGACCTACAATTCAAACCAGCAACACAACAAGACACGGAAAAACTATGGAAAGCCGCTGAGGAGCTAAGGAAATGCGGGGGGACCCGGACATACCAATTGAGCAAATTACGCCATATGGTAATAGATATCTATTTCCAATACTTTACGGCTTTAACAAATGGTTTAAGCTCTTTAACCCACGCCAACTCCTCACCATAATCAAACTCGTCAAATTAATTAGGCAGGTAGGGTACATGGTTGAGGAGGAGAAGTTAAAGGAAGGTTGGAACAGTGAAGACGCGAAAAAATATGCAGAGGCAGTAACAACGTATTTAGCAATCGCCTTAACAAATTTAGCAGATTTCAATTCTCTAACAACTTATTGGGAACCTGTTTGGTTAGGTAACAAGAGAACTATGGCATTCAGAGGAATTGCGATGACGTGGAATTGGATTGATTTATGGCCATTAGCTGGTATTACGGGTTCTTTAGCAAAAAGTCTTGTTAATGTTACTGAAAGTCTTGCTTATTTTGCAATTTCGTTTCAAACCTCTTATGGAAACAACAGTGTAATACTTGATGATGCTTCTGAACTTTCCAAACTTGAGGGTGAGAAGTTCGATGTGGTGGTGACTGATCCACCTTATGCTGATGATGTGCCGTATTCGGAGCTTAGTGATTTTTACTATGTCTGGCTTAAGAGGGCTCTCAGTGATGTTGAGAATAATGAATTGAAGCCGCGCTTCCTGTCTGAGGCATTCTTTGACGAGTTTGGCTTAGAGATACCGACTCAGTGGCAGAGGTTTGCGCCTAAGGAGGTGAGTGAGGATGAGGGTCGTTGGGAGCACTTTGGTTTGAAGGTCACGTTTGCTGAGTTGTTGACGAGGGCTTTTGCCAATGTCCTACGTTTCCTCAGGGAGGACGGGTTGCTCATCGTGTATTACGTTGCCAAGAGGCCTGAGGCCTGGGCTGCGTTAGTTGATGCTTTGTGGCGTGAGAACGGGCTTGAGCTTATCGCTGCCTATCCATTAGAGACTGAGAGTGAGGAGAGCGTTGTTGCTAGGGGTAAGGCTTCCATTTTAGGTGGTTACGTCTCAGCATGGAGGAGGCGGGTTGGGGAGAGGCCGCTTGATTTGGATGTAGCGAGGGAGGAGGCGTTTAGGGAGGTTTCTTCGAGGCTTGAGGCTAGGCTTGAGGCTTTGAGGAGGCTTGAGGCTAGGCTTGAGGCTTTGAGGAGTAGGAAGGGTGGTGTGACGACGTGGGTTTACTCCTACTTGGCTGCCTTGGAGTATTTGACGGCTCACTACCCGGTGCGGCTTGGTGGCGTGGAGCTTGGTTCTGACGGCTTGATGAGGCAGGCTGTTGTGCTTGCGTTTGAGGCGTTGCTGAGGAGTTCCGGTATTAAATTGACTGATAGGGGTGCACATGCTTACCTGGCTCTTAGGATTATGGAGAGTGAGGGTCATGTGGATAGTGATACATTGTCATACGTAGAGAGGGCTGTTGGGCTGGAGCATAAGGACCTGGTTGGGCTTGGCTTGATTACGGAGGTTGAGGCTGGCGGGCCTAATGTGGCTAAGCACAAGACATTTGAGGTGTTGGCGCCACGTAATGACACTGTGGATGAGGTTAAGAGGGTTTACTCACTCCAGCGTGGGAAGTCCGCCGTGCTTGATTGCCTCAGGCAGCTCCAGCTTAGTGCCCTAATTAGAACCCCTATCACGTGTACTTCTGAGGTTAGGGAGGAGGCCCTTAACCTGGCTAGGGCCTTAATTAAGCTCTCTAAGTCGGGCTTGCTCGATAAGAATGATGCTGACGTAAAGCTTTCAAGGCTTGTTCTCGGTATTGGGTGGTGGTAATGAGCGCCGAGAACCTAAAGTTACTTGCCGAGGGAAAGGTAAGCTCTGCCATAGACATATACGAGGTATATAGGGCATTATTCCTAAAAGAGAAGCCCGAGGAAGTGTACAAAATATACTGCGACCCGCAATCATTCTTCTCCATCACGTACGTAACCCCAGCCTTTAGGCAGTACATAGAGGATTTCTTGAAGAAACTCAGTGAGGGCAAGAGTAGTGAGGTTTACCTAATGCCTGCCTTGATGGGTGCTGGTAAATCGCACTTCCTAGCCTTTGTACTTCACCTCCTGGCCCTCTATAGGCGGTGTAATGGTGTTGGGGATTGTGTTAGTAGGGAGCTAACGAAGTACGGCATTGATATCAAGATACCGTCGATAAGTAAGGTTCCTAATGTTGCTGTTTTTAGGGGTAGGCAGAGGTTGAGTGATTTCGAGAGAAAGCTTAGGGAGATGAAATATAAGGATGACTTAAGGAATATTGTTAAAAATAATGCGCCATTGGTCATTATTTTTGATGAGACGCAATTCTTCGAGATTGATGAGGGCGATGATTTCGTTGCTTGGATTCAGACCTTGGCTGAGGTTGTTCGTGAAGTACCTGGAACGTTCTTGTTTGTGTCCTTCTCACTATTTGCGACCGAGAAGCCTGAACTGGAAAGCCGTAGGTCAATAGAAGCCATTAATAGAGTTGGTCGAACACCGATCTCATTAGACACTGTTTACAATATCTCGGCTGTACTCAAGAGATGGGGTGGTATAGCAATTAAGAAGGTTGATTTAGTTCCCTTGAATGGCTTGGTCAATGAGGAGGAGTATAAACGCCTTAATGATGAGTTTAAGCAAACGTACCCTGTTAACCCGAGACTTCTTAATGTTTTACTAAGTCTTGCTGATGAATCACTAGTTGAGAGAACGAGAATACAAATGACGAGGGAGCTCCTTAGAATCCTTGCACGTGCTTACTTAAACACGAATTGGGAAAATGTAGAGTTGATTACCTTCACTCATATACAGGATCCGGCGGAGTTATTAATAGTAGGTGGCCCCACGGCAGCGGATTGGAAACTGCTTCTTGATGAGTACAAGAGTGATGTGGATAAGATTACAAATAAAAAGTTAGATAATTCAAGGTATAAGGCCGCGCTTTCGATGCTTAGGTACGTATTACTCATGACGTTTTACGTAAGGCTTATGCCATCGCTAAGGCTGTATCCATCGGAGCAAGACTTGCTTGTGGGTAGTTATAATAACTTGGATATTAGTACAGCCATCCTTAAGGAGGCGCTTAATGAAGTTAGTACAGGAACTCATGTTATGAAGGTTGGGGATAAGTACATATATTGGTTCCTAGGCGACGAAACGCGAGCCGTATATGAGGTGGCCGTTACTTACTCAGAAATCGATGGTTTAGATGTTGCTGTTAACGAATTAATAAATATTGTTAAGGATAGATCAGGTGCTTTCTCTAAGGTTCTCATCTCCGGTGTAAACCCTGAGTCACAAGGTAAAGCGCAAAGTAAAAAAGTCGTTATAGTTACTGATAAAGACTCTTGGCAGAAAGAGCTAAGTAATAATAAGGAGTCAATATTTGCAGTGGATATAAAAGAGTTCGGCACCAATGCAAAAAGAAACAATTTGATGTTTGCATTGCCTAACGACGAGGCGAAGGTGCCGCAGAAGGCGGTCGAGGTTCTTAAGGATTTCGAGATAAAGGTCAAGGAGGAGGGGGATATTAAAAATGCCGTTATTAACCTTGGCAAGATAATAAAGGCAATCGATGAGGTAAGTAATAGGCTTTTGGATTACTTTCCCGATCTACTTAATGTAGAGGATGAGAGTTTTAGGAAGGAGATCGAGGAGCACTTAAGAACTCGACTTGATAATAGGAAGTCCGCGGCTAAAGCCGCACTTAAGGAGACGGTAGATACGTGGCTTAGTAAGGCGGTGATTGGATTTAAGTATCAATCATTTGATAAGCTTGACAGCGCCTTAATCGAGATTAGTAAGAGGAAGGGTGAGGTTGTAAACGCACTCGCTGAAAAAACCTTCAATTTCGTTAAGGACTCAATAAATCGCGGTAGCTTCGTAATGATAAGTGATTTATGGAGCATATACCTTAACAACCCCGAGCTCCCGCCTGCACCGATAAGTTTCGACGAGTTCCTAAGTTCCATTAAGGATTACTGTAAGGGCCGTAAGTGCGTCTTTAAGATAGATGATGAATTAGTTTGGATATCAGAGTGCTCCAGTAAGGGTGAAACGCTGAGTTTGGATGATAATAGTGGTGTTGCTCCCATAATCATTGGTAAGGAATTCATTGACTGGCCCATTAGGCAGTTCCTCGAGAAGCTTCATGGAATAGAGGGAAGCTCTACGAGGTATTATATTAAGTATAGGAGACCCAGTGGTGAGGAGGTCGAAATCAGCATCGATGATGCCTTGACAAAGAAGGATGACTGGCCCTACTTCACGGAGGGCTGTTTCGAGGGAAGGATCGTTAAGGCATCTATTAAGGTCTTAGTTGATGAAGTTGAGCAACTCTCCATCGAGAGACCTCCGGGTGCTAATGTAAATGTTGAGGTTATAGCGAGTGAGGAGATGAGTGAGTTAATTTACGGCATTAACGGTACTACTATGAAGAGGGTGCCCTCGCCAAGTGTCAGCTACAGTTTTGAGGTTGAGGTGCCTAAGGGGCCAGGTGATCATGCGCTCAATATTGAGGCTGTCTTTAAGAGTGGGACTAGGGATCAAAGAACTGTAATAATTCACGTAGAGGGTAAGAGGAAGAAGGAGTGTATTAGATACGATGTTTCTCAAGATGATGTTGTTAAGAAGATTAAGGTGTTAGAGGCTGGTAAGGCGGGGGATTTATTGAAGTATTTATGGGGTCAGCGTAAGCTCAGCCTAATCCTTAGAGTAAGTACTAAGCAAAAGGTTGATGATGGCGAAATCGAGCTGAACGCAAGCTTTAGAGTGAGGGATAGGTCTCACTATGATAATGCCTTACGTTTGTTAATGGCGCTGAACTATATAACCCCTAATGTGGAGGTGGAGTTTGAGTTCCCCGAACCTGTCTCTGCAAATGATGATATGGTTCAGAAGTTCAGGGGTCAGCGTCTGGAGTTCACGGTAATATGTGAGGAATAACCAGCATATGCTGTGTTAAGGGAGAATGCTTATAACTGATAACTGAAATAGCATTTTTAACGAGTAGCCATGGTTTCACTAATAGACATATTGAGGCTTGCCGGTAAGGACTTATACAAGCACCAGCTAGACCTTGTGTCAGATGTGCTGTGGCTTCCAAGGCCTAGGTTTTTGCTTGCTGACGATGTTGGCTTAGGCAAGACAATACAGGCCCTGTTGCTCGTTAAAGCCTTAATGGAGTTGAATAGGGTTAATAATGTCCTCATAATCGTTCCTCGCTCGGTACTTAATCAATGGTCTGATGAGTTGAATAAATTTGAGATACAACATTACCTAATTGAATCGCCAGACTACCCGCTGGGTTATCGAGTTTACTTGATCACGCTTGATAGGGCTAAGATGATTGATTACATGAATTCGCTACAGAAAATACAGTGGGATTTAGTCGTAGTAGATGAGGCCCATAAGATTAGGTTGGGTAGGGAGAGGGAGAGACTTGCGTACCTATGCAATAGGGCCAATAGTTGCGTCCTCGTAACAGCAACGCCACACACTGGTAATGAGAATGACTACAAGTTCCTTGCATCGCTTGTTAACAATGTCGTAATTAGGAGGGAGAAGAGGGATGTAGAGGAGTACGAAGGTAAGAAGATATTCCCTAAATTGAATTATTGGATTGTTCAGGTTAAGGCAAGCAATGAGGAGTCTCGAGCGCTTTACGAGGTTCTTAAATTACTTGAGAATTACAACGTCGAGAATATTGTCCGTGTTGTTGTTGAGAAGAGGGCTATGTCAAGCCCACTATCCTTCTTTACAACCCTTAAGAGAGTCGTTGCGAGGGGCAGGTGTGATGAGGAGGAGCTTGAGGAGGGTGAGTTGGATTCCTGCCTAAGTGGTGTGGCTAATTGGAGGAATCTTATGGAACTGGCGAATCAGTACTCAGGTGCAGTCGATAGGAAGTTTGAAGCCCTTAAGAAATTGTTAATTGGCAAATTGACTGGTAGGAAGGTTATTGTATTCACCGAGTACGCAACTACGGCTGAGCACCTCTTTCAAAGGTTAACGAGCGAGTTGGGTAATTGTAGGGTTATTGAATCACTCGATGGTTATGCCAGGGCTGATTGTGGGGAGTTTGGGGTTATGTACGCCACATCGCAGGCTAGGGATAAGATAGACGTTGGGGTAGTTGCCTCGAACCTGGCTGAGTCCTTTAAGACTGCCGTTTTTATATCTACGGACATAATGTCCGAGGGCGTTAATCTGCAAGCATTTGATGTGGTTGTTAATTATGAGGTTGTATGGAGCCCCACTAAGCATGTTCAGAGGGTTGGGAGGATTTGGAGGTTTGGTCAAAAGGCTGATTCTGTGCTGGTTATCGATATGGTGCTTAAGACCGCGCTTGAACGTGATGAGTACACTATGTACCTAGACCTCCTGGAGAAGTTGTATGAAATATCACTTAGGGCGTTGCCTCCCCAAAGCTACGGCGAGTTCGAAATCTACGAGGTAGGGGAGGGGGTATACAAGATACTGGAGATTGGCTCATCAGTGTTCCTAAGGGAGGATGAGGTGTATAATGCCCTATTAAATAGTCCTCGTTTAAACGAACTACGTAGAAGAATCGAGGCAATACTGAGGGAGAGGGAGAGGATTAGGTGGAAGCCCAGGCAGGATGTTGATAAAGGATTAAGGATTAAGCTAGGTTATCCCTCAAGTGCTGATGTTGAGCCAGGTGGTGGTTACTACATCGTTGACTTAACATATTTAGTGAGAGACAAGAAAACTGATAGGGAGACGGAGGCGTATAGGGAGAGACTTTTAGTTCGCCTACCAACACCGTTGAGCAAGAGTAGGGAGGTTAGGGAGGCACTGATTAGGGAGATTGAGGCAAATTGGGACAGCGTAGAGACTGATAGCGGTGAGGTTAAGGAGGATGAGAGGAGTGAGATTGAGAGGAAGGTTCATATAGAGTTGTGGTCAGATTTGAAGAATTACCTCGCGAGGCTACAGCAGTACTTAGCGATAGGTGAGCCGGGGTATAAGATAGTTGGTATTGCCAGGGCTAGGGTTAGGGGTGATATGCAGACCTCGGTGAAGTACCTGGAGGACTTTGAGAATACAGTCATGAGCGAGGTCAGGTTCAGTCACTTAAGGCAGAGGACCGAGTTGATGGCTGCCGAGTACGCTAAGGAGTATCTACTCAGTATGGGTTATAAAATGATTGAGGACTATAGGAGCGTCCCAAGGCCCTTCGACATGGTGGTTTCTAAGGGCGGTAGGTTATTCACGGTTGAGGTGAAGGGTAGGTGGATTCCTCGGGAGAGGTGGGGTGATAAGTATGGTGGGATTATTTCGTTTACGGCTAACGAGATTGATTGGGCATCGAAGTTCCCAAACAACCATATTGTGTGCGTCGTGTACATGAGTGATAGTGGGCTTCATGAAGTGAGTTGCATGACCTTCGAGGAATTCCAGAGAAGGTGGGTGCTCGAAACCGTTAGGGGTATTGAGTATAAGTACAACGCACGCATTAAAGGCCTTGAATAACAATTAACGGGTCGTGGTTGGTCTCGGCTTGGCCCTAATGTAGAACTCGGGCTTTCCCCTACTCGTGGTATTTACGTAATGGTTGAACTCCGGAGCCGGAGGACCTGGGTTCAAGTCCCGGCGGGCCCGCCACAAGAGGTGCCTAGGCGTAATAGTCTGCGGCACTCTCAGCTTAAATTATTACAACTTTCTCTGTCTAACAGCATCTGGGGTAAGGCTTGCCTCACAGGGTCTACGTTGAGAAGAGCTCCTTGGTGGTTGAGTTCAGAATCCACGGCGTTAAGGAGATATGTAAGTGCTCCCAGCGACGGTAATTATTAGTTCCATGAACACTCAGCTAATAGTTTGATATCCCTAGGGACGCATAACTATTTTGCTTGCTGTCCCCAGTGGCCAAGGGCCCTATTGGTTCTGTGTCCCTCCCAGTTGGCCGCAGCGGCCACGACAGGCCCTATTACGTGAGTCGGCCGGGCGCCATGTATCCCTGTGACAAAGGGCGCTGGCCGCAGCAGGCTACTGGAGGCTGCAAGCTGGGCCATACTATGACGAAGGGCCCAGCTGCGCTCTGCCTGCCCCAGTCGCGGGAACAAGCCTCACCTTGCGTCACTTTGGCCTCACTGACTCACCTCATCAAACTCGGCGAGGGCAGCGACAGCACCTAGGGCGCTTCTTCTGCGTTCCTCTTTCTGTATTCAGTAAGTCTTTCCATATTCGCAGGACACTACGCGGAGCAGGGGGCGCTGAGGAAGTGCTGACGCCGCTTTGGGCAAGGGCTTGCAGGCCCTTGCACCTTAAGCACTTTTCTATACAAATTTGCGTGGAAATGTGTAAAGGCTGTAGAGCTCAACCAGCCCGCTGAGGGCGACGAGGCAACCTATGTCAAAGGTTTAGGTAGGGCTTCAGGGCTGAGGGGCCTTGGCCTTCGGCCTCGGCCTGACTCTTATCACGAACTCCGGCCCCTTCCCCTTGGGGCTCACGCCTAGTATTAGTTGAAAACACCGTGGCACCTTGGGCACTCCATCCTGCTAACGTTATAGAACCTGAAGCGCCACGTGTTGAGGGCCCTGAACTCGCCCTCGTAGCCGCAGTAAGGGAACTTGACCAAGCCGTGCCCCGTTCACTGCTTGTGAACTCGCCCTAAAGAGTTTCCTGCTGGGCCTGAAGGGCCTTAAAGTCATTGCCTTCCTAAGGCGTATTACGAGGGACTTAAGCAGAAGTCGTGATCCAACTGAGAAGGGCTTGTTGATGTGCGGGTTAAAAACGTCTTACATGTTATTGTGTTTAAGCCTACTACGGCTTAGGCTCGGGATCCACCAGCCTCAGGGTCTCCATAGCCTTAGAGTTGATGCGGCGCGTCGCCTCATATAGAGCCACGAATGTGATGAACACTGCCAGGGCGGCGGCTGCGAGAGTCACGCTGACAGCCTTTAAGAGCCTATCCGCCTTTCACACCGCGCGCCCATCATAGCCCCTCCGACTTGTACTGGGCTGCCTAAAGTCCTTAGCCAGCCGTGCCAGCAATGCCATGACCTAAAGGAAGGAGGTCGCCAGGCTGCATGTGGGCCAGGCCGCTATGTTGAATCGGTAGGCTCTTTCTGCAATTTTGCGGAAAGAGAGCGGTTAGTCAAGGGCGCTGCTAGGCTTGCTCGCATGGCCTGCGGTGGCCCCCACCTGCCCTCCCCTTCAGCGTGCTCCATGAAGGCGTCCCAGGGGCAGAGGCCCTCTTTCCTCAGGGCCTCCCTCAGCTCGGGCCGCGCCTTCGCACAGGTCTCAATGGCGATCATCAGTGATACCGCCATGGACCTCGCGTAGACATTCTTCATGCGCTTGAACGCCCTCACCAGGGCCTCCACGGTCCTCTCAGGGTGCTCCTGATCCATGTCCTCAGCGTCTATCATTGGGAGCAGCTCAGGGAGCAGGCGGGCCCCCAGGTCAGTGGTTACGCGCTGCCAGAACGCCGTGTTCTCAACCAACTTCCTGAGTATCGGGGCCCTTGGGTCAACCCTCTGTCTTATGAGGCCCACGATCTGCCTTACGTCCTCCTCCGTGGCCGGCCCCTCCTGGGGTCCCTGGCCCCCAGCTGACCTCCTCCCCTCGTGGAGCTCAATTGCCAGCGGCTCAAGCTCCTTAGCCACCCTCTCGCTCCTGCCGGTCCTAGGGTCCTTCAGCTTCACTCCGGCGCTGTCCCTTGAGATCCACCATCCCTCTTCAATTCGCCTCCTAAGCTCCTCTTCGTCGTTGATAACCATTATTATCACCAGGTTGAAGCCACGGTGTCCGAGGCCTATAAACTATTGGTTCACCTGGTTAACCCGTCCTGCGCTCTGGGCAGGCGGCTGGGGAGTGCCCAGCGGGGCTCCAGGCAGCACCATCATATGGTGCAGCTTGCAGCTACGCGGGGCCTGTCGCAGCGGTCTGTCAGAGTCTGCAGGACGCTTGGAGGCTGTCAGGGGCCTAAGTCGTTGTAAACTGGGGAGTTAACGAGCTTAGGGTTTGCAGGATCTAACTGATGAGGCCTAGGCGCCCTTAGAAACGTAGCCTATGCAGGACCTTAGCCCGAGGAACTCCTTAAGGACACACCTGACCCTCCTCTTTGCCTCCTCCCAGGCCTCCTCTGGCGTAAAGGTCTTCCTGACCCTCTCCTCCGCCTTCCCTGAGTCCTCCTCTTGCTTCTCCTCCTCGGCCGGGTCAACCCTAATGAGGTAAAGGGCCTGGCCGTCTCTAAGGCTCAGCCTGAGGAGCCCGTCCCCTTGCATTAAGCACCCCCGGTCCATGGTCTACCCGCCCTCTCACGTCCCCTTTTGCGTCATGCACTCCCACTTACTGCCCCAACTTCCCATATCCTCTGGACCCTTGAGGCCAGGGCCCTGTACGTGTTCCTCACGTCACTAGGTAGGGACGATTTAAAAAGGGAAAAACATAAGCGTTCTCTTTGTCTGACGGCGAGGCTGTCGTACAGTTTCTCTAGTCCATCATATAAGTCTTGTGCAGCGTCTTAAGTCTGCCTCAGTCACGATTAATTGCAATAAAGCTAATTAAACGCTTTGGACAAAGTTTAACTGTGAACACTAAAGTGATTAGCGCTAAGAGGGCTGCTGTTAAGGCCTCTGGGGGTTGCAGCCATAGGAAGTTTAGTAAAGAATATGGTGACAAGCTAAATAAAATAAGTAACCTTCATGACAACATAAAGGAAGAGATCAAGAGCCTGCTCGAGAGCCAGGGGCTCAAGTGCGATGAAGAGGTTTCCCTAGAGGTCGACTATAACGGCCCTAAGCTTAAAGGCAGAATAGACATAGCGTGTGTAGAACCTATTGACCTAATAGTTGAGGTCAAGTCGTCAAAGATAAGTGATGGTAGGTTAGCCGATATCTACCAGGTGCTCATATATGGTGACATGTGGAGAAGGGCTTACGGTAAAAGGCCGCAAATTGTACTCATTTATAGACGCGGCTTAGAGAACGTTAAAGGGGCTGAGAAAGAGGTCGAGGTAAACCTGGGGCCTTTGAAAGTTCGTTTGCCTAGTAGGTACATTTACATCAAGCTAAACGTAGACCTTGATGTAAAGAGCCTTGCGAAGGAGCTTGGAACGCAGGGCTACGTGCTGAGCAGGGACTGTGAGTTCTGTGTAAACGAGGAATGTCCGCTGAGGAGGGCTAGGCCTACTCAGCTATGAATGCTACATATGTATTTCCGCCGCGAGGCCCAACCTTTCTATGTATATCAAGCGTGAACTTTTCCTCCTTAAACCGGCCCCAGATTTCACCTATCGCTTCATTGATCACGTTTAGCAGCCTAGCGTTCTCCTCATGAAATATCAGGACCTTCCTCCTGACATGCTTAGTTCTCAGCAGGAACTTCCTGAACCTATTTATGTAAATATTGATGTCAAATTCCCTATTCTTGTTTATAACTAACTCGTCGGCAAACCTGAAGGCCACCTTTCGGCCAACCAGGCTGGTCATTATCTTTGGCAGTGCGCTGACCCTGATCCAGGCCCAGTAGAAGAACGAGAGCTCCATGTACTGAATTTCATCAGTAAATGGTGGATCAGTAATCAGCGTGTAGTCTCTGTAGTACTCGATACTTAGAGCATTTGACAGAAGCAGCCTCACATCGGCGTCACAGAGGTTGGTATAACATACGCTGTAAAACCTTCCCTGTCTCAGAAAGCCGTGGATTCTCTTTACGGATCTACTGAAGGCCTCGTAGGCGTCCACGGGATTGTTGTCCTGCGGGGCCCAATAACTTGGAACGCCCCATGACCCACTCTTCCTACGCTTCATTGAGGAGGAGGGGTAAAGCGAGGAGGCAAAGGCCAGATACAGCGCAAGCTTGGTGTTTACTGACACCACAGTTTCATCAATGGCCTTGAGTAGCGCTAGCAACTTGCGGAAGTTCTCCCTTGGGAAGAACTGGTAGACCCTGTCAAAGTTCCTTCTCTTGATAAATGGAGCGCTGTTGCTGTATTGCAACCAATCGTTAGGTAATGTTCTACGCCTAATTAAGCCCTCTATGTTGCGAGCTCTCCTAACCACGCGGCCTGCCGCAGTGTTGAACTCAGTAGGGTCAGCGCCAGCTATCTGCACATGTGCTATCAGCCAGGCGTACGGGTTGATGTCAGCGTATACAGCCCTCTTCCCTTTCCTAGGCGCCTCGAGCACCATTGAGCCGCTGCCGCCAAAGGGGTCAACTATTACATGATCGTCCTCATTGATTAGGCCATCAACGACCTCTATGGGCTTTCTGCCCCAGTACCTGACTAGCTGCCTGCTGTACACTAATGATCGTCCCAAAGTGGTTAAGGTGGACAGCACGGTAAAATAAAGTTATGTGTTATGTTAACTTACAGTTAACCCATGACTCATCGATCAGCCTGGCATACTTCAATAGGCACAACGCGGACCACTTACTGACCTTCAGCTCTTGAACCACTGGTGATAGGTCACAGGTCCTAGAGTTAATGCCTCTCTCCATAAGTACACAGCCGTAGCATCCATCAATGCACTGTGGCAGATGATAGGGCCATATGTACTGAATATTAGTATTTATTATTTCTTTTACATCATCAGCATTATTCCCCTGCTGGAGTCTATTTAAGATCCAATTCCTTATATACCTCCTTATATACGCTGAGTAAAGGTATCTAAATAATGATCTTGGAGGCTTAAAGTGAGTCTTCAAATATTTTTCGACAAACTCGTCAACTTCGGAAAGCACGTTTTGGTTATTTGGATTGTTTGGGTTAAGTAGAATACTTCTATACGGGGACAGCAGGTTCCGCTCTAATTGCCACCTAACTTCGCAGGCGTCCTTGCTCTCATGAGATATTTCGTAAGATATTAGTTTCTTGAGCCCAGTCTTGACATCATTTACTTTCAGTTGGTCACTGCCCCCGTCAACTAGTCTGTCGTAGTAAATAGTGTAAGAGTACGGCTCTCTGCTAATCACGTATGCGTTCAAGTCAAACTTATTGCCAGGAATTATCTCAAAGACATTCTCATGATAAATATTCTCTAGGAAGCCGCTCTTTGTAAGAACCTTCTCAAGAAGTATGTCTTGCCCCAGATGTGTGTCCACCTCAACCCTTATGAACTCTGTATAGTCCGTAATGCCTGTCAACGCTGTTAAAGCCTTCATAAGTAGATGCGATACCCCGTGAAGACCGTAGGCGAGGGCGAAGACAGATAGTATTTTCTTAACCTCGTCCTCATGATCCTGCAACAGTCCTTTTACATAGCCGCATTCTGATCCTGATCCAGAGGAAAGCAACTTATCCATCACTTGGGCTACTACATCAGTGATGGTATAATCTGACCCCGAACCGTGGTTATCGCTGCTTACTTTAGCGTTAATGGAATCGTATAACCTTGTTATCATTTTAACAGATGGTGAACCTGTTATTATCTTTTTACCATACAGTGTAGTCTTGGTGAAAAGTCCTATCCGTTTATAGCTGCAATTCTTATAGTTTTCGTTTCTGATCTCGTTTCTGATCTCTTTTATGAATTGCTCTATCGCTGATATCACTTCCTCATTTAAAAGCAATTTGAAGAGAGCGTCAGGCCTTTCAGCCCATAGCCAATCAATAAGTTTAACTGCTTTATCCCATGTAAAGTCTTTTATTGAGAACTTCACGACACCAGTGTTAAGTACTTTATCTTGGGGTAACGGAATGACTTCTTTATTGAACCTAGGTAATTCGTTTCCCCGCCTATCTGAGCTTTTTGATACTACTTTGTAAGTGTAAGGGCTTTTGGGCATATCCATAGGATACGAGATTATGACAGGACTTATGAAATTAATATAATCTGGCCTCCATCTATTTTGCCATGCTAAGCAGTCGTGCGTGTACGTCTCGCACCTAACTGTTATCTGAGAACCGACGTGTATGTATTCTAAGTCACCTCTGCACAGTTCTAGCATACTGTTGGAATCGCTGAGACATTCGAGACCTTCAAACCTGATTAAGGGGAATGATCTTAAGAACACATTAACATACTTAAGCGAGGAGATGAATAGCTCTGCACTAGCCGAGTGAACGCTACCTCCAGAAGTTTCGATATCAACCTCATAGCTAATCCTTTTCTGATCTTTCTGATCTCCGACAATGCCAGTAAGTTTGTCTTTAATGTATTTATCGATTATAATGAAGGAAAATAGCCAACAGTCTTTCTCTTCATTACCGTGTTTGCATTTAGTTATAACCTGCCACCCGGCTTCCGTCTTGTGTCTAGACGGAGAGCGTATTATCAACAGATACGTGTTTTCGGCCTCGCTTCTTTCCTTGAGGCAATTATCTTCGACGCAGGTTGTAACACCGCTAAGCACGGCTACATTATTAGCGCTTCTCTTCATACTAACAGTTCCGTAGTTCTTATTGAAAGTAAAAAGTATAGGATAGATGTGAATGCCCGAGCGATTCTCGCCTTCCGAATTTTCACTATTATGGCTGCGGCTCCATTTAGCTAGAGCATCCCGAAGTGCGTCATATCTTATTCTTACCGCATAAGTGCCGAGGCTTGAGATAGGTACTTCTAAATCTTTTTCTGTGCCATCACTAAAGATAACGCCCTTAAATGTCGCGACTTCGCTGCTTTTGATGGAGAGTTTTACACCATTAGCTCTCCCACTAATTACTAGTGTGCCAAGAAATGCGTTTCCGTAATGGAACGCCGAAAATAAGATGTCTAAGCTCATGGTTCATGACCCTCATAATGTTTAAATGGCACATTGCGAAGTACATCAACTCTGTTTACATTCCTTAGCATCTGCCTTCTTTTTTCTCTTTTTAACTTTATTTTGCCACCGCTGATCTCAACTTTGTCGAAAACAAGTAAGCATCCATTGCCTGGCTCGGAATAAGATACTGGATGGGGCATTGGCGTACCCAGTAGTAGTGCCATTATGTCATCGTATAATGTCATATGCCTATCGTCATGCAGCCATGAAGATAAACATATTTCATCAGATGCTATTATGGTACTTAAAATCATTTGCTCAGTTTCTTCAATAACATCCAAAGCTGTTTTTGATGATTCTTTTAGATCACTTGATTTGTTGACATCAATTATTTTATTAATATTGTTATCTATTTTTCTGAAATCTCTATCAACACTACGAAGTACGTCATAAATATTAGTTGCATATTCGTGAAGGTATTTAGATATAGAAAGTCTTCCTCTTTTAGCAAAAGGCCGCTCAATATTTCTTCTCAAAGAATAGACCATATCTTGTAATTTATCTACTTCTTCCTCTACTTCTTTAGCGTATTTCTGCCCTAGTCCTATTTCTTCCAAATCACGCTTTAAATCACGCTTTACGTCTCCAAGTCTGGTTTCTATAGCCATTAGATTATTAACTATTACATTAATATTACTAGATTTTTCATTAACAACTAATGACGCAGCTGGTATTATTCCTCTTGGCTTGTTTATCTCTTTACTAGAGAGTATCCGCTCGTACCTTTTACGGTTCTCAACTATCTTTTTGATATTATCTAATGTTTCATTAATTTTCTTATCATCACCTAAATAAAGTTTTAATAATGCCTGGACAACGGAGTCGTCAATAGAGTCTTTCGCATCTATTGTATCGATGATTGCCCCATCAAAGTATATCAGAGCCATGTATCTCGCTAAGGTCTCTCTATCAAGTTCAAGGCTATAACCTGGCCTGGTCAGATTATAGAGGTTCCTTATAGCCTCCATTTCATCTATTAGCATTATGTCCTTACCGACATTTCTAGCGAACACGGCGCCAAACGCCGTCCCGAAAGACCATTCGTCCCTGCCGCTTCTGCCGACCCTTTGGACGAAGCTCTCGCCAGAGGGCGGAGCACCATATTGGAGAACAACGGCAACCCCTGGTATGTTTACTCCCAGCTCAAGGGTCGACGTAGCTATTACCAAGTTCCAATTATCTTTACTGCTAAGGATCTTTTCAATTTCTTGTCTATATGTCTTTTCGAGGTCGGCATGGTGTTGTAGTACGTAGTATTCGTCGCACTCACCACTACCATCCTTTGGTTTGCAGATCCAGTATCTAGACCCTTTGCTACTTGTCCTCCCATATCTCGAGGCAGCCTCATATACGTTGTAAGCAAAGTTTTCAGCTTCCTTAACGATGTCAGGGCTTTGCTGCCTTTGTTGCGAATCAAGTAGTTTTTGCATATAACGTATATAGTTTTCTACATCATTCCACTTGTAGTAAAGCTGTAAATGAGAGTACCTGGCAAACAGCTGGTATGATCCACCTGTGTTCTGCTTTAGATTTAGATAAGTCAATAGTCTCTCTATGTATTTGTGACCTTCGTTATCCGGACACGCATTTTGCATAGTTTGACGAAGGAGAGGACTGACCAGCAACTTGTCTGCGTGGAAGCACTCTTTTGATAGACCTCTCCTGATGAAGTCTTTAAAGATCTCTTGTAGCGTTTCTTTGCTATCCACGAAAGCTATCGAGTGTAATCTATGCCCTAGACTTTTGCTCACTGCTGCTGTCCATATAGTTGTGGTGGCTAAGGTCTCAATGAACGGCGTCCTAGAGGCACCCATAGGTTCTGGGAAGTATACAGCTGTCACGTACAACTTCTTTTGTTTTGAGCTACTTATTTTATCATAATAAGATTCAAAAATTATATTCTTTTCGCCTTGGCTACTCTCTTCATAAGCCCTTTTGATCCAACCCCTAAGCAGCGACTCGTAAGGCGGAGATGAAGAACCTGAGGAATCACCGGTGGCCTTGGTGACCTTTGCCAAGTCAATTCCTCCTAGCTGCCTTGTACTCGTGCCTTGTTTAAGCACCTCCCTATCGCTCATGGTCGCACTTGACAATATGATGTCAAACTTCCTCTTCTGTATTAACTCCTTGAAGTCTTTATATAAATCGACGTTGTTTGAGAATCCTTCCCCCATTTCCTTTCTTTCCTTCAATAATGCTATCAATAGTAGTCGCAGAAGCAGGAAGTGTAGAAAGTCGCTCCTCTTCTTATCATTCATGAACACGTGGGCCTCGTCAATAACTATTGTGTTAAGTGAGGCTGCAAGATCGATAACCCACTTCGACCCTTCATATATATGTTTAGAAAGCATGGAGTCATTCGTTATGACAATAGCAGGCCTCTCTAGATTTTTTACTTCCTTACGTTCATGAACCCATTCAATAACTTCTTCCCGTCCACCATTCCATTTAATAACTAGCCTTCCCTCGTTATCATATTCAAGATGGCCCTCCCTGTTTTCATCGCGAGGCTCTATTTCAATACCGCCTCTAAACGTTGACCCCTTTACTTCTCCACTTGGGCTGTCCCCATCAAGTATGTAAATGTGAATAGTTTTATTGTTAATTTTTCTGTTTATATAATACATAAATCTTATAAAACGTTGCAATTGTTGCCTGGCAAGCGCCTTAGTCGGGTATATGATAACAGCTACTCCGTCGTTGTTGACCAATAACTTAAACGCCAGATATGTCATAAATATTTCGGTCTTGCCTGAGGCGGTTGGGGCTGAGATAACTACATTCTTTGGCCTATCAAATAGGCTGAGCATATCATCAAGCACAGCAAACTGATACTCGTAAAGCTTTTCAATTCCAATACTTTTTAGCGCGCCAATTATAATATCTATGGCGTTTATGTAACGGTCGCCTAGCTTTTGTCTTACGGACTTCTTGAAGTTATTATCATCATTATCGTTATCTAAGCTCCTGTTATGTTCGGGCAAAGGCTCCACCAGGAACGGCAGAACATAAGCCTCTAGGATCCTCCGTAGCGACTTCTCAAAGCCTTTAGTAAATGGCAACGGCGCCTCGTACCTTAGCAACTTAATTAGCTCGCCATGGGCTGTCTTGAAACATATTCTTTTTCTTTTCCAATCTCTTATTAACTTCCTTATTTTTTCGACATATTGGGAGTAAAGCCACTCCTTTCGTACTAGCTTTTTGAAGTAATCGTATAGCTTATCATCAAGCGTGTTATCATGTGTATCAAAATACATATATACATTGTCGACGTCATTTGATTCTATTACAGACTTACCCAACAGAACGTCATCTAAACGCTCCAGCACCCTGTCGTCAGCGCAAGGCATGTCTATCAATAACCTCCTTTTAATGAGAATGTCGATGAGCTTGCTAATCTTGTCTACAAAGCCCTCTACATCACTGAGGTCAAACTTCTTTATCAGCACGTCACTCTCGACAAGCATAGCATACAGGACGTCGACTATGGTCATTTGCGCGTCTACGTTATGCCTGCCAGAGAACCCGTGCTTAGCTATATAGTAGCCGCCATCGTTTTCTGTTGTGCAGATGTCTCCCAGCCTCATCAAGCAGATTTCGTGCTTCACTAACGATTGATATATATCGATTATGCCGTCCTCTCCAAGTCCTAGCTTCTCCAGCAGCTCATCATAAAAACTTAGCTGTGTTGACGTCTTTTGTCCCTCATTTTACCAGTTATTTCAATATCCTGAGGTCACTAATAAAGCTTAATCACAGGGGCTTTCGTACCCATCCTTGACGTAAGACCCTCGCGCTGGGGTACGCTCACAGCGTTCGCCCCCTACAACGTCTCGCCCTCATGAAAGGATGAGAGAGCCTCGCACGTGAAGAACCTAAGCAGCGCCCTGATACGCCTGCTGCTAAGGCCGTGTTAACTGGGGAGTTAACAACGCTTAGGGCTTATAGGACCTAACCGATAAGGTCTGAGCGATCTAGAGTTACTGGGCCTCTGGGCCTAGCAGCTCTATCAGTGCCATAGCCCTCCTTGCGTGCCTGTCACCGTCAGCCTTGTCAAAGATTTCCACGCAAATTTGCGTGGAAGACCTAAGGCATCGGCCTGAAGCCCAAAGGACTTTAAGGTTAGGGTCTTCATTACCTTCCTCAGCGCCTGAGCCCTAGGCGCCTGCAGAGGTCAGCCTCCTGGCCGCCTGGGCGCCTCCTATCACCTTCCTCAGCTCCCTGTAGACTTCGTCAAGCCTCATCAGGCCTAGGTCGTTATCGTCAAGGTTCAGGGTCCAGAGGGTTACTGCGTCCTCCAGCGGCCTGAGCTCGTCCTCGAGCGACAGCAGGTGGTATATGTGTGTAAGGGCTGAGGGGTTTGGCACGACTACCCAGACGTTAGATAGGGCTTCTCCGAGGAGCTCCTTCCTCCTCAATATCGCGGTCCAGACCTTGTGAATTATCGTGCCTGTGCCGTAGAGGGTCTCTACCTCAACGTCGAGGCCTCCCCTGAGGCCCAGCGCCTCGGAGCACCTCCTGCTCACGTATATGTCAGGGACCACGTTCAGCTCCTCCTGCCTCCTCCCCGCCTCGCTGGCTAACAGCGCCTTGGCCTCGTCCTCCGTCTTGACGCACTCAAGGGCTCTCCTGAAAGCCTCCTCCCCGCCTAAGCCCTTCTCCTTGAGGTGCCTGCTTATATGACTCACGAGCCTAGCGAAGACGAAGGCCTTGACTAAGTAGTGGACCCTCGACTCAAGGGACTCATCAATGGCAAACTCCATCTCCCCCTCAAGACTCGGCCACGCCCTCAGGGCGAGCCTGGTGGCCTCCGGGGGCTTCACAACCTTACTCAGCTCCTCGAGGAACTCCTCCTCAAGGCCTACGGCGTAGTCGGAGACTGAGGTCTCCGCGCCTTGCGAGGACCTCTGCTCGCCGCGCCCGTACATGAGTTCTGCGAACTTCCTGAAGGAGTCAACGTGCTCAGGATCCACCTTAACCTCGTAGGGGGCGTCGTAGAGCTTCCCGTAGCCCTTTACCCCTGGGCCCTCCCCAGGCCTGAGTAGGCCCAAGCCTACCTTGAGCTTGAGCAGAGCGCGGGGGCTGCCGTAGACTACGAGGAAGCCGTAGCCCTGGGAATAGAGCTCCCTGACCCTCTGCTTCAGGAAGTCGATCACCCTCTTACTTAAGTCATCCAGCTTCGCCCCCCTAAGGTCTATCACGTATATGCTGGAGCCGGCCCTGATGTCGCTCGGCAGGTATATGTTGAGCCTGTTCCTTATGAAGTCCAGGTCCACGTGGTAGGGGGTCGGCAGGCCACCCATGACCGCGCGGTACCTCTCCCTGAGGACCCTCTTGAGCAGCTCAATGTAGTCCAGAGAGTCGTCACAGGCCTCGTTACCTTTCTCGTCTGTGTGGCACGGGGTGTAGGCGAAGACCACGATAGGCCTCTCGCCCAGCACCCTCCCAACGCCGATGATCGAGTCAAGGGGGCCAAGGTCTAGTCCCTCAACGCCTGTCGCCTGCCTTGCCTGGCTCAAGGACTGAGCCACCTCTGGCTGAGGAGAGGGACCACCCTTTAATATGCCCAGCTCCTCGCGGCCCGTTACCTTGAAGGCTAAGTTAGTCATCTCGTTCGCCTTCCTGAAGGCAAGGGACAGGGAGGCCTCGCCAGGGGACCTACGTGAAACATTGAATGACGCGACAGCGCTGATGCCCGGCTCAAGCGTCCATGGCCAAATGATGAGAGGCGCCTTCAGCAGCCCGGCTGGCGGCCCCGCGGCCCTGATCACTAGCTGGGGCCTCAGGCCCAGGGACTGACCGCTTGGCGTAGACAAGGTGGCGGAGGGTCTCTTGACGCCGATGCTCATGACTATGTGGGCCTTAAGCTCAACGTTCCTCGGGGCCGGCGCCCTGAGGAGCTCGCTGGGCAGCCTGGCGGGCGAAGCGTTGATCATCACTGCGGCCTTTGGCCTTGGTAGGGGGCCGGCCCATGTGAGCAGCTGAGGGTGCCCGCGGCCAGGGGGCGACGAATTAATGAGTAACATCGCCCTGGGCTTGGGGTGAGGGCTTGCTACCCATATTGTCAGCGGAAGAGGACCAGGGGTAGGTCCTGAGCTCGTAAGCTTTACGGAGGCCCTCAGCTCAGGCCTCCTGAAGGCAAGGGAGGACTTAAGGAAAAGGGAGGGAGTGAGTACCTTAATGGACTTGATAAAGGTCCTTGGAGATGAGCCGAGGAACATTAGACTTATTGGGGGCCTCAGACTAACGACTTTGCTGATTAATTTAATTGCCGTGTGCTCCCTCGGCGGCCTAAACATGAGGGTAAACAGGGGTGTTCTAGGCCGTGCCCTTACCAGGCTGATCACGTTCACCTTTGCGCTAAGCTGCGGTAGCAAGCTCCAGTAGTTAAGACGTTCAGCCGAGACCTCTGCACCTAAGGCCTCCTGCTGGGCTTCCCTGCGCGAGGGACGTCTTGGCTTCTGTTGCTCTTCCTCCTCCCTATGGCTGCTTCTGACTGCCTTCTGCTGCTCCTCAGCAACCATGGACTCCCGTTTTTGCTTACTTTCCTCCGCTTGTCTTCACCTCCCTGTACACGGCTGAGAGGAGCCTCGCGTTCACAAATATGAGCGGCGCGGTCTCTTGATGCGATTTCCCGTACCTCTCCCAACTCCCAGTCACAACTCTTATGAAGACCAGGCCAAGAGACATGAGCCTTTGCAGAGGCCTAGCGAAATCCAGAAGCTCCCCTATGGGTATTCTCACATCTGCTTCCCTTGCCGAGAACCATGTTTGCGGCGCACTTGGATCAATTAACGATACAGTTAGAGCGCCGTAATCTGACGGTACGAAGTAACCCTCCTTACTGTCGATTGCAGCTACTGAGAAGGCCAAAGAGTCGGATGGCCAGAAGTTGGAGGTCGTCATACAAGAGCCGAGCAGCTTATCGCTATATCCGTTCTTGTACACTTTGCCGCCGCAAAGCTGTTGAGAAATCTTGACTAAGTCGCTTTTTATTTTATCAAAGCTCTCTCCAATAAATCCCTTGGCGTAGCGCATTACAAAGTCAACGAATCCTGAAGGATCGAACTTAACAGGCCCCTCCCCTTCAACGCAGCCTAAGTATGGGCCTTGAACGCCATATAGAAAATCCCAGATAACATAGACGAGGTCCCTCACGTTTGTCCCAATATGTTGACTAAGATCAAGGGCTGAAAACATATTCAATCCATGGACCTTATCACTATATACTGTTGTACACTCGATACTATCACCAGTACGTTTATAGTAAGACGGCACCTTTGGTGAGTACAGGTTTTCCCGTTTATTCCCCTCATGCCGTGGATCCGAAGCCATAGTAACTATGTCAACGTTAGGTGAAAGGCTTCTGATCCTATATGTAAAGCCGTACTTGTTGGCCAATTCGCTAAACCTGCTGTCATGCACGTCAATGCCATACAATATCTTCAGTGTGTGGGGGCTTGAGGAGTAGAGGGCTAGGGCAAGCCACAATATTGGGTTATACTCGGGCAAGAGCTGTAGTGCTTTGTTAATCAGGTCCTCCAAAGCCTTGATTATGTCCTCTGCGGAGCTCGGCCTATCAGTGATGCATTCGGGCGTTCTGACGGTGTTGCTTAACGCTTTATATATAAATGTTGTTAGGAAGTACATAAGATTTAGGTCGTTAACCATTATCGTCTCCCAGGCTGAAAGGGCGTTCTTGCCATAGTAGCTGTAAAGCGCCGGCTTCACGTGGGTGACCTCGACCTCAGCTTTATCGTTAGCGCCGACCCCGAGGCCGTAGTAGAAGAGCCTCTTGACGGACTCGCAAGGAAAGCAGGAGTTGAAGTCCAGACTCGCCTCTGGGTCCTTCACTAGGGCCTCGACGCACTCGTCTTTTATTCCGCCGAACAGCACCGCGTCTAACAGGTTCTTGTCGGAGGTTAGGCCTGAGAGGGGCTTCCCTGCGAGCCCCCTCACGTAGTCAACCATCGACTTAAACCTGCAGAGCGATGAGTAAAAGTTAGCCAGGTCCTGCTCAAAGAACTTCCTCCAGAGGTTCTCGTCGGTGAAGTCTGGTGGCCCTGAGTAAGTGGCCCCCTGAGAAGCGGCTGTCATAGTAGTCCCCAAGCCTTAAGTTGCGAGAATCTCATATATAAATATACTCCCCCTCAAAAGTGGAGTATGTCCTTAACATCTCTGGGTTGGCCTTTGATACCTACTTCTTTAGGCTCTTCCTAAAGCCAGTTGATCTACACGTCAACGTTAGCTGGCCTTACACGCAACAGAGGAGGCGAAAACCTATTACGCTTGAGGTACCCTAATGTTATTCAGCCCCGAGCCAAAGACAAGCAGGGAGGACTTCTACGACTTCAATCGCGAGCTCTCAGCGCTGGTAAGCGCCCTGAGGGCCGAGAGGCTGACAAAAGGGGCGAAGCTACGGGGGACATGAGGGAGGCACATGATGGCAGTGCGAATACGCCATTAGAGGGACTGCATGACAACCTGCGCCCACCCCAAACAGGTAGTTGCCGCTGCTCGGCGGTGTGAAGTAACCACTTAGGCTTACTGTAAAGCTTTGCCGACCGTGCAGTGTTTAGTCGCAACAGCGCCGCTGGGCGCGTTCGTGCTCGGGTCATAGGTCACTGTTATGCGCATGTAATCGCCTAGGTTAAAGCGTCCCAGCCAATACTGACGCCATCTGGCGATGGGGAGCAGCGCTCATGTAGTAGGCCATGACAGCCACAAGACAGCTCCAATTGCCGCGCCGTAATCCTCAAGGCTCCGTCCTCCGGCTTGGCGTTGGGGCGGTGCGCCGCTTAATGAAGCCCCATGCGAGTTCGGCTAGGGCTATTATAATGCCAGTGCCGTATGGGGCTGAGTTGGCTTGTAATGCCCACGATGGCTTGTGAGGGGCGTTAATTCTGGGGCGCGACGCCTGCTGTGACTTGTTGATGTAAGCGACGTCATTACTGACCTTAACCCAGTACCGCCTTTTCTGCCAGACTCTGCTCAGGCCCCTACCATCGACAAGACTAATGATGATGTCCTGCCAGCGTACTCCTCGCTGAAGTCATTATCTAACTGCCCTGGCCCTTTGAACACGCCTCTTCACAGTGTGAATCAGCTCAGCGGGTTAATTAGCCTTGGCCATGCTCAGGGCCCCTCCTCTGGCCTTAACCCCACTGGGCGCCCGTGCACCCAAGCCTCCTCAAGGGCGTTAGTAAAACAGGCATTTGAGCCCTCTAAGCCGAGGGCCACCGCCGATCGAGAGCCCCTAAATCCCGAGGCCAATCTTAAGGTGGAAAACAAGAATAAGGCGGGGAGCCCGGGCTTATGAAGAGGCCGTCAAAGGGGAATGTAAGTAACAAAAATCGACATAAGAATTTAATTAAATGTGAAGTAGGAATAGTTTGGTGATGGCCTGCCTGAGATCCTCATTACCCAGGTCGCAACCCTTCTCGCATGCTCTGTAAACATCCAGGTATAGCCTTGAGAGTAGTTTGCCAGAGACTGCCGCAGTCTCATAGAGTGCGTGCGCCTTGGCTAGCTTCTCGTCACCATTAATCAATGCGTAGAGCATTAGGGCTAACTGAGCCCTTGAATTTTTGAGGGCGAGTAGCTGGACTAGGGACTTACCGTCAAGCCCATATGCCAATCCCCTAAACTCATCACTCAATGACTTAGCGTCAAAACCAAGCCCCTTAAGCAAATTCAACTTCTCCCCTTCTAAAATCCGTTCACGAAAAGTTTTGATTAACGCTTCTTCTCTTAGCAGTTCAAGAGCAGCACCATCTC
>Ga0167615_1000122_pt1 | contig 27355 bp, 25 predicted proteins | sample BED_Mat_host_9_1_FD_111800 | JGI IMG/M metagenome (GOLD analysis project Ga0167615, IMG submission 111800) | Extremophilic microbial mat communities from Yellowstone National Park, USA - BED_Mat_host_9_15 (v2) (version 2) | ecosystem: Environmental > Aquatic > Thermal springs > Hot (42-90C) >... | reverse complement strand
TGGGGGTTGTAGGGTGGCCGGTGAGCCACTCCCGCTCCCCGGCGATGCAGGGGGCTGCCCTGGCCGCTGCCGGGCTGCCCCACCGCTACCAACGGCTGCCGGTGCCGCCCGATCTGTTCCGCCAGACCGTTACCGCCCTTCCCGAGCTGGGGTTCCTCGGGGTGAACGTGACGATCCCACACAAAGAGGCAGCGATCGCCGTTGCCGACCAAATCGATCCCGAAGCGGCAGCGATCGGCGCTGCAAACACCCTCCGCTTCGAGCGGTCCGGGATCAGGGCCTATAACACCGACGGCAGAGGGGTGATAAAGGCTTTGGAGCAGGTCCTAGGGGAGGGAGCCCTGGCTGGGGTCGAGGCGGTCGTGCTTGGAGCCGGTGGGAGCGCCCGGGCGGTCCTTTACGCCCTGCGCCAGGCCGGCGCCCGTGTGGCGGTCTGGGCACGCAGGCCCGAGCAGGCCCGCCGTCTCGCCAGCGAACTGGGGGTTGGGGTCGTGGAGCGGCCCCAGCCAAGCCAGCTCGTGGTGAACTGTACGCCCGTTGGCCTTGCGCAGGCGAACCGTCTGCCAATCGAACAGTCGGCCACCGCTGCAGATCTGCTCAACCAGGTTGGCATTGCGCACGATCAGCTGGATAGGTATGGGTTCCTTCTCGACCTCGTCTACGGCACCGCCCAGACACCCCTTGTGGAGGCGTTTCGGGCCGCCGGCCGGCCTGCCCTTGACGGGCGGGCTGTGCTGCTTTGGCAAGGAGCGCTTAGCTTTGAGCACTGGTTTGGCTACCTCCCCCCGCTCGAGCCGATGGCAGCTGCCCTTGACCTCCCCTGGCCGCTTGCGGCCCGCTAGGGTGGAGGTGAGAGCAAGGTGAGCCCCCGCGCGCCCAAAGGCACGAGGCGTCCGCGGACCCTCAGCGAACCGGACGACGAGCCGGAGGTCGTCCGTGCGCCTCCTGAACCGGAGCTTGAGGAAGACCTAGCTCCGCCGCCCCGACGGGGGCGGATTCCGCCGGTAAAGCGCAACGGCAACGGCCGGGCCGACCAAAGGCCCCGTCCTGCTGTGGGCAGGCCACGGCCGACGCCGGCCGTGGAAGCCCCTGGGCGGGTCCAGCCGGTTGAAGAAGAGGACGAAGGGGAGGAGTTCCCACCGTTCCGCCGACCGCCGGCAGGGGCGGTCGTGGTACCGGCAGAGGAGCTGCCGGCTTCGCCGCAGGACGGAAAGGAGGGGGAGGCCGAGGAGGAGCTCCAGACAGCAGCAAAGGAGGGGGAGGAACGGCACGGTCGTCCCACCGCGCCATCGGCAGCGGAGGAGGACGCTGGAGCCGAGCAGGCGGTTGCCGAGGCGGTGGAGGTAGAGGAGGAGGTAGCGGAGGAGGAGCCTGCTGTCGAGGAGGATCTATCCCAGGAGCTGGCCGAGGAGGAGCCTGCTACCGAGGAGGAGGTCCAACCAACCGATTCCAGCCCTCAGCAGGGGGTTGAACCACCCGAGGTGGAGGAGGTCCCCAGCCCTCCCGCAGAGCCTACCCAGGCCGCCGGCGCCGCTGCGGGCCCGGAGGAGGTCGCGGACGGTTCCGATCCGGCCGCTTTGGAGCCGCACGCCGCCGAGGAGGCGGTCGAGGGGGCTTCAACCGAGCGGGTCGAGGAGCAGCAGGACGGTTCGAGCCAAGCGGAGGGCGCCCCTGAACCGCTCCTCGAGGGGGCGGAGCCCCTCCTTGAGGAGGACGAGGGGCCGGAACCGCTCCTCGACGAACTGGGTAAGCCTCAATCAGCGGCTGCAAACGGCTCAACCGGATCAAGCCAAGCCCTTGCTGCGCTAGAGGCGGAGATCCTTGACGTTGAAAAGCTGCTTGGGGAGAAGCAGCCGGAGGTCTCCCTCGAGCCGGGGCAGGAGCAAGTCGCGGGTGGGATTCCCGGCCTAATCCCACCGACCCACAGCGATGCCCGCACCCGCTCCCTACCCGAGGTGATCCTCCAGCTCGAGTTCGCCTCGCCGGAGCAGGTTGCAAAGGCGGAAGAGGAAAGCCGGCTGCGGGGGATCAACGCGGAGCTGATCCTCCTTGAAACGGGAGCGATCAGCGAAGACCAGCTTGCCCGGGCCCGGGCGGAGCGCAGCGGCCTTGACTACATCGACCTCACCACCTTCCAGGTCGATCCTGCGGCGACGAGCCTGATCACCAACCAGTTCGCCAAGCGGTACCAGGCCGTCCCGGTCGCCCTCCTCGACGGGGGCAGGACGGTGCTTGTGGCGATGGCAAACCCCTCCAACGTCGTTGCGATCGACGACCTGAAGATCATGACCGGCAAGGAGGTGCGGGTTGCCGTTGCCTCCCCCCAAGACATCACCGACCTGATCGCGCGGATGGACCGCCTCGAGCCGGTGATCGGCGAGGGGCCGGATCTAGAGGAGGAGGCCGGGGAGGCCCTTGAGGTCCGGGAGACCGCGGAGGACGCGCCGATCGTCAAGCTGGTCAACCAGATCATCGCCCAGGCGGTCGAGCTTGGCGCCTCCGACCTCCACTTCGCGCCGACCGCAAAGGACCTAAGGGTGCGGTTCCGGATCGACGGCGTGCTGCGCGACATCACGACGGTCCCGAAGCGGGTTGCAGCGGCTGTCGTCTCAAGGGTGAAGATCATGGCCTCCCTAGACATCTCCGAGAAACGGATGCCGCAGGACGGCCGGGTTGGGCTGAACATCGATGGCCGCCACGTCGACCTCCGCGTCGTCACCTTGCCCTCGGCCAAGGGAGAGGCGGTGGTGATGCGCATCCTCGACAAGGACTCCGTGGTGATGGACCTCGACCGCCTGGGGATGGCGCCGCGGGACCGGGAGCGGTTTGAACGGGCCTTCCACCTCTCCCATGGAGCGGTTCTGGTGACCGGACCGACCGGATCCGGCAAGACGACAACCCTTTACGCCGCCTTGACCAAGCTCAATACCAAAGAGCGGAACATCATCACGATCGAGGACCCGGTCGAGTACCAGCTGGAAGGGGTTACCCAGATCCAGGTCCAGCCGAAGGTTGGGCTCACCTTCGCAGTCGGCCTGCGGACGATGGTTCGGGCCGACCCAGACGTGATCATGGTCGGTGAGATCCGGGACCGGGAGACGGCCCAGATCGCGGTCGAGTCGGCGCTTACCGGCCACCTTGTCCTCTCAACCCTCCACACCAACGACGCGCCCTCGGCGATCCACCGGCTGATCGAGATGGGGATCGAGCCGTTCCTCGTCGCCTCGGCGGTGGAGTGCGTGCTTGCCCAGCGCCTGGCTAGGACCCTTTGCTCCCACTGCAAGCGGCGGACCGTGATCAGCGCCGAAGCGCTGCGGGCAAACGGCTTCGATGCAAAGCGGGACATCGAAGCCTACGAACCGGTCGGTTGCGCCCGCTGCGGCGGCACCGGATATCGGGGCCGGATCGCTATCTACGAGGTGATGCTGATGAGCAAGGAGCTGCGGGAGCTAGCTTTGGCACGGCGGTCGGCCGACGAACTGCGGGAGGTTGCGGTCAGCCAGGGGATGCGACGGATGCGGGACGACGGGCTGGAAAAGGTGCGGCGGGGGATTACCGCCCTGCCCGAGATCCTGCGGGTGATCGGCTCAACCACCTAGACCCCTCGAACACCTGTCCAGCGTGGCCGCTCCCTTTAGGGCGATCTTTGGAAGCGGCCGATTTCGAGCGGTGATGGAGTTTGACTTCGCAGACCTCCTTAAAGAGGTTGTCGCCCGCAACGCTTCAGACCTCCACCTAAGCGTTGGCGCCCACCCGGTCCTGCGGATCCGTGGCCGGTTGATGTCGTTGAACGAATACCCGGTGCTCAGCTCAACGATGACCCGGGAGATCGTCTACTCGATCCTTTCCAACGACCAACGGCAGAAGCTGGAGACCGATTGGCAGATCGACTTCGCCTACTCGGTCCCTGGCTACGGCCGGTTCCGGGTTAACGCTTACTACCAACGCGGATCGGTGGGCGCTGCCTTCCGGTTGATCCCCTTTGGGTTGGCCTCGATCGACGAGCTTGGCCTTCCCCCCGTGATCCACGAGTTTGCCCGCAAGCCGCGGGGGTTCATCCTCGTCACCGGCCCCACCGGGTCCGGTAAGTCGACGACGTTGGCAGCGATCATCGACGAGATCAACGAAACAAGGGAAGAGCACATCCTCACGATCGAGGACCCGATCGAGTTCCTGCACAGCCACAAACGGTGTTTGGTCAACCAGAGGGAGCTTGGCTCCGATGCCCAAAGCTTTGCCGCCGCGCTCCGCGCAGCGCTCCGTCAGGACCCGGACGTGATCCTGGTCGGCGAGATGCGGGACCTGGAGACGATCTCCACCGCCCTGACCGCAGCGGAGACCGGCCACCTCGTCTTTGCCACCCTCCACACCCAGGACACCGCCCAGACGGTCGACCGGATCATCGACGTCTTCCCGCCCCACCAACAAGGTCAGGTGCGGGCCCAGCTGTCGGTTGCCCTCCAAGGGATCGTTACGCAGCAGCTGCTGCCTACCGCTGACGGCTCCGGGCGGGTTGTCGCCTGCGAGGTGCTGGTACCCACGCCAGCGGTCAGGAACCTGATCCGGGAGGGAAAGACCCACCAGATCTACTCCGTCCTCCAGACCTCCTCTAACGTCGGCATGCAGACGATGGATGCCGCGCTGGCGAAGCTGGTCCGGGAGGGGAAGATCACGCGGGCGACCGCTGAAGCAAGGTCTACAAACCCCGAGGAGTTGCGCCGCCTGCTTGGCACTCCGGGCGGCCTTGCGGTAGCGGCCTGAGATGGGTACCTACGTCTTTACCGTTGCCGACCTCTCCGGCCTCAAGCAACGGGGCGAGGCGGAGGCCGAGTCTCGGGACGCCCTTGTCAACCAGCTAAAGGCACGGGGGCTGATCGTCCTCGACGTGGGGGAGAAGGGCGGCTCCCGGGAGCTCACCCTTCCCAGCTGGATGCGGCGGGTCTCGGCCTCGGAGCTCGCGATCTTCGCCCGGCCGCTGGCGACCCTGATCATCTCCGGCGTGCCGATCCTGCGCGCCCTTGCCGTCCTCGAGGACCAGACCGAACATCGCTTCCTGCGGGAGACGATCGTCGACGTCCGCAAAAGGGTCGAGGGGGGCTCGACCCTTGCCGAGGCCCTTGAAGCCCACCCCCGGGTCTTCAACCGGTTGTTTGTCGCGATGATCAGGGCTGGGGAGTCCGGCGGCGTCCTGGAAAGCGCGCTCGAGCGGATCGCCGACCAGCTTGAAAAGGACGCCTCGCTGCGCCGGCAGATCAGGTCGGCGATGGTCTACCCCTCGTTGGTGATCGTCTTTGCGATCGTCGTCCTCGCTGCGTTGGTCAGCTTCCTGGTCCCGGTCTTCGAAGGGATCTTCAAGGAATTCGGGGGCAAACTGCCCGGTCCAACCCAGATCTCGGTCAGCCTCTCCCACGCCTTCACCCACCGCTGGTTCGGCGTGCTCCCGGGAATCGTCGGGATCATCCTCCTGTTGGTAGCGATCGTGGTCGCCTTCCTGCGCTGGAAGAGCTCCTCGTGGGGCAAGCCCTACTGGGATCGGTTCCGCCTCCGGGCACCGATGAAGATCGGCTCGATCGTCAAGGAGATCGCGGTTGCCCGTTGGGCCCGGACCCTCTCCTCCCTTACCGCTGCCGGCGTCCCTCTCCTCCAGGCGCTGGAGATCGTTGGCGAGACCAGCGGCAACGTGGTCGTTGAGAACGAGATGGGGGAGGTGATCGCTTCTGTAAAGCGGGGCGGCTCCCTCTCCGAGCCGATCTCGAAGTCGAAGGTCTTTCCCCGGATGGTCTCCCACATGATCGGCGTCGGCGAGGAGACCGGTGAACTGGACGGAATGCTTGCCAAGGTCGCCGACTTCTACGAGGACCGCGTTGCAGCCTCCGTAAAGGCCCTCACCTCGATCATGGAGCCGATCATGATCGTGGTCGTCGGCGCGATCGTCGGCTTTATCGTGATCTCGATGTGGCTCCCGCTGTTCGAAGTCTACAACCGCGTTCCGTAGCGGCCGCTGCGCTTTAGCGGTCGCCGACGCCGCTTTCCGCGGGCAGACGGACCACGAAGTGGGCCCCTGGGGAGCGGTCGAGCAGGGATAGCTCTCCCCCCATGCGCTGGGCTAGCTCCCGGCCGATCGCTAGGCCGAGGCCAAACCCTGGGGACCCTGATCCCCGGCTGCCCCGCTTGAAGCGGTCGAAGATCAGCTCCCGCTCGGCGGGATCTACCCCTGGCCCTTGATCGCTTACCACCAGCTCCGCCTTCCCGTCCTGACGGCCGACAGCGATCTCGACCGCGCTTCCTGCCGGGGCTACCCGCAGCGCGTTGTCGATGAGGATCCGTAGGATCCGAGCCAACGCCCCGGGGTCCCCCCGCCCCCAAACCGGTTGGCGGTCGGTGCGGACCTTGAGCTCGACTTGCTGGCCGCTTGCGCTCAGCTCCAGTTCCGCGGCCACCGCCCGCGCTAGCTCTCCCAGCTCGACCGGCTCGCTGCGCAGTTGGACCCCGGAGTCGATCCGGCTCAGGTCGAGGAGGTCGGCCGCCAGCTTGGAGAGTCGGCGGGCCTGCTGGCGGGCCCGGCCGGTACGGTCCCGGGCGTCCTCGAGGTCGAGCTGGTCCGGCTGAAGGTCTTCCTCGACAAGCTCCAGCAGTCCCTCGAGGGAGGCAAGGGGGGTGCGGAGCTCGTGGGAGGCGACGGCGATGAAGGACCGGAGCGCCTGCTCTTGGTCGGCAAGCCGTTCCTTCATCGAGCGGAGGCTGGCAGCGACCTCGCCTACCTCGTCCCCAGCCGTCTCGATCCGTACCTCCGTGCTTGGCCCGTGCTGTTCCAAGGCCCGGGCTGCGTCCCGGAGCTGCCGGAGCCGGCGGACCAGCCTCCCGGAGAGGCCGAAGCCGATCAAGAGCGCGCTCCCCAGCCCCGCCGCTGCGGCGACGAGGAAGGCGTTTTCAACGGTTGAGACGGCGTTGGCGACGTAGTCGAGGTGCTTGAGGGCGACCAGGACGTCCCGTTCCTTGCCGATTCGAACCGGCTTGGCGACGATGTAGAGGGTGCCCCTCAGCGCCGAGGTGCCGCGGTGGGTTTCCAAGACGCGAAGGGCAAGCGGGTAGATCGGTGGGATGTCGAAGTCTCCCGGCCCCTGGGGAATGCCAACCGGCGTGAGGTGGGAGCTGAGGAGGTAGGGCTGGGCCCCCTGCTCCCTGCGCAGCAGGCCGAGGATCGCACGGACTTCTGCGAATTCAGGAAGCCCGGTTTCAGGGTTTGGCTGGAGCTCGGAGAGCTCCGCTCTTGCCTCGGCAACCGCCGTCTGCAGGGAGCCCTCCGCGCTTGACCGAAGCCGCTGCTCCAGCGGGGAGAGGAGGGCAAGGGCGGCTACGCCAAGCGTGATCGCGCTGGTGAAGAGCAGCGCGGCGAGGAGCCGGGGCCGCCAGCCCAAGGTCAGCCTTTTGCGGAGCGAGCTCACCTCATCCGGTTTGGGGAGGGCTGTAGAAGCGGTAGCCGGCCCCGCGGACGGTCAGGATCAGCTTTGGTTGGTCCGGCCGCTCCTCGATCTTCTCCCGCAGGTGGCGGATATGGACGTCGATCGCTCGGGGGTCGCGATAGGCGGAGTCCCCCCAGATCGCCCGCAACAGCTCCTGGCGGTTAAACAGCCTCCCGGGCTCGGAAAGGAGCTTCGACAACAGCTCGAACTCGGAGAAGGTCAGCCGCACCTCCCGGCCGTTCACGCGCACCTCGTGGCGGGACCGATCCAGCATCACCGGGCCAACCTCAATGATCTCCCGCTCCGGGAGCCGTGCGCCGGAGCGGCGGAGCACGGCGCGGATCCTGCTGCGCAGCTCGGCAAGGCCGAACGGCTTGGTGACGTAGTCGTCGGCGCCGGCCTCTAGCCCTTGGACGGCGTCGGCCTCGCTGTCCAGGGCGGTGAGCATGATGATCGGGACCATGTTGCGCCGAGCCCGCAGCGTCCGGCAGACGTCGTAGCCGGAGGGGCTTGTGCCGAGAGCGACGTCGAGGAGGAGGACATCGTAGGGGTTGGTGGTTGCCTCCTCGATCGCCTCCGTGCCGCTGCCGACGGCGTTCACCTGGTGCCCTTCGCGGGAGAAGGAGCGGCTGAGCATCTCCCGGAGCTCGGCCTCGTCGTCGACAACCAAGATCCTTAGTGCTCCGTTGGTCTCCATTTATCCCCGATTGAGACTAGCGAGCAAAGCGGAGGTTCACGTTGTCTTTCTGGACCGAGGCGGCCGGCCAACCGCTGAGCCCAGGCCTCCGACCGGATAACCTGCCGGCCGTGGCTGCCAGCTCCGAACCGACGCCGTCCCCCGCTGAGGGCAGCCGTTGCATGCCCTGTTGCGGCCGCGGCAAGGTCTACGCCTTGGAAGGGGGAACGCGGCGGGAGTTGCCGTGTCCGTGGTGCGAAGGGACGGGGATCCGCAAAGAGGGGTTGGACGCCCAAGCCCGCTGGAAAACGGAGGGAGCTGCCCCCGATCGGCCCGACCCTGGGGCGGACTCATAAGCGGCCCTGCGCCGGCCGCTGCTGCTTGCCCGCCGCCGCTCTCGGCCACCCGCCGGCCCCAACCCTCTCCGCCTAAGATCGCCTCGAACGGTCGTTGAACGGTAGCGAAGACCCCTGCGTTATCCGTCCAATCTGACCTCAACGGCTTTAGCGCCCCGCCTCAGGACCCGATGGGGCTCGCGGAAATGAAAACCGCCGGTCCGAGGCGTGGGGGTTACTGAGCACGGAAGGCAGAGCCCGCGTTGCTGCTGCCCAAAAAGCGACGGCAGCGCCGCCATCGGGGCGACCGCTGAGGGCCGGCTCCTAGGTAAAGGAGTGGTGGATTAGATGTTCACAAAGATCCGTCAACAGGCAGGTGGTGAGGGTGGTTTCACCCTGATCGAACTGCTTGTGGTGATCCTGATCGTTGGGATTCTCGCGGCAATCGCGATTCCCTCCTTCCTGTCGCAAAAGAACAAGGCATACTCAGCCCAGGCTGAGGAACTTGCCCGTTCCGTTGCGACAGCCCTTGAAACCTACGCAACGACAAACAACGGCGAATACACCGGTGCAGAACTGAAGAAACTGCACGAAATCGAGCCGACCATTCCGGAAAGCGGGCAGAAGGAAGGCCTGACGCTATCCCTTGAAAACGTCTCCTCAACCTCGTACAAGGTCAAGGTTGTGGTGAACAAGGTCAACACAGGCACCACGCCCGCCAATCCGGAATTCGGTCTGGAACGGACGGCCAACGGGGAACAGAAGTACCCCTGCGCGCCGGCCAACATCAAGTTTGGTTGCCCGACAAGCGGGGAATGGTAAAAGCCTAAGCAAAGGTCTTGTCTGAAGGCAAAAGGCGGCAGCTGCCGCCTTTTGCCTTTTAAATCCCCCTAAAGCGATCGGGACCTGCAGCCGATACCGGCTCAGAGGCAGTGGACTAAGTGGGAGGAAGATGGCCGCTATCAGAGATAGAGCAAGGGGTGTCGGTGGATTCACCCTGATCGAACTGCTTGTGGTGATCCTGATCGTTGGGATTCTCGCGGCGATTGCGATCCCAACCTTTCTCACCCAACGAAACAAGGCCTACGCCGCCCAGGCGGAGGAATTTGCCCGCTCGATCGCAAGCGCGTTGGAAGTCTATGCGAGCCAGAACAGCGGGCAGTACGAAGGGGCCGACCTGGCGGCTTTAAACCAGATCGAGCCGACGATTCCTGCCAACGGGAAGCGGCAAGGCCTGGTTGCGTCGGTTAGCGTAGAACCGGCGGCCTACGTAGTTTCGGTCGAAGTAACCAAGCTGACCGTCGGCAAGCGCCATCCGACCTTTGAAATCAGGCGGGAAGCGACCGGGGAAAGCCTCTACAGCTGCCGCCCGCCTGCAACCACCGTTGGCTGCCCGCCAACCGGGGTCTGGTAGGTCGGGAAGCGGGGTGGCGGCCCTCAAGTCAACCCCGCTAGAGGCCGATTTGGGTGGCGATCGGATGGATACCGACTTCCCCCGCGTTAGTAGCCGTGTAAGTAGCGAGGAGGGCTTTAGCTTTGTCGAGCTGCTTGTCGTGATCCTGCTGGTGGCGATCCTCGCTGCAACCGCCACCGCTGCTTTCCTCAGCCAGCGCGGAAAGGCCTACACCGGCTCTGCCAAGCAGTTGGCAAGCGAGGCGCAGACCGCGGTCGAGGCGATCGCGACCGCCAACAACGGCCGTTACGGTGAAGGCAGCCGCTCCTTCATCACCCCTTCCGAAGTCCACGCCTTTGAACCGGCGATCCCGATTAGCGCAAGCCAGGGGGGCGGAAGCGGCGCTTGGCTTGCTGAAGCGCGGGCGACCGAAGAAGGGAAGGGGTACGAACTGACGGTGGTAAGCGGTGCGCAACCGGTGGAGCGGTTTACCGTCAAACGGCTTAGCGACGGAACGATCGTGCGCAGCTGTGAACCAAAGAATCCAGCTGCCGGCTGCAACGGCAGCTGGTAGGCGTAAAGGAAGGGGCGGCGCGCTCCGATACCGCTCCCGTGGAGATCGCCCTCTCCGGAGTGCTAGGCGCCGTCTTCGGCTCCTTTCTCAACGTCGTCGCCTTCCGGCTGCCGCGGGGAGAGTCGGTGGTGCGGCCGCGCTCCCGGTGCCCTGCCTGCGGGACCCCGATCAAGCCTTACGACAACATCCCATTGGTTTCGTACCTGCTCCTGCGCGGCCGCTGCCGAGCCTGTAAGGCGCCGATCCCTTGGCGCTACCCGCTGATCGAGGCGCTCACCGCCGGTCTTTGCGTGGCGGTGGTCCTCACCCGCCACGGCGCTGCCCCGGTGGCGCTTGGCCTTTGCTTGGTGCTGCTTGTGATCCCGGCAGCAGCGATCGACCTCGCTTACCGGATCATTCCCAACCGCCTGCTTGCCGTTGGCGGCCTCGCGGCGGTTGCGTTCGGCAGCGCGCTCGATCCGGGTGGGGAGCCAAAGCGGTTAATCGCCGCTGCGGCAGCTGGTGGGGCGTTCTTTGCGATCGCCCTCCTCTACCCCCAAGGGATGGGGATGGGGGATGTCAAGTTGATCGCCGTCCTTGGCCTTCTCCTTGGGCCAGGGGTGGCGGTCTGCCTGCTGGCCGCGCTGGCGAGCGGGACCGCCGTTGGCCTGTGGTTGGTTGCCACCAGGGAGGGGGTTGGCCGCAAGACAGCGGTGCCGTTCGGCCCGTTCCTTGCCTTTGGTGGGCTGGCAGCCCTCTTCTTCGGCCACCCGTTAGTCCACCTCTACATCCACCAACTTCTTGGGAGGTAAACGATGCTTTGGGCAACGCCGGTTGCAGGAAAGTGGACGAATAACCGATCAAGTCGGGCCGGCTTCAAGGACGGCAGCGGCCGGTCGATGGGGTAGCAGCAATGGTTGCGCTCCGGAAAAACAGCTCTGCCGGCGGGTTCCGGCTCACCTCGCTCTTTCGGTTCCCAACCGTCGGTGGCAGGCACGGCCGTGGGGGTGTTGTTGTAGGTCTGGACATCGAGCCAGGCTACGTTGCCGCCGCCACCGCCCGCCAGAACGGTCGGGTCCTCGTCGAGCGGGCTGTCGCTGCCTCCCTAGACGCCGAGACGATCCGGGAAGGGGAGGTTGTAAACGTCGAGGGGTTGGCTGCCGCCCTGCGAGCGCTCTTTGCAAGTGCCGACCTCCCGCGGCGGGTACGGGTTGGCGTCGCCAACCAGCGGACGGTGATGCGGATGTTGGAGGTGCCGCCGTTCGAGGACCGCAAGGAGCTGGAGGCAGCGGTCCGGTTTCAGGCCGAGGACCAGCTCCCAATGCCGCTCCAGAACGCGGCGCTTGACTTCCGACCCCTTGGCGTAGTCGACACACCGGCTGGACCCCGGCAAAGGGTGCTTTTGGTTGCCGCCCAGCTGGAGACCGTGGAAAAGCTGCTTGCTGCGATCCGCACCGCCGGCCTGAAGGCGGAGGGCGTGGATCTCTCCGCCTTTGCCCTGGTGCGGTCCCTGTTCCACCTCACGGTTCCCGGAGGCGAGGACCAACCCCGCCGGACGGTCCTCCTCAACGTCGGCGGCCTATCCAACCTCGTGATCGCTGAGGGCGTGGAGTGCAAGTTAACCCGTGTCCTCGCCCGTGGGCTGGAGTCGATCGCCCAGGAGATCGCCGAGCGCAGGGCGTTGCCTATCGATCAGGCGAGGGAGCTTCTCTTTAGGATCGGCGCCGGGGACGAGCGAACCGAGCAGGCGGCAGGCACATCAACCGGCCAGCTTTCGATCATGGGCCACCACGCCGTCTACCAGGACGCGGAAACGCTCGCCCTCCAAATGGAGCGGGAGCGTCAGGCAAGCGCCGAAGCCCAACGGGAACAACAGCCTTCGTTTGCTGCGCCGCAAGAGGCAGGAGGCTATAGTGAGCCCCTCGGCGAGCAGCCACCGTTGGAGCCCTACACCACCCCTGCGGCAGAGCCGATCGGCCAGCCCTTTGGCTCGCAGGAGCCGGCTCCAGCCGGCGGTTTAGAGCCGGCGCCAACCGTTCCCGCGGAGTTCGCTCCAAGCGCTTCCCAACCCGTAGACCACAGCGGCGGGGAGCCGACCGTGGCGGCCGGCCCGGGGGAGGCCCCCGGCAGCGAACCGCCCCCAGCTCCGCCACAACCGGAGGCGGTTGGCAACACGGCGATCGGCAGGATCGATTCCTCCCCAGCCGAGAGGACGGTCGAACAGACCGCGGTCTCGGCGGAGGTCGCTGAAACGAGGCTTTTGGTTGAAGCTGGGGTGCGGTCGATCGCCGGCGAAGTCCGCAACACCCTCGACTTCTACGCCGCCCAGGAACCGGGAGCCCCGCTAGCGGAGCTGGTCCTCTGTGGCCCGGCGTTGGACGTGCCGGGCTTCGCCCGGCTTCTCGAACGGTACCTTGGCCTGCCGGTCCGCGGCGAGGTTGTCAGCGGAGCACCGGGGGCGTTCGGTTCAAGCTCCAGCAACCTGTTTGCCGTCGCCGCTGGCCTTTCCCTTGAGGAGGTAAACCTGTGAAGGCGGTAAACCTGATCCCGCCCTCCCAGCGGCAGCCGAGCGGGGGGCTTCCCAACCGCAGCGGCGGCGTCGCTTACGTGGTGCTGGGCGGCGTTGCCTGCATCGGTGGCCTTGCCGCCCTCTACGGCCTTGCTGAGCGGGAAGTAGCGAGCAAGGAAGGGGAAGCGGTGAAGCTTGAAGCCCAGGCCCGGGCCCTCCAGGCCCGCGCCTCCGGCCTGGCCGCCTACAAGGCCTTCATCGCGCTGCGCCAGCAGCGGGAAACGGAGATCCTTTCCCTGATCAACTCCCGGTTCAACTGGGCCCACCTGCTGGCCGAGCTGAGCGCCGACCTACCGCGCGGCGCAACCGTCACCAACGTCTCCGGGACGATCGGCGGTCCGTCCAACGGCAGCGGCTCCAGCGGCGGGGCCCCAAAGGGTGGGGCCGTTGGTTCCTCCACCCCACCGGGGAGCTTGCCTTCCCTTGCGCTGAGCGGCTGCGCCCCGTCAGGGGGAGGTTTGCCAAAGGTGCTAAGCCGCCTGAGGCTGATCGAAGGGGTACGGACCGTTGAACTGAAGTCTGGAACGAAGACAGGGGGAACCTCTTCCACCTCGACGGCCGGCTGCGCAAGCGGCGAATACAGCTTCTCGATCACGGTCTCCTTCAGCCCGATGCCTACGCCCCCGACGGCGGCGAAGGCGGTGGTGGTGCCTGGTGCGGGGGCGCCGCGCCAGCCGACGGCGCTGCCAAAGGGTGGGGTAGCTAAGCCCCACAACGTATCCCTGACCAGGAAAGGCGGAAAGGAGGGTTCCCGATGAGCGCCCGGGATCGGTTGGTGGTTGCCCTTGTCCTTCTTGTCTTGGTGGTGGTTGTGGGCTGGATCGAGTTTGTCTCCCCCGAGCGGAGCAAGGTCTCTACCGCCAAGCAGAAGGTTGCAGCTGCCCAGGCAGCGGTTAGCCAGGCCCAAGGGGAACTAGCCCAAGCTGAGAGCGCGGAGGCCCGCTACAGCGAAGCCTACGCCGCGGTGATCGCCCTTGGCAAGGCGGTTCCCGCAAGCCAGGAAGTGCCAGCCCTTCTCTACGAACTGGAAGCGGCCTTCGAACACCATCGGGTCAACCTGGTGTCGATCAGCGCCGGCAACGGCACCTCCTCCACGACAACCCCCGCCACGTCAGCGGCCCGAGAAGGAGGGTTCCAGCAGCTTCCCTTCACCTTCAACTTCGAAGGTACCTACACCGACCTCTACCACCTCCTCCAGCGGCTCCAGGAATTCGCGGTCTTTGAGCCCAACGGGACGGTGGTGGTGAAGGGAAGGCTGCTGACGATCGACTCCCTGAACCTCGTTCCCGCCGCCCAGTCGGGCGCCGCTGGGAAGGGTAAGCGGGGCGTCCTGTCCGGGACGATTACCGCCACCGCCTACGTCCTGCCCACCGGTCAAACCCTCACCGAGGGGGCGACACCAGCCGGGCCGCGCCCACTGCCGGCCGGCAGCGGCAGCAGCGGGGTTAGCGGTTTGCCAGCGACGATCAAGGGGTTGCCATGAACGGGTTTTTGAAAGCGCTGAAAGAGGACCTCCTAGACCGCAGGATGCGGCTCCCCGCCGCGGTGGCGGTGGTGATCCTGATCGCTGGGATCGCCTACGCCGCGACCAGCTCCTCCAGCACGCCAGCGGAAGGCGGCGTTTTGCCCAGCGGGCGGACAGCCGCTCTGCCGGCAAAGCCGCCGAGCGCGCTTGAAGGGGCGTCCCTAAGCGAAAAGGAGACCACTTACTCCTCGGGCCGGGAACCAAGCTCTCCTCGCGATCCCTTCCGCTACCCAACCGCCACCAGCGGGACGGTCAACGCCTCGGGCACCGTTGGCGCAGGCGGTGTCTCCGGAACGTCCTCCCCACCGGCGGGCGGCGGCCACGGCGGGAGCCCGACCCCAAGCCCCGCGCCGCCCGCTCCCCGGTCGCAGCCGACGACCACCTCGACGACCACCACCACGACCAACTCCTCCTCTGGCAGCAGCCACGGCAGCGGCGTAGCCTACCTGCGGGTTGGCCGCCGGGGCGCGCAGCGGAGGGTCGTCGTGAAGGTCGGTGAAACCGTGGTCGTAGGCGGCCAGAAGCTGGTCGAGCTTGTGAGCGTGAAGCAGCCGAGCGGCAGGAAGGGGGTTGCGCTGTTCCGGTTGGTCGACCTCAGCGTGGTGGTATCCGGCCAGGGCCACTGCGTGCCCTCGACCACAAGCTGTGTAGCGATCACGGTCGAGGAAGGTAAGACCTTCCGCCTCTCCTACCTCGGCTCCGAAGGCTCGGCGATCACCTTGCTGGTGGCGGTGCGGCGGGTCGCCCCTTAGCACGGCTTAGGCCTGCAGCGGCAGGTAAGCTGACTTCCCGTGACCGTTAGGCTGACCACAGCCGGGGAGTCCCATGGCCCTGGGCTTACCTGCATCGTCGAGGGGCTGCCTGCCGGCTTGCCGATTGCCGCGGAGGAGATTAACGCCGAGCTAAGCCGGCGGCAGTTCGGCTACGGCCGAGGTGGGCGGATGAAGATCGAGCAGGACCGGGTCGAGGTGACCGGTGGACTGCGCCACGGCAAGAGCCTTGGCTCCCCCCTTGCCCTGCACGTCCGCAACCTCGACTACGCGAACTGGGAGGAGCGGATGAGCCCTTGGCCGGTTCCAGGGGCGGAGATCGAAGAGGTCCACCTTCCCCGCCCAGGCCACGCCGACCTACCGGGGGTGCTGAAGTTCAACTTCACCGACGTCCGCAACGTCCTCGAGCGGGCCTCTGCCCGGGAGACGGCGGCGAGGGTTGCAGGGGGCGCGGTCTGCAAGGTCTTCCTGCGGGAGCTGGGGGTTGAGATCCGATCCCATGTCGTTCAGATCGGATCGGTGAAGGCTCCCCAGCCCTTGCGGCCGCTTACGGTTGGGGACTTCGCAACCGTCGACGAGTCCCCGGTCCGGTGCCTCGACGCCAGGGCAACGGAGGAGATGGTGGCGGAGATCGATCGGTTGCGCAAAAGGAATGAGTCTCTCGGCGGCGTCTTTGAGGTGATCGCCTTCGGCCTTGTCCCCGGCCTTGGTTCCTACACCTCATACCGCGAGCGGCTGGACGGTCGGCTTGCAGGGGCGCTCTGCTCGATCCAGGCGGTCAAGGGGGTGGAGCTTGGGGAAGCCTTCTCCGTTGCGGGTCTGCCCGGCTCCCAGGCCCAAGACGAGCTTTTCTACGACCCCCAACGGGGGTACTTCCGGCTCACCAACCGGGCTGGCGGCCTTGAGGGGGGGATGACAAACGGCGAGCCGCTGATCGTGCGGGCGGCGATGAAGCCGCTGCCTACCCTAACCCAACCCCTCCGATCGGTTGACATCGCCACCCACGAGCCGGCGCAGGCGCTTCGGGAGCGCACCGACTCCTGCACGGTTCCAGCGGCGGCGGTGGTAGGGGAGAGCATGGTCGCCTTGGTGCTTGCCCAGGCGTACCGAGAGAAGTTCGGCGGCGACCATCTTGACGATGTCAAGGCCGCCCTCTCCGCCTACAAGGAGCGAATCGGATGGCGGAGGTAGGGGGGGCGGCGCTTGTTCTAATCGGCTTTATGGGGGCGGGCAAGACCACCACCGCTGCCCAAATCGCTGCGGCGTTGGGCAGGACGGCGCTGGACAGCGACCGGTTGGTAGAGGAGCGGCTGGGGCGCTCGATCGCCAGCGAGGTCGAAGAAAGGGGCGAGGGGAGGTTTCGTCAGGTGGAGGAGGAGGTCGTCCTCGACCTACTCGACCGCGCTGACCGGGAGGCGGTGATCTCCTTAGGCGGCGGCTCCGTCCTCTCGCCCCGGGTTCAGGAGGCGCTGCGCCGCCACCTTGCCGTCTACCTCGAGCTTGACCTCACAACCGCCTGGCAGCGGGTGGGCGGGGAGCGGTCAAACCGGCCCCTGGCGCGGGACCGCAGCCGGTTCGAGGCGCTTTTCCAGGAACGGGAGCCCCTCTACAACCGCCTCGCCCAGGCAGTGCTGCCGGCAGCAGCCCCGCCCCCTCTTAACGCCTCCCAAGAGCCGTACGGAAAGCGGGTCGCTTGGGCTTTGAAGGCGCTCCAGGAGCTCCCTCCCGCGACCCGGTTGGTTTGGGCTTGGAGCCGGGCGGCGGAGTATCCGGTCTTTATCGGCGAGCGGCTGCTGGGGTCGACGCCGGTCCGGGAAGGGGCTGTCCTGCCACCCCAGCTCCGCGCTGGGCGGTCCTTTCTGGTCGCCGATCAGGCCCTTGCCGCCCTTTACGGCCCGCTCCTTTGGCCGCAGCAGGAGGTGATCGAGGTTCCAGGCGGTGAGCAGAGCAAGACGGTCGCTGAAGCGGAGCGGATCTGGCGGACGCTGGCCGGCGCTGGGATGCGCCGTTCCGACCATCTCGTCGCCCTTGGCGGCGGCGTCATCGGCGACCTTGCCGGTTTCTGCGCCGCCACCTACCAGCGGGGGGTCCAGTTCGTCCAGGTGCCGACCACGGTCGTCGCCCAGGTCGACTCCGCTTACGGCGGCAAGACCGGGGTCGATCTCCCGGAGGCGAAGAACTACGTCGGCGCCTACCACCAGCCCGCCGCTGCGATCGCCGATCTAGCGACCCTCCGCACCCTGCCGGAGCGGGAGCGCAACGCCGGTTGGGTTGAGGTGCTGAAGACAGCGCTGATCGCAGGGGGGGAGCTGTGGGAGCGGGTCTCCGCTGGGGGAAGCCTGGACGGGGAGGTGGTCTTCGGCTGCGTGCGGACGAAGTGCCGGATCGTCGCAAGCGATGAACGGGACAGCGGGTTGCGGCAGGTGCTGAACCTTGGCCACACCGTTGGCCACGCGATCGAGGCAGCGACCGGATACAGCCGGTTGCGCCACGGTGAAGCGGTCGGCTTAGGTCTGTTGGCAGCGCTTCGGCTCTCCTCCCAGCCGGGGCTGCGGGCGCTGGTTGAGGAGCTGCTCCGGGAGCGGGGGCTGCCGACGAAGCTGGAGGGGGTTTCCGTCGCCCAGGTGGTGGAGGCGATCGGCAGGGACAAGAAGCGGGTAGGGGAGGGGGTGCCGTTTGTGCTCGTCCAGGCGCCTGGGAAGGTCCTCAGCGGCTGTCCGGTCGCCCAACGGGAGGTCGAAGCAGCGGTTGGGGAGCTACTCCTCTCAAAAGGGGTGCGGACGGGGTGAGCGAGCCGCTGATCGAGGTCCTCCACGGCCCGAACCTAAACCTGCTCGCGTTGCGGGATCCAACCGTCTACGGCGGTCTAAGCTACGGCGAGCTGGAGCGGCAGATCGCCGCTTGGGCACGGGAGCTTGGCCTCCGCACTCGGTTTGCGCAGACCAACGACGCAGGCCGGTTCGTCTGGGAGCTGCAGCGGATTGCCCGCGCCGCACGGGGTTGGGGCCTTCCCCAACCAGCGGGGCTGATCGTCAACCCCGGGGCCTTCACCCACTACGCATGGTCGATCCACGACGCGTTGGAGATGGCGGGCGTTCCCGCGGTCGAGGTCCACCTCTCCGATCCAGCCTCCCGCGACCCGTGGCGGGCGACCTCGGTGGTTGCCGACCTTTCCATCGCTACCGTGGCTGGCAAAGGGCTCGACGGCTACAGGATTGCCCTCCAGCTGCTAGCGGAGCGGCTCCGCGGCGGAGGTCAGCGGTGAACTACAACCGCCGCACCGAGCGGCTCTCAGCCCTCCTTGCTGAGGCCGAGGTCGACGGCCTGCTGGTAACCGCCCCCGCGAACGTACGGTACCTGAGCGGTTTCTCCGGCTCCGCGGGGACCCTGTTCGTCCGTGCTGCAGGGCGGGAGGGGACGCATCTTTTCCTATCGGACTTCCGCTACGAAACCCAAGCGGCCCAGGAGGTGGCCGGCTGCTTCGAGCGGGCCTTTACCTCCGCGAGAGAGGGGGAGCGGGAGCCGGCCGAGATCCTCGCCGAGCGGCTCGGGCGGACCGCGCGGGTGGCCTTTGAAGCCGACCACCTCACCGTTGCTGCCCAGCGCCGGCTCGAGGAGCAGCTTCGAGGGGTAGAGCTAGTTGGGCTGGAGGGAACGGTGGGGAAGCTGCGGCGCACCAAGGAACCGGAGGAGGTGGAGGCGATCGCTGCTGCCCAAGCGGTCGCCGACCAGGCGCTTCGGGAGGTGCTTGAACGGGGTCTTGCTGGGCGCAGCGAGCGGGAGGTGGCCGCCGAACTGGCCTTCCGGATGCGCCGGCTTGGCGCGGAAGGGGAGTCGTTTCCAGCGATCGTTGCCAGCGGTGCCCACGGCGCTTTGCCCCACGCCAAGGCGCGGGAGGTAGCGATCGAGAAGGGAACGTTGGTGACGATCGACTGGGGTGCCCAGCTCGACGGCTACTGTTCCGACTGCACCCGTACCTACGCGGTGGGCCCGCCGACCGGCCGCGCCCGGGAGATCTACGGGATCGTGCTTGCCGCGCAGCAGCGGGGGCTGGAGGCGCTGCGCCCCGGAGCAGATCCAGCTGCCGTTGACAGGGCAGCGCGGGAGGTGATCGAGGAGGCGGGGTACGGATCGCGGTTCGGCCACAGCCTTGGCCACGGCGTGGGCCTGGAGATCCACGAGGCGCCCCGCCTGGGCCCGCCCCGACCCCAGGAACAGGGGCAGCAGGTGCTCGCGGTAGGGGAGGTTGTTACGGTCGAGCCGGGAATCTACCTGCCCGGGGAGCTGGGGGTGAGGATTGAGGAGCTGGTTGTCGTCGGCGAGCCGGAGAACCGGATCCTCACCTCCCTCCCCAGAGTCCTCACCGAGGTCGGGTAGGACGGCCCCGGCCGGAGCGCGGCCCGCCACAGCACCAACCCCCCGCAGACTGCCGCGCAGGCGAAGGCCAGGGCGGTTTGGGAAGGGGTGCCGTGGAGGGGGAGGTAAGAGCAGGTAAGGACAGCGGTGGCGTTGGCGAGCAGGGTCCACACCGGCGGGACGTTGTGACGGCACCAGATCTCCCAACCGCAGATCGTGTAGATGAGGGGCAGGTAGTAGTAGTAGATCCCCCAGCTATCGAGAGCGCCTCTGGCAAGGAGGGCGCAGGAGAGGAGGGCGAACGCCTGGCTGTCGGTGAGGGCGTTGCCGCTCCGCCGCGCCCGCAGGTAAAGGTAGCCGCTGAGGAGGAGCGGGATTGCGACAACCAAGGGATGGGTGAGGGCGGCGATCAGCGGGGGGTCAACCCGACCCCCTTTTCCGTTCCCAGCGCCGAAGAACCACCACAGCGACCACGGCTTGAGGGTCTTGCCGGCGTTGCTGCCGACGGCAGCGGCGGCATGAAACAGGGCCGTGGACGCGATCAGGAAGGGGGATAGGAAGGCAAGGCAGGCTGCGGCGGCACCGATGAGCAAACCGGCACGCCGCCACCCCTCCCTGCTAGCCGTTAGGACAAGGAGGGGGCCGATCCCAACCACCGCCCACTCCTTGTTGGCGACGGCTGCTCCGAGCAAGAGGCCGGCAACGCCGGTCCTTCCCTTCAGCGCGGCAAACAGGCTGGAGAGCAGCAGGGCCGCCCCCAGCAGTTCCTCGGGGTGTCCGGCTTCGAGAGCGAGCACGGTAAGGGGGCCGCCCGCCATCAGGAACAGCCCTGCGGCTGGCCAGAGTCGCCCCTTAGCTGGGGAGAGGAGGTAGTAAAGAAAGGCGGCGCCGGCAGCGACCAGGGCGCAGAAAGCGGCTCCGGAGTAGTAGAGGACGGTTGGGGAGGAGCCTGCTACAGCCGTCGCGGCAAGGACCGCAGGGGCACGGAACAGGAAGGAGCCGGCGTAAAGGGGGGTGAGGCTCAGGAACTGCCCAACGTGGCCGCCGGCCAGGGCCTGGAAGGAGCGAAGGGCTTCCCAGCTGAAATCGGACCACAGGAAGCCGCCGTTTAGACCGACAAGGCAGGCGAGCGCTGCGCCGCCGGCTGCGGCGGCCAGAGGGGGGAGGTAGCGGGCCATCTGGTGGAACTTTGATCGGGCAGCGCCGCTGCTTGCTTGAGCGCTGCCCCGCTCTGCTCAGCCCTTTACCGTCTGGGAGCGGCCGATCACGATTCCAGCCTTGTCAAGGGCCTCGACGGCGAGGTAAGGCTGGACCGGCACCTGGATCGCGGTCTCGAAACCGGTCCTGGGAACGGTTCTCAGTGGCACAAGGGCTTCCGGCGAGCTGCCGCCAACGACCTCCCACCGCGCCACTTCGGTGGCTCCGTTCCAGGAGGCGTAGACGGTTGCTGTGTTTCCTGAGGCTTCGACAGCGATCGCTGGCGGGTAGGTGGGCGTCCCCCGCCATTCGAACTTGTAGCCGCGGTAGGAGGCGGTGTGTTCGCCGTGCTCGGAGGGGATGTTCTGGAGGGAGAGGTGGGCGTCGTAGATGATTTGACCGCTTGGGGTGAATTCCGTGAAGTACGGTTCTGCCCCCCAGCCCATGAACCAGTTACCGTTGGGAAGGAGCTGGACGTTGCCTTGGCTGCCGGATTGCAACGGTGGCTGGTGGACCAGTTCGAAGACCTTGCGTACTACCCCTTCCCGTTCGTTGAGTTCGATCACCAGCCCCCGGGTCTGGGGATGGACGAACGGGGTGCCGCCGTTGTCGAACACCGAGATCAAGCCGTTTGGCAGGGTGTTGGCGTCGTGCTGATAGGCGGTGTAGGTGCCTGGTTCCATCCGCACCGAGGGGTCCTTGCCACCGATCGTCACCTTCACCTGGTCGGTGCGGCTGTCGAGGATGTAGAGCTGCCAGGTGTTGCGGGCTGAGATCAAGATCGTTCCGTTCGATCGGGGGTCGACGGAGTTGATGTGGAAGAAGTCATAAGGCCATTCAGCGGAGGCGGTTTCGGCCTTTGCGTAGGAGGCGGAGAGGGGGACGTGGTCGACACTCAGCCATTCCCGACGCACCAGTCCGGTTTTCAGGTCTACTTCCTGAAAGCCAGCGTCGACTACGTCGCCGTCCCGCGGCCCCTGGTCGTGGCTGAGGTTGCAGTGGATCGTCGGGAAGACCGTGAAGACGGCGGTGTGGTCCGGCTCGAGGTGGAAGTCGTGGAGGTCGACCATTCGGCCGTTGCCGGCGTGGATATGGAGGATCGGTTGATACGAGCTGTTTGCAACGATCTCTTCGCCGAGGCCAAAGCCGTTCTGGGGGATGTACCCCTGCCACCAGGTGAGGACCTTTTCCCCTTCGTATTCCTCGACCTGGAGGTTGGTTGCAAAGACGTGTTCCGGCAGGGGGTCGAGCCAGACCAGCTGGCCGTCGCTTTCAAAGATCATCGGGCCGGTGTTCCCTGGACCGGAGTAGGGCGCGGCGAAGATGTAGCCCTGGCTGTCGACCGCCGGGTTGTAGGTGGTTACATCGATCGTCGGCGGATGCAGTTCGGGGGCTGAGTGGTAGCTCGTGTATTCGCCGGGGGTGAGCTGGAGCTTGCTGGTTGGGGGCTGGATCGGGATCGGGTCTGGGTAAGCGACCGTGAAGTGGAAGCGGAACGGGACGGGGTGGCCTCCTTCGTCGACCGTCCCGCTTACTTCAACCCGCTCCCCGGGAGCGAACGGCTTCTGCGTCACAAAGCTTCCTCCGTCCCCTTGGGAGTAAGGCTCCAACCGGCCGGGGTGGGCGCCGCTGAAGGAGCCAAAGACGCGCACCCCGCTGATCCGCGTCGCGGGGACGCCAAGGAAGGAGATCTGGGTATCGGGGGAGGCGTCACGGGAGCCGGGCATAGGGGAGACGGTGAGGTTGGTGTGGGGCAGGAGGGCTGAACCGTTCAGCCGTTCCGGAACGCAAAGGGGGGCGGCAGGGCCGCTGTAGGCGGCCTCCTCATGACCGATCCGCAGGGCAGCGACGCCAAAGGCCGACCCAGAGCCGACGACGACGATCAGCGCCGCCAGCGGCAGGGCACGCAGCAGGAACCGGTCCAGCGCTGCGATCCGCTGGGTGAAGCGGCGGCCGGCATAGGTCTCCGGCTCTCGGGGAGAGGCGGATCGTCCCCTGTCGCTCGGGCTCACACGGAACAAGGTAGAGGATCGGCCAGCCGTCTAAGCGAGGTGGCGGTGCTGCTAGCGGCTGCCGGCAGCCAGTTCGCCGAGCCGATCTACGGCGTCGCTTCTGTTCAGGACGCTGATGAATACAGCGACAAAAGCGATCCCGAAGACCAGGAACTCGGTAAAGCACATCGCTGCTCCGCCAAGGGCTTGATCGGACAGCGCTGAGAGGCCGTAAGCGCGCGGCGCGGAGGCGTACAGCGGGTACTCGACCCGGGGGAGCCAGGTGAGCGGGATGCAGACGCCGGCGCTAGCGAGCCGTGAGGCGCCAAGGATCGCCAGCCGGAACCCGTTTGGCCTTAGCCGCCCGCTTGGCAGCGGGTCGATCACCACCCACCAGAGCGTCAGGCCGGCGTAGAAGAGGGTGATGTGCTCGAGGTCGTGGACGAGGGGGTGGCTTGCCGAGTAGTCAAAGGCGGCCGGCCAGTTCCAGCCCCACGTGACCGCGGCCCAGAGGCCAAGGGCAAACCACGGGTTGGTGAGGAGGTTCCGAACCTTGCCGAACCGCCCCCCTGGGGCGATCGCCCTCAGCACAGCCTTAGGCAGGCCAAGGGGAAGCAGCGGGGAGCGGAGCCCCAAGATCAGGAAGGCCGGGGCGATGTCCTGGAGCAGGAGGTGCTGGACCATGTGGACGGAGAGCAGGTACTGGTCACCGATCGGGTCGATCGGGGAGAACAGCGCGAGCGCGATCAGGAGGATCCCGGTGAAGTAGGGGATGAGGTAGGAGAGCCCCACCTTCTCGCTATGGCGCCGGGCCCGCCGGTAGGCGTAGATGTAGGCGGCACTGAACCCGAGCAGCACGATCAACGGGATCGTTTCGACGCTCCAGGAACCGATCCCCGGGTAGTGGTGGACGGCGGTGGTAGCGAGGGTTTGGTGGGTTGCTGTGGGGTGGGGCATGGCGCCCGTAGCCTACCGCATCGGCGGCGAGGACGTGACGACGAACTGCCCGCTACGCTGCCGATGTGATCTCGACAAACCAGTTCAAAAACGGCAACCACATCGAGGTCGAAGGCACCGTCTACAAGATCATCGAGTTCCAGCACGTCAAGCCCGGCAAGGGCGGCGCTTTCGTTCGCACGAAGCTCCGGCGGGCCTCCGACGGCGCGGTGATCGATCGGACCTTTCGGGCGGGAGAGAAGTTCCGGCCGGTTCACACCGAGACCCGCAAGATGCAGTTCCTCTATGCGGACGGCAACGAGGCCCACTTCATGGACGCCGAAACCTACGACCAGGTCACGATCCCGTTGCCAGCGGTCGAGGAGGCGCTGAAGTGGGTGAAGCCGGCAAGCGAGGTGGAGCTACTCTACATCGACGGCAAGCCGGCGGAGATCCAGTTGCCGGGCTCGGTGGAGCTGGAGGTGACGGAGACAGAGCCTGGCGTAAGGGGGGACACCGCCTCTGGTAGCGCCACCAAGCCGGCGGTGCTTGAGACCGGTGCCCGGATCCAGGTCCCGCTGTTCGTCGAGGTCGGAGACAAGGTCCGGGTCGATCCCCGCAGCGGGCAGTACGTATCGCGGGCCTAGGTGGGATGTCGATGGCCCGGCAGAGGCGGGAGGCGGTCTTTGCCGTCTACCAGCACGACGTGACGGGAAGGCCGCTTCCCGAGCTGCTCCCTGACGAGGCCTCCGAGTACACGCGGGCGTTGGCGGAAGCGGTGTTGGCCAACACCGCCCGACTGGACCGGCTCATCGACCGCTACGCCGAGGGCTGGCGGGTGGACCGGATCCATCCCCTTGAGCGGGCGATCCTCCGAGTAGCGCTCCAGGAGATGCTTGCGCCGCCGGACACCGGGCAGCACTCACCGATTCCACCCCAGGGGGCGATTGAGGAAGCGGTGAGGACGGCCAAGCGCTACTGCGAGGCCGGCGCACCGGCCTTTGTCAACGGCATCCTCAGCGCGGTCCTCCAGAGCTGCGCGAAAATTAGAGAACGGGCGAAGCGGGAGTAGGGGCTTGACGGACCGCCGAGAGATCGAGGAGCTGATCGGGCAGCTCGAGGCAGCTGCCCAAAGGCTTGGTGAACCCGAGATCGATCCAGGGGAAGCTGCCCAGCTGGTTGCCGACTGCGCCTCAATCGCGGGCAGGTTGGCGACGGCGTTTGAGGAGCTTGTCCCAGAGACGCCGCCGCCAGCCCAGCCGCCGCTGGCGGGGCCGACCCAGGAACCGTTGCTGTGAACGCCGCCAGACAGCTTCACGGGGAGTACCCCGACCACCTCCGAGAAGAGGTCGAGCGGTACCTCGCCGCCCTCTCCTTCAGCAAGGTCGCAGCGACCGGCGGGCTCGAGGAGGCGATGCGTTACTCCCTGCTTGCCGGGGGCAAGAGGATCCGGCCGGTGCTCTGCCTTGCGACAGGCCTTGCCCTCGGCTGGGAACCGGCGCGGCTGTTGCCGTTAGCGGCGGCGTTGGAGTTGATCCACACCTACTCCCTGATCCACGACGACCTGCCGGCGATGGATGACGACGACCTCCGGCGGGGGAGGCCAACCTGCCACCGGGTGTTTGGGGAGGATGTAGCGATTCTTGCCGGCGACGCCCTCTACGCGGAGGCCTTCCACCATCTCCTTGGAAACCAGGAGGGGGAGCGAGGCCGGCTCCTAGAGGCAGCGGCTGAGCTGGCGGCAGCAACCGGGGTAAACGGGATGGTCGGTGGCCAGTTTCTGGACATCAAAGGGGAGGGAGCAAGCGGCGCCGAGGGTTTGCAGCTGGTCCACCGGCTGAAGACCGGCCGGCTTATCGCTGCCTCGGTGGAGTGCGTGTTGCTGCTCGCTGGCGCAGGGGACCGTGTCAAAATGACCCTCGGCCGTTTTGCAGCAGAGATCGGACTGTTGTTCCAGATCGTCGACGACATATTGGATGTAACCGGCAACGAAGCCGACCTCGGCAAGCCGAAGGGCAGCGACGAGCGGTCGGGGCGGATCACCTACGTCACCCTCCACGGCGTGGAGGGGGCAAGGGAGCTTGCTGCCCGCTCCTTCGGTCGGGCCACCGGCCTCCTCGCAGAAGCTGCCGGCGAGCTGGTCAAGGAAGGGGGTCGGGAGCCGGCCGAGCTGGCCCAGATCACCAACTTCATCTACAGGAGGACCTCGTGACCATTCTCGAGCGCGTCAAAAAGCCCCAGGACCTCCACCGAATGAGCGACCAGGAACTGGCGCAGCTTGCCGAAGAGGTGCGGCGGTTCATCATCGACACCGTCGGTGAGATCGGGGGCCACTTCGGCGCCAACCTCGGTACCTGCGAGCTGGCCGTGGCCCTCCACTCGCTGCTGGACTCGCCCCGCGACAAGATCCTCTGGGACGTCGGCCACCAGGCCTACCCTCACAAGGTGCTAACCGGCCGCGCTGACCGGCTGCACACGATCCGGCAGTACGGAGGGCTAGCCCCGTTCTGTGCGATTCACGAGTCGGAGCACGACATCATGGGGGCCGGCCACGCCTCGACGTCGATCGGTTACGCCGTTGGGATCAAGGAGGCGATGCGTTACAACGGCGAAAACGGCCGGGTGGTGGCTGTGATCGGCGACGGTGGGATGACCGGCGGAGTTGCTTTTGAGGCGATCAGCCAAGCCGGCGGTCTGGGTACGCCGATCGTCGTGGTCCTCAACGACAACGGGATGTCGATCGCCCCCAACGTCGGCGCCCTTTCCCGCTACTTCAACCGAATCCGCCTCAACCCCAAACTTTGGCATGCCCGGGAGAACGTCGAAGGGGGGCTGACTAAGCTGCCGGGGGCGATCGGCGCCGCTTTCGAGCGGCTCGGCCCCCAGCTGAAGGAGTCGATCAAGGCGTTCTGGGCTCCCGGTCTTTGGTGGGAGGAGCTCGACTTCGCCTACATGGGCGTGATCGACGGCCACGACGTCAGGGCGCTACGGGAGGCGCTGCGGGAGGCGCTTGACGCGCAACGTCCGGTTGTCGTTCACATCGCCACAATCAAGGGGAAGGGCTTTCCGCCAGCCGAGGAAGGCGGCCTGGAGGGCATGGAGAAGTGGCACGCCGCCAAGCCCAAATCGATCCGCAACGGGGCGCCCGTTGCTGCTGCAAAGGCAAACGGCAAGGCGGCGGAGAAGCCGGCCCCACCGACCTACACGGAGGTTTTCGGGAAGGCGCTGGTCAAGGAATGCGAACGGGACCGGCGGATCATCGGCATTACGGCGGCGATGAACACCGGCACCGGCCTCAACTACCTGCAAAAGGCGATGCCGGAACGGTACTTCGACGTCGGGATCGCCGAGCAGCAGGCGGTGCTTTTTGCAGCAGGCCTTGCCCTCCAGGGGCTAAAGCCGGTAGCGGCGATCTACTCCACCTTCCTGCAGCGGGCCTTCGATCAGATCGTCCACGACGTTTGCCTCCAGAAGTTGAACGTAGTTTTCGCGATGGACAGGGCCGGCCTTGTCGGGGACGATGGTCCAACCCACCACGGCGCCTTCGACATCGCCTACCTGCGTTGCCTGCCGAACATCGTCCCCGACAAG
>Ga0167615_1000121_pt1 | contig 27690 bp, 27 predicted proteins | sample BED_Mat_host_9_1_FD_111800 | JGI IMG/M metagenome (GOLD analysis project Ga0167615, IMG submission 111800) | Extremophilic microbial mat communities from Yellowstone National Park, USA - BED_Mat_host_9_15 (v2) (version 2) | ecosystem: Environmental > Aquatic > Thermal springs > Hot (42-90C) >... | reverse complement strand
GACCGAACAACTGGAAAGCCTCCCGCACGAAGATACGACGGGCTATCCAATTCCACGTGTGGACTCGAAATTCCTGTCGAAAATGAACACAAGCCCGAAAAACGGGCGCGAAATGTGGGATCTATACATGAAACTTTCTCGTTTTGGACAGGAGTCGATCCGTTAACAGCTGTGAATTCAAGAAGTCACGCGGACTAATGGTCGGCGTTTGGATGGCATAGTTGGATGCGAAGGTGAGGAACAGGCGCTTCGGCTTGCCATACTTTTCAATCACGCTTGCCTTCGTCATGCCATGGCGCGTCATGCAGTGCACCGACGTCAGTTCCTGCAACAGTTCGTTGCAGATCGGACAAGTGACCACGAGGCATTCCCCTTTCGCCGCCTAGCCGAGATTCCGATGCGACAGTTTGAGACCCGCGGTGACATGTTCAAAGGTGCGACAATTCTATTTTACTCGAAAGATGCGGATGAAGCGATCCGAATTCGCGTAAAATCTCGTGAAAATTCGGCGGCGAGGGCGGGGTACCCGCCCCGCTTCACAGGGCCGCGATGGCGTTCACGGCGCGATCGAGCTGGACCGCTCGCGAAGCCTTCACCAGCACGACGTCTCCCGGCTCGAGGTACGATCCGAGGCAGGACAGAAGCTGTTCCAAGGTCGGAAAGTGACGGACCACCGGCACGCCCGCCTCTTGTGCGGCGCGCGCCATCTCGATGGCCAACTCGCCGACGCAGAGCAGCCGGTCCACGCCGGCCGACGCGGCTTTGCGCCCGACTTCCCGGTGAGCCTGGCCGGCCATCTCCCCGAGCTCCAGCATGTCGCCGAGCACGGCGACGCGGTGCCCGGGCTTCGCAATGCGCTCGAGCACCTCGAGGCTCGCGCTGACCGACGAGGGGCTTGCGTTGTACGCGTCGTCGATCACCGTCACCTCGCCGGCAACCACGAGGCGCAGACGACCTCGCTGCGCTTCGACACGGCCGAGACCCGCCTGAATGTCGGCCAAAGAAATGCCGAGTGCCTGCCCCACCGCGACAGCAGCCAGCGCGTTCATCACATTGTGCTGGCCCAGGAGCCGAATCCGCAGGTTCTCGGATCCTTTGGGTGTCTCGACCTTGAAAGACATACCTTCCTGCGACCAATCGACCGAAGTGGCGCGGACCTCACACCCCTCGCTCATCCCGTACCACAGGATGCGCGCGCGCGTGCGGTGCTGCATGCGGCGAAGCCACGGATCGTCTCCGTTTAGCACGGCCACGCCGTCTTGCGGCAAGCTCGCGATGAGCTCTGTTTTGGCGAGGGCGATGTTTTCCTGGCTCCCCAAGAGCTCGATGTGGTTGTACCCGATATGCGTGATGACGCCGATGTTCGGCCGAGCGATAAGGCACAGTTCTTCAATTTGTCCCAAGCCGCGCATCCCCATCTCGAGAACCATGGCACGATGCGAGGCTTCCCGCTGTAGAATGGTGAGGGGTAAGCCCAATTCGTTGTTCTGGTTGGCCGAGGTGTACACGCACGGGCCGCGCGCAGTGAGCACGGCGGCGACCATCTCTTTGGTCGTCGTCTTCCCATTCGACCCCGTGATGCCCACCACGGGACCGTCAAAGTGAGCGCGTTCCCATCGCGCGAGCGCCTGCACAGCCTGAAGGGCGTGTGGGACGCGCACCGACGGACCGCGCGTCTTGACGTCTTTGGTGACGACGGCTACACTGGCTCCGCGGCGAAACGCTTCGTCGACAAACTGGTGCCCGTCGACGCGCTGCCCCACAAAGGCGACAAACGCGTCACCTGGTTGAACCTGTCGATGATCGATGGCCACGCCCGTGACGGTGACGTCCGGAGCTTGGTCGACGAGGGGGATGCCCCCCACGACGTGGACGAAGTCCACAAATGACATCGGTGTCATATGGTTCGTTCCCCTCTGCGCAGGTTTTTGAAAAGGAGATGGATGTCTGTGCCCAATCGCAAACTGAGGATCGGCGTCATCTTTGGCGGAAAGTCCGGTGAACACGAGGTCTCGCTGCAGTCGGCCAAGTCGGTGATGGATGCGCTGGATCCTCTCCACTATACCACGATACCCATTGGAATTTCGAAGGATGGGCGCTGGCACGTCGGGAAGGGCGCGTGGAAGGCCCTCGATGCCAAGCAGCCAGCCGCGCTGCCAGCGAAGAGCGCCGAGAACGCCTCGTCCCCGTCGAAGCGGTTCATCAATCGGGAGATTCAGGGACTCTCGTCCGTCGAGGTCAGGCGCTCGCCCGACTGGCTCCCTCCGGCGCTCGTGAACGAAATTGACGTCGTCTTTCCCGTGCTCCACGGAACGTTCGGCGAAGACGGCACCATCCAGGGGCTCTTGGAGATGGTCGGCATCCCCTATGTGGGATCCGGCGTGCTTGCGTCAGCTTTGGGCATGGACAAAATCGCCATGAAGCAGGTGTTTTCCGCGGTGGGAATCCCGCAGGCGCGTTGGGTCGGATTCACGCGAGCCTCGTGGACCCAGGACAACGGCCGGATCGTGCGGGAGATCGAGGAGCAGCTCGGCTACCCCTGCTTCGTCAAACCCGCGAATCTCGGATCGAGCGTCGGTATTTCCAAAGCTCGCGATCAGCGAGAGCTCGTGCAAGCGGTGCACCTCGCCCTGACGTACGATCGACGCGTGATTGTCGAAGAAGCCATCGACGCCCGCGAGATCGAGATCGGCATCCTCGGCAACGACCACCCGATGGCCTCGGTGGCTGGCGAGATCCTACCCAAACGCGAATTTTACGACTATGAAGCGAAATATCAGGACGGGGGCGCCGAACTGCGCATCCCTGCAGATCTGTCCGCGGAGGAGCGGAAGGCCGTGGAGTCGTACGCCATCCAAGCCTTCCAGGCCATCGACGGCGCGGGGCTCGCGCGAGTGGACTTTTTCGTCGAGCGCGGGACGGGGCGCGTGCTCGTGAACGAGATCAATACGATGCCCGGCTTCACGCGCTTCAGCATGTACCCGAAGCTCTGGGAAGCAAGCGGGCTCGCGTACGACAAACTGCTGGATCGCCTGATCGAACTCGCGTTGGAACGACACGCAGAGCGGAGCCAGCTTTTGAGATCGTATGACAAGGCGTAATGGACGAGCGCGGCTGGTTCTTCAGCCGCGCTCTCGTCAGTCGGGAAAGAGTTCATAGAAACTGGCGTAACGCTCGTCGCGCACGGGTTCGCGCGCAGTGGCGCGCGGCGAGGCGGATCGCGATCTCGACTTCGGCGGAGCGGCCTGGGACTCGCCCCGCCACTGAGCCTGTCGTTCGCGGTATTGTGCGCGATACTGTTCGAGATCCTGGCGTGAGCGCACGTTGTGCTTTTGCCAGGTATACAGGACCCGATCGATATAGCGAAAACTGTATTTGTTGGCCAAGACGCTCTCCCTCAGCGCTTCGACGACGAGCCACTCTGGATAGCCGTGTTCGCCGAGCCACGCCCTGAGCTGGTCGCACTCCAAAGACGAGAGAGGGCGCCCAAATTCCTCTTCGAACAAGCTGACGAGGTCCTTCTCCGCGGGCGGCTGCACCATGCGCTGGCGCCCCTTCAGCTTGTCCCAGAGCGGCTGCAGATCGAAGTAGGTCACGTGCGCTCCCTGATCGTCGTACCGCTCTCCGATGGCGAGAAACCCTTCCGTCACGAGGCGCTCCACGCACGCCATGACCTCCTTGCTGGACATGCCGCAGCGTTCGCCGAGTTCATGTGGCGAGAGCTCCGTCGTGCCCTCTGTCTGCCCGCTCGCGAGGATCTGCAACAGAACGACGAGCTCATGCGGGTGCAGGCCAAGCTGAGCGAAGCGCCGCAGGAGATCGCACGGCACGGCGACGAACGGCGCGCTCAAATAGTCGCTGTTTCCGCCTGGCCGGCCCGAAGGTTCCATATCTTCGCCTCCCCTTGCGCTTACGGCGCCATTCGATACAGCATGCGGGGAAACAAAATCGCTTCTCGGACGTGATCGAGCCCGCAGATCCATGCGATGGTCCTTTCCAGGCCGAGGCCGAATCCGGAGTGCGGCACGGAACCGTAGCGCCGCAGATCCAGGTACCAGCCGTACGTTTCCTCCGGCAACCGGTGTTCCTCAAAGCGCGATTGGAGGAGCTCGTAGTCGTGAATGCGCTGGCTTCCCCCGATGATCTCGCCGTAGCCTTCCGGCGCGAGCATGTCGGCGCAGAGGACCACCTCGGGCCGGTTGGGATCGGGCTGCATGTAGAAAGCCTTCAGCTTGGTGGGATACCGTTCGATGAACAACGGCGTGTCAAACTCCTGGGCGAGCGCCGTTTCGTGGGGCGATCCGAAGTCGTCGCCCCACGCGATGTCAAAGCCGCGATCGCGAAGCCAGCGAATGGCGTCGTCGTACGACATGCGCGCGAACGGCGCCCGAACCCGCTCCAGCCGGGAGATGTCGCGTCCGAGCAGCTCGAGCTCCGGCGCGCAGCGGTCGATCACCGACTGCACCACGTGCTCGACGAGCGCCTCCTGGACCCGCAGATTCTCCTCGTGCTCGACAAATGCCATCTCGGGTTCCACCATCCAGAACTCGATGAGATGGCGCCTCGTCTTCGATTTCTCCGCGCGGAAGCACGGGCCGAAGCAGTACACCTTCCCCAGCGCCATGGCCGCGGCCTCCATGTACAATTGGCCGCTCTGCGTCAGGTACGCCGTATCCTCGAAGTAGCGCGTCTCAAACAGCTCCGTGGTGTCCTCGCACGAGGCCGGCGTCAGGATGGGCGCGTCGACGCGCGTAAACCCGTTGTCGTCCAGAAATGCCTGGATGGCGCGCTCCACCTCCGCGCGAATCCGGAGAATCGCCCGCTGCCGCGGCACGCGGATCCACAGATGGCGATGATCGAGCAGAAAGTCGATCCCGTGCTCCTTGAGGGCGATGGGATACTCGTGCGCGACGTGCACCGGCTCGATGCGGCGGACGTCGATCTCGTATCCCCCCGGCGCGCGCGCGTCCTGGCGCACGCTTCCTTCGACGACGAGCGACGATTCCTGCGTGAGCGCATCGCTCGCCGCGAACGTCTCGTCCGAGACGTTGGACTTGACCACCACGCACTGAACGAGACCCGTCCCATCTCGAACTTGTAGAAAATGGATTTTGCCGCTTGAACGCTTGTTGTACAGCCATCCCCGCAACCGCACGTCTTGACCGACGTGATCGGCGAGTTGGCTAACCGTGGTCCATTCAGCCACGCCGTTACCCCCCATACACGTGCCAACGCGATACGCACCGATTATAGCAAAAACGCGCAGGGGCTTGGCGGCCCCTGCGCCAGCGGACGGCCCTCAATCGCTTGCCGCGGTCATGGCCGACGTGAGCTCGGCGGGCGCGAGCCCATTCAGCCACTGGCGAAACTCGGCCCCGTCCACGCTTTCCTCGCGCACCACTTGCTTCGCGAGGCGGGCGATCTCGCCTTGATACGGCCGAAGCAGTTCTCGCGTCGCCCGCTCCCGTTCGGCGAGAATGAAGCGGACCTCGCGCTCGAGCAGCCGCTCCGGCAGGTGCTCCTCGTCGACAATGCCGAGCCTGGACAGCCCGCACTTCACCAGGGTCCTCGCCAACTGAGAGGCCTGCTGAAAATCGTTCTGTGCCCCCGTGCTCCGATTTCCGTACTGAAGCTCTTCCGCCAGACAACCGGCCAGCGCGATGTCGATCTGCTGTTCCAACTGTTCCTTCGTGTAGAGATACTGGTCATCTTCCGGGATCTGTCGAACAAAGCCGAGCGCTCGGCCCCGCGGCGCGATGGTGATGTGCGAGACCGCGCCCGGCCGCAACAGCTCCGTCACGATGGCATGGCCGATCTCGTGCACCGCCACGCGTTCCAGCTCCTCGTCCGTCGGACGCCGCCCCGTCTTTTCCCCCATCAGGACCTTGTCCACCGCGTCCCGGAACATCTCCTGCCGAATGACGGACTCTCCCTTCCGGAGCGCCATGATGGCCGCTTCGTTGACGACGGCTTCGAGCTGGGCACCCGAGAATCCAAAGGTTTCGCGGGCGATGTGTTCGAGATCCACGTCCGGCGCAAGGGGCTTGTTTTTCGTCTGGATGCGGAGAATGTGCAGCCGCCCTTCCTTATCCGGGAGATCGACGCGAATCTGGCGATCAAAGCGGCCGGGCCTGAGCAAAGCCGGATCGAGCATATCCGGCCGGTTGGTGGCCGCCATGACGAGCACGAACGGATGCTGAGACGTGTTCATTCCGTCCATTTCCGTGAGCAGCTGGTTCAGCGTCTGATCATACTCTTGATGGCTGTGTTGCCCGCGCCGCCCGCCCACCACGTCGATTTCGTCGAGGAAGATGATGGCGCTGTCCTTGTTTTCCCGCTTCGCCAGCGCCCGAGCGCGGCGAAACAGATCTCGCACGCGGCTCGCGCCCACGCCGACGTACATCTCGACGAATTCCGAACCCGACGCGGACAGAAACACCGAGTCCGTGTAAGTGGCCGCGGCCTTGGCCATGAGCGTCTTCCCCGTCCCAGGAGGTCCTGTGAGCAAGATCCCCTTGATGGGGCGAATCCCGAGTTGCGCGATGCGGTCGCGATACCGCAGGAAGTCGAGCGCCTCCATCAATTCGCGCTTCGCAGACTCCTGTCCGCCGATCTCGTCAAACGACACGTTGGGCCGGACCGAAACGTCTCGGCCGGCAGGCGCTTGCGCATTCCGCCGGTCCAGGATCACCCAAAGCATGGCCCCCAGTCCCGCGAGAAAAAGCACAGGGATGATTTGAATGACGTGGAGGATGCCCAAGAACGCCACCACAGCGATGCCGGTTCCGATGAGCCATTCTCGCATGGTCATGACGCCGCACCTCCCGCGCGCGCGTATGGAATCACGCGATACAGGTAGTAGGGGCCCTTTTGCAACTGGAGATAGATGTCGTTATTGTCCATCGTCAAGCGATAGGCCAAGTGGTACGACTTCGCCAGCCGCGCCACTTCCGAGGCCATTTGCGTGTAGTCCTCTTTGGCGATGCCCTGTTGGATGTAGAGCTCGAACACGCTCTCGAAGATCTGCGTCAACGGCCCCTCATGGGCGTCGCCAAGGCGAACACTGACGTTTGTGCCAAGTTTCTGCTCTATTTCGTCGGATATGGCGTCGTAGGTCATCTGGAGATCGCCTTCTTTCAGCGCCTGAAAGGGCCCCAGTTGGACGACCACCACATCCGGGCTGCCCGTGGTGATATCGACTTGTTCCACACCGGCCACCGACTGCAGGCTTCTCTTCAGCGGGTTCAACAAGTTATAGTGTTGATAGGCCTGCCAGCCGCCGATGAGGAGCGCGAGCATCAGGAGCGCCGTCACGAAGATCGGCACAACGCGGATGCGAGACAACGACCTCGCCCCCTTCTATCGCTGGTCTGTGCGGCTGAAACCAGTATAGCACGCTGTCGAACATGTGTTCAGCCGCACTTGTTTCCCGCGCTTCCAGCCCTTCAGGAACGAGCGAGCGCATTCTGCCACAGGAGCTGCCCCGTCTTCGCATTGAAATACAAAAAGGCCAGGCGCCCGTTCAGGCGTCCCATGACCTCGTACACCGCAGTCCCGGATTTGGCCCAGCTTGGCGCGCCCTCTTCGCTCGCCACATAGCCGAGCGTGATGGACTGGACTTCGAGACCGCGCGACGCCGCCCGCTTTTTCACCTCGCCGGATGCGAGCACCGCCGTCGACGGCAGGACAAACGCTCTTTGCATCGCCGGGATGTAAAAGGCGTACCACGTCCGCCCGAAGCTATCTTCGCCGCGGAACACGTCCTCGACGCCCGCCGCGGTGAACACGCTGTACGATTCCAACCGGTCGAGAGGCGTGTGATTCAGCACGTAGGCCGCGGCCTTTTGCTCAGCCGCCCAGTACGGGGTCAGCAAGTTCCACAAGTACGTGAGAACGCCGATGCCGATCACGACCATCGCGATCGGCACCGAAGTCCATATGATCCTGCGCTTCGTCATGTCGCATCCGTCCGGTAAATCGTGATCTGAACTTTGTCAGGATGCTGCTCCGACTTGGCCATCCCGAAAATGACGTCCTTATCTTTCAGATTTCGGTTGAGAAAATCGATCAGGCGATACAGGTCTTCCGAATTCGAACAGACCATGGTTGCGTAGACGCTCCATTTGGAATCCAAACCATTCCACCCGCCGTCATGAACGAGATATCATGTCTTGCAAGAAAGGGTCGTTGGTGAAGTGGTATCGCAAGGGGGTCAAACTGATCTTGCCCGATCGCACCACGCCGATGTCGACAAGCCCATCGCCTGTCTCGTCAAGAATATCCCCTCCATAACGATACACTTCGTGCCCTTCGACGTCGAGTTCGCGCGAAAAAATGTCATGGTACCTCCGCACGCCAAGGTCACACCACACGATGTCGGCGCGGGTCCACGTCTTCTTGCCGACGAAGGGAATATTCGCGCTGAGGAAGGTGTCGGCAGGCAGAGTGAGCTCGATGGCGAGTTCGATCAGCAATCGACACGCCTCTTGCGCCGAGGCGAAGTCGAACGGTGGCCCGACGTGGGACAGGGCGAGCGCCTTGACCCCTTGCAAGGCCGCCTCGCCCGCGATGGCGACGGTACCCGAGTAGAGCACATCCGTCGCCAAATTTGCGCCGGCATTGATCCCGGATAGCACGAGATCGAACGGCCGCTCGGCGTGCAGCACGGCGAGCGCCCACTTACAACAATCCACCGGCGTCCCGGAGAGCGCGAACGCGTCCGACGCCCCCGGAACCTCACGTCGCTCCACGCGGATGGTTCGGTGCAGGCTGATCCCGTGGCTCGACGCGCTTCGCTGCCGGTCAGGCGCAGCCACAATGACCTCCCCAAACGCCGACGCGACTTCCACCAGTGAAACGAGCCCCGCGGCCTGAATGCCATCGTCGTTGCAGATCAAGATGCGCATGACGGCGTTCTCCTCTCTCCTCACCTCACGCCTCATACGACCGCGGCGCGTCGCTCATACTTAGGAGTACGATACGGGGAGGTGGGCATATGACAGAGCGCGATGAGGCGATTCCCCCGTGGACGAACCGTACGTCGTTGCGCGATGACGTCCGCCGCTTTGTGTTTGAGGCGTACATGGACATTGCCGTGGCCGACATGCTGGACGAAAAGGACCTGACGGAACCCGACGTCCAAGGCGAGATCGAAGACGACTAAGCGCGCGTCAGCAGGTCCTTGAGCCGCCTCGCCTCGAACCGGATGCGTTCCACGTCGAGCGCCGTGGGCTCTCGGTTTTGCAGGACCCATTCGCCCGCGATCATCACGTCTCGAACGTCGTCGGCGCCAGCCGCGTACACCAAATCCGACAGCAGGTCATGCGAGGGCGCAAAGTGAGGCGAGTGCGCATCGAGCAAGACCATGTCGCAGGGCGCGCCGGCGCGCAGGGTGCCGTGGCCATCTGGAAGGAAGAGGGCGCGCGCGCCCCATTCCGTGGCGAGCGCGAAGGCCGTGGCCGCGTCGATGGACGTCGCGTCTTCCCGCACGCCCTTGTGCAACGTCGCGGCCAGGCGCATTTCCTCAAACATGTCCAGGTTGTTGTTGCTCGCCGCGCCATCGGTGCCCAGGCCGACGGTCACGCCACGACTCAACATGTCGGGGAGCGGCATGATGCCGGAGCCAAGCTTCAGATTGCTCTGCGGATTGTGCGCGACGCGGACGTCGTGCGCGCGCAAGATCTCGATGTCGTTCTGCGTCGCGTGCACGCAGTGCGCGGCGAGCGTCGGCACTTGAAACAGCCCTGCGCGCTCGGCCAAACCAATGGGCGTGAGTCCCTCCTGCGAGAGAAATTGATCCACTTCGCCGCGCGTCTCACTCAAGTGGATCTGGATACCTACCCCGAGTTCTGCGGCGAGATCGGCGATTTGCGACAGAAACGGTTCGGGGCACGTGTAGGGGGCATGCGGGCCTAGGGCCACCTGAATGCGCCCGTCCGCCTTTCCATGCCAAGCTAGGACAAACGCGCGGCTCGCCGCAAGTCTTTCCGCCTGCACCTCGGGGTCCGTGGCGGCCAGGCCAATGGACAAGAGCGCCCGCATGCCCGACTCGGCCGCGGCCTCTGCCGCATGATCCATCATCATGTACATGTCGGCGTAGGCCGTCGTCCCCGACAACAGCATTTCCCAACACGCGAGCTGCGTCCCCCAGTACACGCATTCGCCTGTGAGGCGCGCCTCCAGAGGAAAAATGCGCTCCTGAAGCCACGTCATGAGCGGCAAATCGTCGCCCACACCGCGGAGAAGCGTCATCGCGGCGTGGCCGTGCGCGTTCACGAGGCCCGGAATCGCGATTCGATTCCGCTTCCGCCACCTCCGCACCACCACTTCGCCCGGCTCAGGCTCATAGTCCCCGTGGCCGTGGCGCACGACGTTGGCACCTTCGATCACGAAGTACGCCGGGCCAGGATACACGGTCTTCGAATCCACCACCGCGCCACCCACCTCGAGCACGGTGACGGCTCGTTCATATGCCATTCCCCTTCATCCCTTCGTCCTAGCTTTTTCCGCGCGTGTCGCAGAGCCGTGCCAACGATTCTCCGTAGGGCGGCAGGGCGACGCCGCGCTCCGTGATGATGCCCGCGATGAGGTGACCCGGCGTGACGTCGAACGCCAAGTGCTTCGCTGAGGCGCCCGCGGGCGCGATAGGCCTCCCCATCCAATGCGTGACTTCAGCCGCGCTTCGCTCCTCAATCGGGATGTCATCGCCGGATGGGGTGGACAGGTCCAGGGTTGTCGTGGGCGCCGCCACGTAAAACGGAATGCCGTGGAACGACGCGAGGACGGCCAACGAGTAGGTGCCGATCTTGTTCGCCGTGTCGCCGTTTTTCGCGATTCGGTCGGCTCCGACAATTACCACGTCCACCCAGCCGAGCTTCATGGCGAACCCCGCGGTGGAGTCCGTGATGATGTCGTAGGGAATGCCCTCCTCCTGGAGCTCATACGCCGTGAGCCGAGCGCCCTGGAGATACGGGCGCGTTTCGTCCACGTAGACGTGTTCGAGCGTGCCCGCGTCTCGCATGGCCCGCAGAATTCCGAGCGCCGTGCCATATCCGACGGTCGCGAGGGAACCCGTGTTGCAGTGCGTCAGCACGCGCCCGCCGTGTTTCGCAATCCACTTTGCGCCGATGTCGCCAATGCGGCGATTCGTCTCGATGTCGCGCTCCGCGATGGCCACCGCGCGCTGGTAGAGTGCGTCCGCCTCCCCTCCCCGCGGCGCCTCCTCGAGCGCAGCCATGACTTCATCCACGGCCTGCATGAGGTTCACGGCCGTCGGGCGAGCTGTCTTCATCCACGCCGCCACTTCCGGCAGCCGGGATCGCACCTCGGCCGGTGCGAGCCGCCGGGCTTCGAGCGCGAGGCCAAACGCTGCCGCGGCCCCGATGGCTGGCGCTCCCCTCACCTGCATCGACCGAATGGCCTGGTAGACGTCCTCGGCGGTGCGGCATGTCACCCAGACGGTTTCATGAGGCAGCCGCGTCTGGTCGAGCAACATCAACCGGTCGGGCTCGTACCGGATGGCGTTCACGCCTCGCTCTCTCCCATGAGCGGCACCTGGCCGCCGACCGCCGTTTTGCACGCGCAATCCCGCACTCCTCCGTCGCGTGTGATATAAGCAAAGAAGAGCCGCCGGATGTCCGCGACGTTCTCCCGCATCGCCTCCAGGACCTCCTCGTGGGACAGCGGCTTCGCGGCCATGCCAGCCGCCCAGTTGGTCACCATGCACACGGTGGCATAGCACATCTCGGCTTCCTTCGCCAACGCGGCCTCCGGCATGCTCGTCATGCCCACCACGTCGCCCCCGAGGCGCGCGAACAGGGCGATCTCAGCTTTGGACTCGAACCTGGGCCCCTCCGCGCAGACGTACACGCCGCCGTGATGCACGCGGAGGCCGAGATCGCGCGCCACCTCAATCAATCCCTTGCGCACGCGGCCGCAGTACGGGTCCGAAAAATCGATGTGCACGACCGGCCCCTCCTCGAAGAACGTGGAGGTCCGCCCTTTCGTCCAGTCGATCACGTCGTCGATCACGACGAGATCGCCAGGCCGAAACAGGCGGTTGAGCGAGCCCACGGCCGCCGTCGCCAACACAGTCTCGACGCCCAACTGCTTCAAAGCCCAAATGTTGGCGCGATAGGGGACGCGGTGCGGGGGCACACTGTGGCCGCTGCCGTGGCGCGGAAGAAACACCACTTCCTTGCCCTCGTAAGTTCCGACGGTCACCTCGACGTCTCCGTACGGGGTATGTACGCGTTCACGCGTGGCGCCAGACAGATCTCCGGGTTGGTACACGCCTGTGCCACCGATGATGCCGTAACGCATGACGAGTTCCTCCACTCCGTAAGTCTTGTCCTCGATTATACTGAACGGACGCGCATTTGTCGCCAAGGTAAGGGGAGCGCGTCGTAGACGGCCTGGACCCGCGAGGCGGCGTTGCGCGGCGCAAGCGCCAACAGATCGCCTTCTCGCGCCAATCTGTCGCGCACCGCATCGATGTCGAGTGTGCCTGGCGACACGCCGGATTCCAATTCGGTCCAGGACACCGGCGCCGACACGAGGGCTCGATCGACCGCGCGGGCGCTGTAGGCCGCGATGAGCGTGCGCGTCGGCCCGTGCTGCGGCGCGTCCACGTACACCCGGCGCCCCCGATGGCGCACGAGCCTCTCGGTGGTGGCGAGCCCCGGCCAGCGCGACGCACAGTAGGCGGCGATGAAGTTGACCACCGGCCGCGTGACGGTGTACGGGAGCGGCTCCTCAAGCGGAACCCACACCTGCAGCCCGGACGCCCCCGTGGTCTTCGCGATGCCGTCGAGGCCGAGATCGCGAAGTACGTCGCGCAGGCGCAGGGCGAGCTCCCGCACGCGCTCGAAGTCGTGCGGGTCGGTTGGGTCCAGATCGAACGTGAGCTCCGTCGGGCATCCCGCGCCAGGGCCCTGAACGAGGTGAAGACCCGCGTGGAATTCGATGGCGCCGAGATTGCCGTAGTACAACAGGGTCTCCACGTCGGGAATCGCAATCAGCGGGCGCTCGCCTGGCACCTCGCGCCGCGGCAGCGTCGGCGGCGCGTGCGGTGGGAGGTGCCGCTGATAAAATCGGCGGCCGCCAACTCCGTCCGGACACCGCACCAACGTGACGGACCGGTGCCGGAGATGCCGGACGAGATGCGCGCCGATTTGGGCAAGATAGGTCATGTAGTCGCGCTTGCACAGCCCGACAGCGGGAAAATACAGCTTGTCCCCATGCGTGAGGGTGGCCCGACGTTCGCAGCGCTTCATCCGCGTCACCTCTCGCCTAGGGTGCCAAGACGCACCCGTCGCTATGAGGGAGGGACCTTCATGCCGTTCTTTCGGCCGTTCGAACCCGTTTCAAGCCCAATCGTACCCACGGGAGACGGGTGGATTGCGCAGGTCAAGTGGGACGGCGTGCGCGCCGTGACCGAAGTGTCGAGCGACGGCGTCGAGATCTGGAATCGGCATGGAAGGCCGCGGACGCACACGTATCCTGAGATCGCCTCAGCGCTCAGGCCGTTCCGGGGCTGCGCGTTCGACGGCGAAGTGGTGGCGTTGACGCGGGGCAAGCCCGACTTTTACCGCCTGCTTCGCAGGGACCAGGCGGCTTCAGCGCGCCAAATCGAGCGGCTGATGGCCGAGATACCCGTATGGTACGCCGTCTTCGACGTCGTGCGGATTAACGGAACGTGGATTGGAGACTGGCCATTGGCGAAACGGCTCGAGTGGTTGCTCGCGAACCTGTCGGGCCTGGACCAGGTGCTCGCGACGGAAGGCATGGAGGATCCCGCGGCGCTGTTTGCCGCCACGAAGCAGCTGGGACTTGAGGGCATCGTGTGCAAACGGGTGGACTCCACCTACGCGCCGGGCCAGAAAGATGGGCGTTGGGTGAAGGTCAAGCACGCGCGGCACGCCATCGCGGCCGTCGGCGGCGTCCTGTACCGGGGCGGGGCTCCGAATGCGTTGATGCTCGGCCTGTATGACGACCAGGCGCGCCTGTTTCACGTCGGCAACGCTGGAGCGGGCCGCCTGCCTCGCCGGGCATGGCTCGATGTCGTCAACCGAGTGCTTTCTCACGAGGCACCGATACCACCGTTCGCCCGCGCACCGAAGCCCGCGAGCGCATGCCGGTTCGCGCATCCCGTCGTCGCTGTGAAGGTTCGCTTCGCCGAATGGACGCCCCGCAAGACGATGCGCCACCCGGTCCTTCTCGCCGCGCTGGACTTCCCTGCGACGCCCGCGGCGTGCGCCTTTGCGCAGGCCGACCCGTGACGAAATCAGGAGGTCTTGCGCTTCTTCCGCTTCGCCTCGCGGGGCTTCGCGTCCTGTTTCGCAAGCTCCAGGCTCTTCTTGAGCGCCTCCATCAGGTCCACCACCTCGCCCGAGGCCTCGGCGCCCTTGGTCTTCGCTTCGGCCTCGCCGCGGCGCTCGGCGATCCAAGCCTCCAACCGCACCCTGCTCTCGTCTCGATACTCGTCGGGCACAAACGGCTTGGTGAGTTGCCGGATCAAGGTCTCGGCGACTTCCAGTTCATGCGCGTCGACGGCCACCGCTTCCTGAACATAGGGGAGTTCGGCGGTCGAGCGCACGTCCTCCGGCCAGGCGAGTGCGTGCACCACCAACACGTTCCCATCCGCGTCGCTCGCCCTCACGAGCGCCAGCGACTCCGCGCTCCGCAGCGTCATCCGGGCCACGCCGACGCGCCCCGACGCCCGCAGCGCCTGCCACAACAGCCGGTAGGCCTTCTTTCCGCTCGCCTCGGGCGCGAGGTAGTACGCGCCCTGAAACAGCACCGGGTCGATGTCGCCCGCGTCGGCGAACTGGACGAGATCGATGGTCTCTCCGCGGCGGCCTTGAAACGCGTCGAGTTCCTCATCTTCCACCACGGCGAATTCGCCCCTTGCGTACTCAAAGCCACGGACGATCTCGTCCTGGCTCAAGTCCACGTGACAGCGAGGGCAAAACTTCTTGTACGATATCGGCGTCCGACACGCTTTGTGAAGTTGCCGAAAGTGAATGCCGCCCGTGTCCGTCGCTTTGTACAGCCGCACCGGAATGTTCACGAGTCCGAAGCTCACCGACCCTCGCCACATGGCGTGCATGCCGCTCATCCCCCCTCGCGCACGCGCTTAGGGTGAGAGCGCAGCCGGCGCGCCATGCTCGGAGGACGCAGGCGCGTCTCGCAAAAACTTCCGAACCTCTTCCACGAGCTGTCGCTCCGGCATGACTCGGGGGCGAAGGCCGGGAATGGACTTCCAAAACATCGATCCATACCGCTGGGTCACCATGCGCTTGTCGAACACCACAATCACGCCGCGGTCCTGCTTCGTGCGGATCAATCGCCCGACGCCCTGGCGAAACCGCACCACGGCCTCGGGCAAGCTGAGCGCGCGAAACGCATTTTGACCGCTCGCCTGGAGGCGCTCCAACCGGGCGGCCGTCACCGGGTGCGTGGGCGGAGCAAACGGCAGTCGGACGATCACGAGCAAACGCAGCTGATCGCCCGGGAGGTCGATGCCCTCCCAGAACGTTTGCGCGCCAAACATCACGCTCTCCGGGTGAGCGCGAAAGGCTTCCAAAAGCGCGGCGCGGCTGCCGTCCACATCCTGCGCGAGCAGGCTCAACCCCTGCTCTGCAAGTGGCGCGCGAGCCTGGCGCGCCGTCTCGCGCAGCAGCGCGTGACTTGTGAAGAGGACGAGCATCCTGCCGCGGGACGCCTCCGCAAGCTGTGCAATGGACGCGGTGAGCCAAGTCGCTGCTTCTTCCGGTGGCGCGGACGCGATGTCCGGGACATCGCTCGGAATGTAGAGGCGCGCCTGCTTGTCCATCGCAAACGGAGACGGGACGGTGCGCGCAATCAAGCGGTCGTCTCGAGCGTGCTCCTCGAGGCCGAGCTTTCGAATGGCAAACTCAAACTCGCCGTTCACGGCCAGCGTGGCCGACGTCAGGACCACGGAGCGCAGGGGATCGAACAGGTGTTGCTTCAGCACGCGGGCGACGTCGATAGGAGCCCGGTGCAGGCTCACCCGGGCTCGAGATCCGCCGGTTTGCACTTCGGCCCAGGTGACGTCGTCCGGGCCTTCGGTCAACACGTCTTGCATTCGGGCGATCCCGTCCAGCCAAGCGCCGAGGAAGCCGACGGCGTCGACAACGCGCCCGACGTGATCGTCGGAAGGCAGCGATTTGACCAGGTCGGCGAGCCTCGCGCGCAGCTCCTGAAGCCGTTTGACGCCGGCTTTCGTTTGATCCAAAGCCTCGCGGTAGGCCTGAAACGACTCGCTTTGCCGCCACGCCCCGTCGAGGCGCACCTCCGACTGCCCCGCCGGCACGTACGCCTGAATGGCCTGGAACGCCGTGTCCACCTCGGCGCCGACCGTCCCCACCCATTCCTTGCCCTCTTCGAGCCCGTCGATCACGGCGCCTCGCATGTGGAGCTCGTCCAACAGGCGCTCGACTTCCGCCAGCACGCCGGCCCGGCCGCGATCGCGCACGAGGCGATGGGCCAAGGCCGCCATGACGCCGCTGTGGACTTCGAACCCGAGGTGATTCGTCGCCTGTTCTTCGAGGTGATGAGCTTCGTCCACGACGAGATGCTCGTACTTGGGCAGCACGTGGTGATCGGAGCTCAGATCGGACATCACGAGCGAGTGATTGGTCACGATCAGATGTGCCGCCTGCGCGGCCTGCTTGGTGCGAAAGTAATAGCAAGGCTGGAAAAAAGGGCAGCGGCGATGGATGCACGACTCGCTCTCGCTCTGCACGCGCGCCCAAAGCCCTGGTCCCACGGACGACTTGGACAGCGTCTCGCGCGTGCCGTCGGGCGTCTCCGTCAGCCACACCAGGAGCGACATGATGCCCTGGATGTCCTCCACGGGCGTGGCCATGGTCGCAAGGCGCGCTTCACTTCGCACTTTTCGCAGGCAGACGTAATTGTTGCGGCCTTTCTGGACGACCATCCGAAGCTCGTCCCCGAAGATCCGCCGAAGCAGCGGGAAGTCCCGCTCGGCAATCTGGTCCTGGAGCGAAAGGGTATGCGTGCTGACCACCACGGGTTCCCCCGTCGCCATCGCGATGAGCGCCGCAGGCACGAGATAAGCGAGCGACTTGCCCGTCCCCGTGCCCGCCTCCACCATCGCATGCTTGCCCTCTGCCAGCGCCTGCGCGACGGCCTCCACCATGGCCAGTTGCCCAGGGCGCGCTTCAAACCCAGGCATCGACGTCGCCAAGGGGCCGCCCGGGATGAGGAGGTCTTTGGCCTTCTGCACGATCTCGTCAAGCTTGGCGCGGTCAGGCATGGGCTGCGCGGCGCGCTCGTCGGCCTTTTGGGGCGGATCGGGCTTCGTGTAGTAGAGGCCGTGACGCTCCTCGAGCCCTCCCGCTTGAGGGCCCTCGTTTAGGCGCAACACCTGCTCGAACCAGGCGGCCGTGATCGGAGAGAAGAGGCCCGCGAGCCCGGCCAGAAGCTCGAGGACGCCCGACGGCAGGCGGCGCGCCTTCTCTTCGAGGCGGATCAGCAGGTGATGTGCCGTGCGCGCGTCCGCCATCGCGCGGTGGCTCCCCTCGGCGGGCAGGCGCAGGCGGCGAGCGAGGTACTCCAGCCGATGGCTCATGAGCCTCGGCGCCAAAATGCGCGCCAGGCTCAGCGTACAGAGTCCATCCCCGGGATGGAGGGGCAAACCGTACCGCGCGGCGCGGTGGAGCAAGAAGCTTCGCTCGAACGCCCAGTGATGGCCTGCCATCGGCGCGTCGCCTACAAACTCCGCAAACCGCATCAGGACCTCGCGCTCGGAGGGCGCACCGGCGACGTCCGCATCCGTCAGGCCCGTCAACCGGGTGATGTCGTCGGGAATGGGACGCTCGGGGCGCACGAGGGCATGAAACGCGTCCACCATCTCGCCGCCGCGCACCCGCAGGGCGCCGACTTCCAAGATGTCCGCCTGCTCCGGATCAAGCCCCGTCGTCTCCAAATCCACGATGATCCATTCCACCCGCTTCGCACTCCCATTCTCGGTTTGTCCGACCCTCTTGCTCTTCCATTGTACTCGACAGCGCGTCTTCCTGCTCCGGAAATCCCGCGCCGACTTTGCCCGCCGCCATCGCACGCGACCGCCGCCGAGTTCCTAGGGCACCGCTTAAACGCCAAGCGCATGCCGTGCATCCTGACGAAGAGGCTAGATGTGCTCGCGGTCGGAGAACAACACCTCGCCGCTCACGACGGTTCGCGTCACGCCGGGCGACGTCTCAATCACGAGACTCCCGTCGGGTTCCACGGACCTTGCCATCCCGCGCACGCGCTCGTCGCCCACGGCCACCTCCACCTCATGGCCGATGGTCGAGCAAAGCGCGGTCCATTCCGCGTGAACCGCTTGAAAACCTCGCCCGTCCCGCAAATCGCGATACAGGCGGTCGAGCTCCGCCAAGATGTGGGCAAGGGTTTTCGGCCGGTCGATCGGCCGCCCCGTCGCATGGAGGATGGTCGTCGCGCGATCGCGGATCTCCTCAGGCAGCTCTTCCAGGGCAAAGTTCGCATTCAGACCGATGCCGATGACGGCGTGATCGACCATTTCTCCCTCCGCGCGGATCTGGGCCAAGATGCCCCCCGTCTTTCTGCCGCCGAGGAGAATGTCGTTCGGCCACTTGATCTCGACAGGCACGCCTTCCGCGCGAAGCGCGCGGCACACGGCGAGCGCCGCGAGTAGAGTGAGATCGGGCGCGTGCCGGAGCGCACATGGGTTGCGGACAAACACCGTGAACCACATGCCGCCTCGCGGCGACGCCCAGGCGCGATCGCGCCGCCCGCGTCCGCCGGTCTGTTCACCGGCCGTCACGACGGCGCCGTGCGGAAGGCCCTTCTCCGCGAGCTCCAGGGCGGTCTCGTTCGTGGAAGCCCGCGATTCCGCCCACAAGATGGGCGAGCCGAGCAGGCAATCGGGCGGCAGGTGGGGCCGAACCAAAGGCGCCATCAGCTCGTCTGGAATCCGCACAGCCCGGTAGCCGACGCGGGGGGACGCCTCGAACGCGAAACCCAGCTGCTCGAGCGCTTTGATGTGCTTCCAGACGGCCGTCCGCGACAGCCCCAATCGGTGGCTCAGATCCTCTCCCGAGACGGGGCCGTCGGCGAGAAGGAAGGCTTCAATCAGCTGATCCCGCACGCGGGTGTCATCCTGGGCCATGGTCATCGCCTCTCTCTCGGCGCGCCATCGCCTCGCGGCGCAGCGCGTCCGCTTGATTCTGAATTTCACCCCGAAGAATGTGGCGGACCAAACGCTGTTGACATTCGCCAATCTCCTTGCCCCGAAGCCCCATGGCCAAGAGTTCTTCTGCGGGCAAGGCGAGATCGGACCGATCCCAGAGCGGCTGCGCCCGGATGGCGCGCTTCCACCGCGCGACCTCGAACACGTCGCCGCGCGCCAAAAACGCGATCATGCGAGCCGCCATCTCGGCAGACGCCCGCCCTGCCTCGTACAGCAGTTCGGGCGACGGTGCGTCCATTCCCCGCACCCAGGCTTGGACGAGCCGCACGGCCCGCTCGATCTTCCGGGCGGCGTCCTTGCCGTACGCGAGCGACTCCGCGAAGCGGCGAGCGCACCGAGGGCCGTCGTCGACACCGACGAACCAAAGCGCCACGCTGGGCCAGCCCGGGGGCGGGGCGAGCGAGAAGGGGCCCTCGCGCGCGAGCCAAGAGAACCCCTCTTCCAGCCAGGCGAGCGGTTCTCCCTTTCGCCGCCAGAGAAGGGTCGAAGCCAGCCCATCGAGGTGCGCGTGCCACGGCGCGCGCGACAGGCGCTCCAATTCTCGCCCAATGCGCTCCAAGGCAATGGGGCGGATAGCGTCCGCCGTTTCGATGAGCGCGGCCTCCGTGGCGGGATCGCACATCAAGTCCAGCTGGACGCAAAACCGCACGGCGCGCACGAGGCGCAGCCCGTCCTCGCGGAAACGCGCGGCGGGATCGCCGACCGCGCGCAGGAGCCGGCGCGCGAGATCGCCTTGGCCGTCGAACGGGTCCACGAGGCGGCCGTGCAAGTCGAGCGCCATGGCGTTGATGGTGAAATCGCGCCGCGCGAGATCCGCGTGCACGTCGTCGACAAACCGGACAAAGTCAGGGCGCCGCCCGTCGCCGTACGGGCCCTCGGCTCGAAACGTGGTGACTTCAATCCACACGCCCGCGGACCACACCGACACGGTGCCATGGCGGATTCCCGTGTCCACCGTGCGGGCAAAGAGCGATTTCACGTCCTCCGGGTGCGCGTTCGTTGCCACGTCGAGATCGGCAGGCGTTCGCCCGAGCAGGAGATCTCTCACCGCGCCGCCGACGAGATACGCCGCATATCCCGAGCGGCAGAGCACTTCCATCACTTCACGCGCCGGGGCCGGGATGCGCATGCTCGCCGCGTTCAGCCGACATCACCTCGCGGTACAAAGCCTCGTACTCGCTGACCTTCTCGTCCACGTGAAACGCCTGCACCGCGCGCTCCCGGGCTCGCGCGGAGAACGCTCGGTACATGGCCTCGTCCTGCAAAAGCTGGCAAGCGAGGTTCGCCATGTCGTCGACGTGGCCCACCGGGGCGAGAAAGCCGGTCTCCCCGTGCACCACCACCTCCGGAATGCCGCCGGCGGTCGATCCGACGACGGGCACGCCGCACGACATGGCTTCGAGTGCGACGAGACCGAAACTCTCGCTCTCAGAAGGCAGCAGGAACAGGTCGGCGGCCGCAAAAAGCGGCGCCACCTCGTCCTGGCGCCCCAAGAAATGCACGCGATCCCCGAGCCCCGCTTCCTCCACCTGGCGTTTGGCCGCCCCCCAATCGGGCCCTTCGCCGACGAGAAGCAGCTTGGCGGGCATGCGTCGGGCCACCCGCTCGAATACGGCGATCACGTCCGGAAGCCGTTTGACCGGCCGAAAGTTGGAGATGTGCAGGAGGACGCGCTCGCCGTTCGGCGCAAAGTGGCGCTTCAGTTCGCCGCCGCACCCAGGCCGAAACACGTCGGGATCGACGAAGTTGTAGATGCAGCGAATCGGTTTGTCGGTCTCGAACAAGCGGGCCGTGTCCCGCACCAGGCTCTGGCTGACGGCCGTCACCGCGTCGCTTCGCTCAATGCCGAGCTTGATGACGGACTTGAGGCTCGGATCCTGAGCCAACACCGTGATGTCGGTGCCGTGCAGGGTCGTGACGACGCGGATGGGATGCGTCGCCATCTCTCGGGCCAGGTGTGCACACACCGCAAACGGCAGGGCGTAGTGCGCGTGCAGCACGTCGAGCTGGTACTCGTCGGCCACGCGCGCCATGAGACTGGCGAGCGCAAAGTCGTACGGCGGCGTCTTGAGCACTGGATAAGTGATGGGCTCGATCTGGTGAATGTACACGTGTTCCACAAACGCGCCGAGCCGGAATGGCACATCGGTCACGATGAAGTGCACCTCGTGTCCCCGGCGCGCGAGTGCCTTGCCGAGCTCGGTCGCCACCGCGCCAGACCCGCCCACCGTCGGATAACAGCTGATCCCTACGCGCAACGGCGCATCTCCTTTCTGCCGGCCCCGCTCTCACCAAAGGAGTTTGTCCAACCCGTACACCAGCGCGCGGAGCGTCATGACGCGCCGCACGGCCAGGATGAGGCCGGGCATGAAGCTCTCGCGGCTCATGGAATCGTGCCGGATGGTCAGCACTTCGCCAGCACCGCCGAAGATGACTTCCTGGTGCGCCACAAGCCCCGGCAGGCGCACGCTGTGGATCGGCACGTCGTAGTCGACCTCCATCATGGCCTTCGTCCTCAGCGACGTGCCAGACGGCTTGTCTCGCTTGCCGTCGTGGTGAAGTTCGATGATCTCCGCGCGGGGCAGAAAACGCGCCGCCTCGCGCGCGAATCTCATCATCAGGAGCGCACCTATCGCAAAGTTTGGGCAGACGGCGGCGCCCACCTGCCGCTGGCGCGCCATCTCGTCCCATCGGCGCACGTCCTCGTCTGTGTAACCCGTCGCCCCCACCACGGCGCGCACGCCGCGCGAAAGGGCCAGGTCCACATGACGAACCACAGACTCGGGCCCGGTCAGGTCCAACCACACGTCGGGCTTTTCCGTGTCCAACAGCCGCTCCGGGTCCTCGTACACGGCGCCGTACGCGGAGAGCCTTCGTTCGGCCTCCTCGTCGGCCCGCCGCACCAAGAGTCCGCAGATGGCGATGTCCTCCTCGCGCCTCAGCGCCTCAAGCGCCACCTGCCCCATGCGGCCGAGCGCCCCCGCCAGCGCCACCCGAATGGTGCCCGCTTCATCCATCTGCACGCCCTCCTAGCCCGTCTTCTTCATGACCATCGCGTCGCGTCCAGCGATCGCGATCCCTCGTGGAAAACTTGTGCATCGTCGCCGAAAATGCCTGGTCGAGATCGATCTCCAGCCGATTCGCCAAACACGCGAGCACAAACAGGATATCGCCCATCTCGAGCGCGATATTTCCCTCCGGCTCGTCCGGCCTCTTCGGCTTTTCGCCGTAGTGATGGTTGATCTCGCGGGCCAACTCTCCAAGCTCCTCCGCGAGCCGGACGACGAGCGTCATGGGCTGAAAATATCCTTCTTTGAATTGCGATATGTAGCGATGGACTTCCTGCTGCAATTCCGAAAGTTGCACGCGCCTTCTCCTCCTCGCGTCACCCATTATACCGGACCGGCTCCCACAAACATAAAAGACGAGGCTTGTCATAAGCATGTATGGACGATCCTGGGCCCGTACCTGGGTCCCGCAAAGGAGGGAAGCGCACTTGCGCAAAGAGAGACGCGGGCACCAGAGCACCGTCCTGTTGGCCGCCATGGCAGTGGTGTTCACGCTGGCGCTCGTGATCTACCCGAAGGTGGGGTACGAGGCCGGCATGCAGGGCCTCCGGGTGTGCTGGGAGATCATCATTCCGTCGCTCTTGCCGTTTTTCATCGTTTCCGAGTTGCTCCTCGGGCTTGGCGTGGTTCGCGGATTCGGCGTCCTCCTCGAGCCGCTGATGCAACCCCTGTTCAGCGTGCCCGGCGTCGGCGCATTCGCCCTGTCCATGGGGCTCGCCGCAGGATATCCCATGGATGCCGTGATCACGGCTCGATTTCGCCAGACCAAGCAGTGCACCCGGATTGAAGGGGAACGGCTGCTGGCCTTCACCAACACGGCGGACCCGCTGTTCATGTTCGGGGCGGTGGCCGTGGGCATGTTCAAATCGCCTGCGCTCGGCGCGCTGTTCGCCCTCGCGCACTACATTTCCTCGTTTCTCGTCGGCGTCGCGTTCAAGTTTTGGGGACGGCGCGATCCCGACCATCTCAAGGAAGTGAAGGAGCGCGAAGAGGTGAGGCCGAAGGGCAACCTGTTCGCGCGGGCGTACCGGGAGATGCTCACCGCGCGCGAAGAAGACGGGCGCCCCTTCGGCAAACTCCTCGGAAACGCGGTGAGCGAATCCGTGCAGACCATTCTCATGATCTCCGGGTTCATCGTGTTCTTTGCCGTCGTGATCGAAATTCTCGAAGTGAGCGGCATCATGGGCGTCTTGGGTTGGCCGCTGATGGAGGTGTACCGCCTGTTCGGGATCCACGCGGGATTGGTCCAACCGACCTTGGCGGGCGTGCTCGAGCTCGACATCGGCAGCGCCCAGACGGCGGCCGTCCCTGCGCCGCTCATCCAAAAGCTCGCGCTCGTGAGCGGCATCATCGCCTGGAGCGGCCTCAGCGTCCACGCGCAGGTCGCGAGTGTGCTGACCCACACCGACATCCGCATGCGCCCGTATGTTCTCGCCCGCTTCCTGCACGCCGCCCTTGCGGCGCTCCTCACCGTCGTCCTGTACGGCATGGGCGTCGGCCGCACCGCTCAAGGCGTCATGGCGCATTGGGCACACCACCTTCCCGCGCTTGCGCCGGCCATGGAGCACGGTGGCTTCTGGGAGACGTTCGCGCACACGATGTCGAACAGCTTGGAACTGTGGCTTGGCATCTTCGCCGCCCTCACCGCCGCGTCCGCCGCGTTGCTCCTTTTGCGGCGAATTCGAGTGGTCGCCTTCTTCGTTCGCTCCCAAGGCTGAGATCAGGCGAAACGGCCAGGTATCGCCGAGACGCGATGCCTGGCCGTTTTCGCGAAGGCCGTGGCTTTGCGGTCATGCGAGAGGGGGAAAGAACCGATGCTGGACCAACTGGTCGAACAAAATCCACGCGGACAGCGCGAACGCGTAGACCGCGAACCAGCGCATTCTGGCGCGGGACATGAGCCACTTCGTCCACCGCACCGACAGGTACCCCGCGACGAGCGCCGCCAACATCCCGGCGAGCATGGGCCCGGCCGACAGAGACGCCGACCCGTGGGTTTCGACGAGATCGTCAAGTTTCACGAGGACGCCGCCCAAAATTGCCGGGATGGACAACAGAAACGAAAACCGTGTCGCCGCCTCCCTGGTCATGCCTCGCCAAAGTCCCCCGGCGATGGTCAGCCCGGAGCGCGAGAGAGCCGGCAAGATGGCAGCGCCCTGTAGCGCGCCAATCCACAGGCTGTCAGCGACGGTCATCGTCTTCTCGTTCTTTTGGCCGGCCTCCACGGCGTCCATCCACCACAGGATGACACCTGTCAGCAGAAACTCGAGGCCGATGGTCGCGCCCGATGCAAAGAGATCGTCGAACCATTCCTCGAACAGCGCGCCGATCACGGCCGTCGGTAAGAGCGCCAAGGCGAGCATCCACGTCTCGCGCGCCCTCGGATGCTGAAGGAGCCAGCGCACTTCCCTGCGCATCGCGTACATGACCGCGATCAGCGTCCCCACGTGGAGCATGAGGACAAACGCCGTGTTGCGTTCGACGTCGACGCGAAGCAGTTTCTCCAAGAGGACGATGTGCCCTGAACTCGAGATGGGCAAAAATTCCGTAAGACCCTGGACCGCTCCGAAAAGCACGGCATCTCCGTAAGTCATCCCCGTTCCTCCCTGATACCACGACCTCCCTCCCGCACACACGCCGTGGGCCTTGGCCCTCTAGATATGTATGGACAGGCGCGTCAGAACATGTCCGGGCCTGGCGGCATGTCCGGAGACCCATTTCCATACCATGTAGCGACAAGGACAACGAGGCGGGGAGGAACGAGCGTGAAGGCTACGAAGCTCGCCTTGCAAATTGCCGCGGTGTACATCGGCACGGTGGTCGGCGCGGGATTCGCGTCCGGTCAGGAGGTCTACCAATTCTTTAGCCGCTACGGAGCGTGGGGATTTGTCGGGATTGGCGTCGCCACATGCCTCTTCGCGTGGTGGGGATACCGTTTGCTGTCGCTCGGAGCCGAATGTCAGGCCGCGTCCTTTCGAGATCTCACGTCCCGGGCCCTGCCGGCGTGGCTCGCTCGAGGGATAGACGCGCTCATCCTCGCGATGTTATTGGGCACCACCACGGCTATGTTGGCCGGCACAGGGGCGTTGTTTCGCGAGCAGTTGCACCTGCCGTACGCGCTCGGCGTCATCTGCGCCATGGCGGTGACCGCCCTCACCACGGCCTTCGGCATGCGCGGGCTATTGGGCGCCAACGCCGCGATTGTCCCGGCGCTCTGCCTCTTCGCCGTCGGGTTGGCCCTCGCCAACCTGAGCCATCCGTCGCACAGGTGGGCCATGTTCCACCCTCACGCCGCATCGGGCTCGGCAGGGGGCGCGGTGCTTTCGGCGCTCGTCTACGCCGCGATGAACGTCGGCCTATCGATCGGCGTGCTGGTGCCGCTCGGCGGCCGCATTCGGGACCGGAACGCCCTTCGCAATGGCGCCATGCTCGGCGCCTTGGGGCTCGGCGCCCTGCTCGCCTCCGTCGCCGCGACCCTGTTCGCACACGCGCCGGACGCGTACGCCTACGCCGTGCCCATGGGGTGGATCGCCGCTTCCTACCCGCGGGCCGTGTCGGCACTGTTTATCGCGGTCCTCTTCGGGGAAATCTACTCCACACTGGTGGGCAATCTGTACGGTCTGCTCGGCGAACGGCCGGCGACAAGAATGAAACGATTCGCCGCGGCAGGTTTGGTGCTATGCGCCTGCGCCGCGTTCACCGCCTTTGGTTTTCGGGCGATTGTCCAGTACGGGTACACGGCCTTCGGCTGGATTGCGCTGTGGCTCCTCACCCTTCTGACCTCGGCGCGCCGCCCGTTGAAGACACGGTGATTCCGCCCGTATAATGGCTCATAGTACCAGCCAAGCGGCAAGGGAGTCACCCGTGATGAAGACATTCGAACGCGGCATACAATGGGGCGCCATTGCGGTGGGCGCCCTCATCTACGCCCTCGGCCTGAACGGATTTCTGGTGGCCAATCACTTGGCCGAAGGCGGTTTTGTGGGAATCTCGCTGCTCCTGTTGTACAAGCTCCACGTCCCCATCGGGGTCTCCTTTTTCATTCTGAACATCCCACTTCTCATCGTCGCCTGGAGGCAGTTCGGACACGAATTTGTCCTGAAGACGGCCGCAGGCGTCGCGGGCGTGTCCGCCTTCACCGAACTCACGCAACCTTTTCGGGTTCCGCTGCACGATCCTCTGCTGGCCGCGCTGTATGCGGGCGTGATCACCGGCATCGGGCTTGGCCTCATCTTTCGGGCGGGCGGCACCACGGGCGGTTCCGACATTATCGCGCGCCTGCTTCGCCACCACCGAGGAATTGGCATGGGCCAGACCCTCTTCGCCATCGATTTTCTCGTCATCCTGTCGGTCATGATGCTCATCGGCAAGGAGGTGGCGATGTACTCGCTCGTGGCGCTGTTCGTCGCGAGCCGCGTGATCGACTTCGTGATAGAAGGCGCCTCGAGCGGCCGCGCGATGATGATTGTCTCCGACCACCATCGCGACATCATTGAGGCCATCCATCGCGAGCTCGATCGCGGCACGACGCTGTTGCAGGCCCGCGGCGGATACACCGGAGCCAGCCGAGAGGTGATCTACTGCGTGGTCTCGCGTGACGAGGTTTCGCGCGTGCAGCGCATCATCCAAAGCATCGATCCATACGCGTTCGTGACGGTCAATCCGGTCCACGAGGTGCTGGGAGAAGGGTTCACCTTCGACGGTGAAGCAAGTTCGTCGAACAAGCGGCGCAAAAAATGGCTGTGAGGCTCGCAGCCACACAGCCCATTCCAGCGCAGGCATCAGACGGGAAAGTCTTCGAGGGATTCGCCGCGATCGAACTGGATGAGCCGCTCGCTCGCCGCGAGAAAGGCGCGCTTGTCGCCCGCGTCCAGCGCCGCATCGACCGCCCGCATCAGCTGTTCTCGCCGGTACGCCCGCAGCGCCTGCTCAATCACCAGATCCGCCTGAACGGACAACATCTCTCGAATGGCGGGATCCAAATCCGGCCGCGCAGGCTCCTCGAGGACCGAGGCGAATTCGGGGCATGTGCTTCGGTCCTTAAAGAACAGGCCTACGTAGATGTCCTCGTCCGGGTGCTGGTACAAATCCATGAACGCCTGCTCGACGTCGGTGGTCACCGGTTTGTTGCGCCGATAGTACCGAAAGGGCGCGACGTGCACACAAGTGGTCGAGACCACGATGACGCGCGAGAATTGACGGAAATTGTCTACGAAGTGAACGCGCTCGAGGATGTTCTCGCGCGACATCATGTAGCGCAGCAACATCTCGGCTTCACGGCTCTGCAATCGGTAGTTGGCTAGAAACCAGCGCAGGAAATGCTTCTTCTCAGCGACGCTCACGGTGGTTCCCATAGCCATT
>Ga0167615_1000119_pt1 | contig 27799 bp, 24 predicted proteins | sample BED_Mat_host_9_1_FD_111800 | JGI IMG/M metagenome (GOLD analysis project Ga0167615, IMG submission 111800) | Extremophilic microbial mat communities from Yellowstone National Park, USA - BED_Mat_host_9_15 (v2) (version 2) | ecosystem: Environmental > Aquatic > Thermal springs > Hot (42-90C) >... | reverse complement strand
GTTGCTTTCGCTTCGCCGATAGCGGTAGGGGCGAAGTAGATCGAAACCGTGCATAGGCTGCCAGGCGCCAGTTCCCGGCCGGTGCAGTGGTCTTGGTAGATGTGGAACTGGGACGCCCCGGAGCCCGATACGGTGACGCCGGTGATCAGAAGCGCCGCTTCCCCCGCATTGGAGAGGGTAACCGACTGTGCGGTTGTACTATCGCCAACGGGCTCACTACCGAAGTAACCCCCGCTGATCTCCGCCTTGACGGTTGGCGCCGTAACCAGTTCCGCGCTAGCAAGCGGCTGACCGTACAGCCCCAGGCCCCCTGCGATCAGCTCCTCGTTGTTAGGTACAGGGGCAACTGCAGGTGACCAGCGGGCGGCAAGCAGCAGCTACGGCATTGCTGCGAAGGTGCCTGTGGAGGGGTAGAACTCTTCGACCGTTGCGAGCGGGCCCCCGTTCCAACCGCCGGCGAGGAAGGTGTCGCCGCCGGGGAAGCTAAAGGCTGCAGCCCCTTCGCGCACGGTCGCCTCGACCGCTCCAGGAGCCGGTTCGAACTGATCGGTTGCTTCGTTGAAAAGTTCTGCGCTTCCGGGGTAGCTGCCGGCGAATGAGGTTCCGCCTGTAATCAGCACCTTTCCCGGCGCGTAACGGACTACCTCCGGCTTGGATCCGCGGACGACCAGGGGCTTGCTTTTCAGTTCTTCAAACTTATTTTCCGCCGTGTTGTAGATTTCCGCCGGCGCGACATTCTTCCTTTCACCGTTGAGGCCGCCAACGATCAGAACGTTGCCGTTGCTCAGCGTGATTGCCGTAGCGCGGTACCGTACCGAAACCTCCGTGGCGGTAATGCTTTCGAAGGACTTCGTTTCCGGGTTGAACAGTTCAGCGGTGTTGACGTCCGTTAAGCCGTTGTAGCCGCCGGCGATCAAGACCTCGCCGTTGGGAAGTGGCGCGGCAACGGCAACGGACCGTGCGCTCTTCATCTTTTCAGACAATTGTTCAAACGATTCGTTGGCTGGGTTGTACAGTTCAGCCGTGTTGAGGTCTTTGGAGCCGTTGTAGCCTCCGGCGATCAAGACCTCGCCGTTAGGCAGCGGCGCCGCAACCAACCCTTCTCGGGGTTCGTGTAGCGTGGCGCTGAGCAGGCGGACCGGGCCTTCGGCGCTCGCGGCGGCAGCGAAAGCAGCAGGGGCTGCGAGAGCTGCCAGAACGGCAAGGCCATGTACCAAACGCCTCGGCTGGCGTACCCTCCAGTGCCGGGCTTGAAACAACAACCGACCCATCAGACCTGCGCTCCTTTCTCAATCGTGGTTTCACTTGGAGCTCAGCTGCCGGAACTACTGCGTTCTAGATCCCGCAGGTTTCACGGCCTTGCAACCGGCACCGCTACTCTCCCGCCTCGGCCTAGACCGCAACCAGCGGCCTGACTCTCCGTGCACATCACACGCCACATTTAACAAAGCTTTTGGGCAGGAGTTTCGCCGTTCCTTCACCTGGCCACGGCCTAAGGGCCCAGCGAGCCGGGTGAGGCGGGCGCGCCACAACTTTGCTTGGCCCAAGGCCGTAGCGGCGAGTGGATCGCTGCTAGGGGATCGAAGCGAAGTGCAGACCGGCGTCCCAAGCGGCTGTACTCGGTTCCCGAAACAAAGGTTCTTATCCGCTCGGCATGGCAGGCCGCCGGGAAACCCAGCCCTGGGGATCGCAAGCGGCGCTAAAGGCCGCTGGTTGGAAGCCGGGGCTGGTGGCTGCGGCCGCAGCGGTCGCAGGCGGTTCTTTGGACCTGCCCGGCCACCTAAAGACCGCGGCTTTTCCCTTCCTAGACCACCTCTGGAACCGCCTTGGGCGGCGGGTCTGCGGGGGTCGGCGACTTGCGGCCTCCCTTCGCAGCAGACGTCGACGCCTGTTTTGAGTTTAAAGACCGCTGTTCAGCCCAGTAGGCGCGGCGCCCGCCTTTACACCCGCGCCAGGCCAATCCCGTGCTTGCGACCCCACCGGTTGAATCGCCCCGATCGGCCCGCTCCGCAAGTCGGTCGCCGCGTCGAAGGTAGGGTCGTATCCCGCGCCGAAGCGGGTTGCGGGTAAAGGGATCTAGGGCGGGGGAGGCCACAACGCGTTCAGTTAGATCCCCCGCTCGGCACCGCCCGGAGCGCCCTGCGGGGCTGCTCCGGGCGATCCCAACGGTCCATGGGCCCCGATCAGGAACCCCATGGCAGCTACCCTCGGCGACGCACCACGGCGTGGCGCCGCACCCGTACTCGCCGCCTGCGGCGGTTGTGGCCACCTCTGTGGACGGCGGTGCAGCGGCGTACGTGCTTTACAACGACGCGGCCGTGGCGCCGCACCCGCTTCTTCACCGTTACGCAGTGCCGGACGTTGACCCTCTGTTCCCTTCCGGCCGGCCCCGTCGGCCCAACAGGCCCGGTAGGACCGGTCGGCCCCCGTTCACCGCTTGGCCCTGCTCCTACCGGAACGCCGATCCCAACCAAAGCCGCGCTTGCCGGAGGCGTCGCGTTTCCTTCAAGGCTAAGCGTTGCTTTGGCTTCGCCCACCGCCGTTGGCGCGAAGTAGATCGACACCGTGCAGAGGCTGCCGGGGATCAGTTCGCTTCCGCTGCAGCTTTCTTGGTAGATGTGGAACTGAGAGGCTCCCGGTCCGGAAAGCTTGACCGCGGAGACCACCAGCGGCGTTTCGCCGCTGCTGGAAACGACCACGTTCTGGACAGCGGAGCTCTCCCCAACGGCCTCGCTGCCGAAGTAGCCGCCGCTGACGGTTGCCCGCGCAGGGGGCTCCTTTACCAGTTCCGCGGTATCAAGCGCTTCTTCGGCCGCCGGACCTTCGCCGCCCGCGACCAGCTCCCCGTTGCCGCTCACAGGCGCGTAAGCCGCTGCCCAGCGCGGGAAAAGCAGCAGCCACGGCGCCGTGACAAAGGAGCCTGTGGACGGGTAGAACTGTTCTACCGACGCGATCGGACCTCCATTCCAACCGCCGGCTATGTAAGTGCTGCCGTTAGGGAAGGTGAAGGCTGCAGCGCCGTCGCGTGGGATCAGCTGGCGCTCGCCGGGATACGGTTCAAACCGGTCGGTTGCTTCGTTAAACAGTTCGGCGCTGCCAGAGTAGGTTCCCTTGTATTCGTTACCACCCACGATCAGAACCTTGCCGGGGGCGTAGCGGACTACCTCCGGCCTGGACCCGCGCGTGACCAGCGGCTTGCTCTTAAGTTCTTCAAACTTCCCTGCAGCGACGTTGTAAATTTCCGCCGTCGCAAGCGCGCCGCTTGAATTGAAGCCGCCGACGATCAGCAGGTTGCCGTTGCTAAGCGTTACCGCGGTAGCCCGATACCGTGGGGAGATCGGTCGCGGTGATGGATTCGAACGACCCGGTGGTCGGGTTGTAGAGTTCGGCGCTGCTGAGGTAAGCGGAGCCGGTGTACCCGCCAGCGATCAGCACTTCCCGTTCGGGAGAGGGTGGCAACGGCGAGATACCGCGCCACCTTCATCTCTTCCGACAACGGTTCGAAGGAATCCTCGAGGGGGTTGTAAAGTTCGGCGGTGTCGAGGAAGGAACCGCCACTTCCACCCCCGGCGATCAGCACCTCGCCGTTTGGAAGCAGGGCTGCGACCGCGCCAATTCGCGGTTGGTGTAGGGGCTCCTTGACGAGGTGAACCGGCCCTTCGGCGCCGGCCGGCACAGCGAGCGTTGCCCAGGCCACAGCGGTTGCAAGCAAGGTAACGGCGGATCGCCAGGTTCTTAACCGGTTAAACCTTCCCCGCTCAGCCGGGCGAGCACGCAACTGGGTTCGCATAGCACTACGCTACTCTTCTCGGTCTTGGTTCGGCCGGGAGGCCAGTTCCCGCATCGACCGCGTTCTAGACGCGCAGGCTCTGCTGCCAGCCGCTAGCACCGGCACTAGCCCGACTCGTCGCAAACCCCACCCCGCGGCCTGACGCTCCCATGACGCCGCCAGCGTAACAGCTGGCTTGAACGGCCTTTGATTGCCTAACCGTGGCCGCCCACACAAACCGCTCCTCTCACCGGCGTGTATGGATCTTCACAGCCAACCGGCTCAGCTCCTTGAGGCGACATGAAGGTTGCGGGTATCTCTCCAGGCATAGGGACGGCGTTGCGGCCGGCGAGGGTCTCCCCAACCGCGTCGGTAGCTGGTTCACCGAGGTTGGCAAGCCGCCACCCGCCGGCCGGTTGGCTTTTGAACGCGGCTGCGGTCTCCCTGCACCTGGACGGTGCTGGGACCAACCCGCGACCTCCGCTCCTCCACTAGGCCTGATCAAGACCGAAGACCAACCGATTTGATTTAGTTCCGCCGTGCGCTTACACCCCTGGCGAGCAGCGACATCGCTCTTTTGGTGTGTGGCGGGGGCCGCCCACCTGATCGCCCCCCGCTTTTACGAACCGATCGTTCCCCCTCCCTTCAACAGGAGGGCGCGTGAGGTGGTGCTGGCAAGCGGTGTTGTCGAGCTGGTTGGCGGCCTGCTCGTGCTGCCAACGGCAACCCGCCGCTTCGCTCGCCAGCTGCTGCTTGCAACCTTGGTTGCCGTCTACCCCGCAAACATCTACATGGCCCTTAGGCCGGAGCGGTTCCCCCGTTTCCCGCGCTGGGCGCTTTGGGCTCGCCTCCCCTTCCAGGGCGTCTTCGCCTGGCTGACCTGGAAGGGAACGGAGTGAATCAACCGCTCTCCTCGCCGCTGGGCAACTCCCTTCCCGTTCCCGGTCCAAGGGCAAGCTGATCGACGCGGTCAAGGGCCCGTCCCATCTGGCGGGACCGCCGCTCGGCCAGCCTGGTGTAGGCCTTGGTTGCAGTGTCCAGCTTCTTGCCCAGGTCCTCGAGGTCCTTGCTAAACCCCTCCCACTCCCTCTGAACCGCCTGCAGGACCTCGATCACCTCCTCCGCCCGCGCGGCTAGCTGGCGGCTCCGCTGGATCTGCTGGATCGTCTTCAAGACCGCAAACAGCGTGAGCGGGGAGCAGACCACGACCCGTTTGCTTAACGCGAGGTCCAACAGCGCCGGCTCCCGCTCCTGGATGAAGGAGAAGATCTGTTCGGTGGGCAGGAACATCAGAGCGAACTCGATTGTCCCTTCGTCAGGGGCGATGTAGTCGCGGCTTGCCACCTCATCGATCCGCTTCCGCAGGTCCCTGCAGAACGCCTTTGCCATTTCCTCGCGCTCCCGCTCATCGGTTGCTTCGAGGTAGCGCTGGAAGTTGGCAAGGGGCGCCTTGACGTCCATGTGCAGGACGGCGCCGTCTAGAAAAAAGGTGAAGTCCGGCCGTTTCCCGCTGTCGGTCCGCTCCTGGCGGGTGTACTGAACCCCCGGCACCATCCCCGCCGCCCGCAGGACGTCGTCTGCCATCCGCTCCGCCCACTGGCCCCTGGTTTGGTTGCCGCCAAGGACTTCCTTGAGGCGGGCGGTCTCCTGGCGCAGCAGCTCGGTCTGCTTCGAGCCCTGGAGGATGACCCCCCGTAGTTCCTCGATCGCGCCGCTCTGACGGCGGTCGACATCGCCGACGAGCTTGCTAAACCGCTCCAGATCCTCCCTTACCCGCTTTAGCGAGGCCTCGATCTGTTCCTGGCGGCCCTTCAGCTCGGCCGATGCAAGCTCCTGCTGGCCGGAAAGGACGGCCTTTGCTTGCTCGGAGAGGGTGGTGATCGCCTGCTGGTTCAGTTCGGCGTGGAGCTTTGCCACGGTCGCCGCCAGCTGGTCCCGCAGCTGTTCGGCGCTTCCTTGGTCGATCCGCGTCCGCCGACCGGCCGCAAGGAGGTAGGCGATCACGGCGAGGGCGACGACGACGGCAACGGAAAGGGCGATTACCATGAGCCGATTATCGAACCCCAGCCGGCGCAACGCAACCTGTGCTCTGGTATAAGGAGCCGGTTGGGGAGGATCGCCCATGCAAGACGCAAGTCCCCACCCAAACAGAAAGCGCCTTCCCTTCGGGCTCCTAGCCGCCATCGTTGCCGGCGCACTGCCGGTGGGAGCTGTAGTGGCCTTTATCGTGGGCCTCTCAGCCGGTGGCAGCGGTTCAACGTTGGCAACCAACCCCGAACTCGACCCAGGGACCCCACTGACCCCAAAGCCAGCCCCCAACTTCACCCTCACCGACCAGTTCGGCCAGCCGGTCACCCTCTCCGCCTTCCGCGGCAAGGTGGTGGTGCTCGCCTTCGAGGACTCCCAGTGCTTGGGGGTTTGCCCGCTCACCACGGCAGAGCTCCTCCTCGCCAAGCGGATGTTGGGGAAGGCGGCCTCCGAGGTCCAGCTGCTTGGCGTCGACGCCAACCCGACCGCCACCGCGGTTGCCGACGTGAGGGCTTACTCGGTTGTTCACGGCCTGATGCATAAATGGCTGTTCCTGACCGGACCGCTACCCGAGCTTAAACAGGTCTGGCGTGAGTACGGAATCGAAGCCCGGGTCGTACACGGCTTGGTCGACCACACCCCTGGCGTCTTTCTGATCAACCGGGAAGGGGATCTCGTCCGGGTCTTCCTCACCCAGATGTACTACGCCGCCCGCAACCAACAGGCCCAGATCATCGCCCGGGCGATCGCCAAGCTCCTTCCCGGCAACCCACCGGTTCACTCCAACGTCAGCTACGAACGGATACCACCGCTCTCCCCTACCGCGAAGATCGAACTGCCGCTTTTGGGTGGCGGCAAGACGACCGTTGGCGCCACCGGCTCCCCCCACCTCCTCCTGTTCTGGGCGACCTGGGATCGGGAGGTCGAAAACCTCGCTGGGAACCTGGAAGGGCTGAACCGCTACGCGGAACAGGCAAGAGAGCTTGGCCTCCCCGAGCCGATCGCGGTCGACCTCACCCCAGTCGAGCCCTCGCCGACCGCAGCCGCCTCCTTCCTCGAGACGCTGCGCAGCAAGCCAACCTATCCCGTCGCCAGCGACCAGAGCGGCCGGGTCGCCGACCTCTACGGAGTCGAAGAAGCCCCTTGGTTCGTCCTCACCGCAGGCAACGGGAAGATCCTCTGGTACTACGACGCAGCGGCCGAAGGGTGGCCAACGACGGAACGGCTCCTCGCAACGATCAAGCGGCTGCTGCAGTCGGGCGGCTCCGCTGCCCAAGCCGCGAGCCTAGCCGGCTCGCCCCCACCCCTTGCCGCCCTCCATAGCCAGGCATCCCAGCTGTTGGGTGGCGGCCTGAAGGCGTTCAAGGAACGGCTTGCCAACCTCGTTGGCTACCCGGTGGTGGTGAACCTGTGGGCCTCCTGGTGCACCCCCTGCCAACGGGAGGAGGGGTACTTCCAGCGGGCCTCGCTGCGGTTTGGTCGCAAGATCGCCTTTGTCGGCGCCGATATCGAAGACCCCGTCTCCTCCGCCCGATCCTTCCTCTCCAACCACCCCCTCTCCTACCCCAGCTACCAGCTCTCCCTTGCCGCTGCCGAGGAACTGGCGCCGGTCACCGGGGTCCCGGACACCATCTTCTACTCCGCAACGGGTCGCCTCCTCCACCTCCACATCGGCGAATACTCCTCTGAAGCGGCCCTGGTCGCCGACATCGAACGGTACGGCTAGCCAAGCGGGGCGGTGGTCCAAAGGTAAGCGGCTAGGTCCGCCTGGAGGCCAACCTCCCGCTCTTCCAGCTCCCAGATGCGGGCCTCCAGCAGGGCAAGCTCGGCTGGGGACCGGGCCCCAGCCGCCACCCCTCGCCGGAGCGCCCGCCCTAGGGCAGCCCCAAGCCGTTCCCGCTCCGCGGCTAGCGCAGCGAGCGTTGCAGCTGTCTCCGAACCGCTCCTGCCGCCCGGCAGCCTGCCCGCGGCAAGGGCCTGGGCGACCACGCCTTCCAACTCGGCTAGGGCCTCCGCCGCCCGGTCGGCTTGGTCGAGGTAGGGGGCGGCGGTAAGGGGGGCGCCACCTCCCGCCCCCTCGACGAGGAAGGCGACCAGAGCCGCCAGCCGGTCCAGGCGGCGGCGGTAGGCCTGCCCTTCGAGAATCGCTGTACCAACGGTGTTGAGCATCGCAACCACCTTCCTTATCGAACATTTGTTCGCCTGAGCTTACCCGCCGCACCCGCCGCCTTTTTGGGGAAATTGGTTTGTAAGCTGCGCTGGTGACCGACAGTCAGCCCACACCTCCTTACAACCCCGCGGAGATCGAGGTCCGCCACCAGCGGCTCTGGCAGGAGGAGCAGCGGTTCCGCACCCCTTTGCTTGGGGAGCGGGGGGCACGGGAAGGGGCGGCAAGCTGGGGCCTCACCCCCCAACCCCTTGACCGCTCCCGCTACGTCTACATCAAGGCCTCCGCCCCCTTCACCTCTGGCAACGTTCACATGGGCCACGTCCGCTCCTACGCGATCGGCGACGCCTACGCCCGCTGGTGCCGAGCCCGCGGCGACTTCGTCCTCTTCGCCTTCGGCTACGACGCCTTCGGCCTCCCGGCCGAGCTCGGGGCGATCGCTGCCGGCGTCCATCCAACCGAGTGGGTGCGCCGCTGCGCTGAGCGGATGACGGAGCAGCTCTCCAGGCTCGGCTTCTCCTTCGACTGGGACCGCTCCTTCATCAGCTCCGAACCGCAGATGTACCGCTGGTCACAGTGGCTTTTCTTGAAGCTCCTTGAAAACGACCTGATCTACCGGGACGTCGGCACCGTCGACTGGTGCCCGAACTGCAACACCACCCTCGCCTCGATCCAGGTCGAGGACGGCCGCTGCTGGCGTTGCCACGGTCCGGTGATCCTTGTCGAGCGGGAGCAGTGGTTCCTGCGGATCTCCGCCTATGTCCCCGAGAACGACCGGCGGATGTCCGAACTGGCGCTGTGGGAAGAGACGGCCCTTGGCTCCCAGCGGGAAGTGCTTGGCCGGCTGGAGGGGGTTGAGGTCGACCTCCCCCTCCTCCCACCCGCCGAAGGCATCCTTACCCTCTTCACTCCTTACGCCGACCACCTTGGCAGCGCTGCGTTCGCGGCGATCTCCCCCCGTCACCCGGAGATCCACCGCTACGTCCTGTCCCCCGAGGTCGAGCAGGCGCTTGAGGAGATGCGGGCCGCCGGGGTCCAGCGGGCGGAGCGGGCGGCGGAGGTGGTTCCGTTGATCGACACCGGCCTGCGGGCTGCAGGCCCTGGGGAGCGCAAGCTACCGGTCCTGATCTCCCCCCTTGTAGACCAACGGTTCGGGCCAACAGCGGTGCTGGGGATCCCGGCCGCCGACCGCACCGACCAGGTGGTTGCGCAGCGGCTGGAAATCCCGGTGCCGGAGGAGGGCGCGCCCCCACCGCCGTCCCGGCCGGCCGTCCGCTACCGGGCTCGGGACTTCTCGATCTCCCGCCAGCGTTACTGGGGAACCCCGATCCCGATCGTCTACTGCGACCGCTGCGGCACCGTTCCCCTCCCCTACGACCAACTCCCGCTCGAACTGCCCCGCGATCTCACCCCAACCGGCACCGAAAACCCCCTTGCCACCGACCCCCGCTTCTACGAAACCACCTGCCCCCGCTGCGGCAACAAGGCACGCCGGGAGACCGACACCCTCGACTGCCACTTCGACGCCTTGTGGCTGTGGGTGCCCGCCTGCGTGCCGCCGTCGGAGCGGGACCGCCCCCTTGAGGAGATCCTCCAGCTCGATGAGCTCAAGGGCTGGCTTCCCTCTGAGCGGCTGGTCGCCGGCTCGGACTCGGGGAACTTCATGTTCGACCAACGGATCGTCACCAAGGCGCTCAGGGACCTCGGCCACCTCGATTACCTCTCCCACGGCGAGCCGTTTGCCGGGGCGCTGATGCACGAGATGGTGATCCGCGACGGCAGGAAGATGTCTAAACACCTCGGCAACGTGGTGGAGCCGGACCAGCTTGTGGCGGAGGTCGGAGCCGACACCGTCCGCCTTGCCGTGCTGTACGCCGCCAAGCCCCAGCGGTCTTTGAACTGGACCGAGAGCCACGTCGCCTACTGCCACCGGTTCCTCCGCCAGCTCTGGACCTTCTGCCACCAAGCCTTCGCGGTCGATCCAAGCTCCCTCACCAGCGCCGCCGAAGATCCGCCAAAGGTCGCCACCGATCACCTCCGGCGGCGGCTGGCGAGCTGGTCGGTAACGGCGAAGGAAAAGGTCGACGCCGATCTTGCCGATCTAGAAATGCACAAAGCGGTACGCAACGTGATGCGGTACTTCGAACGGCTGAAGGACTTCCAAGACCGGGTAGAGGCAAAGCGGGGGGAGCCTAGCCGGGAGGACCACCTTGCGCTCTTAGAGGGGATCGGCCTCCTCCTGGAGCTGCTGGAGCCGTTCGCCCCCCATATCGCATCGGAGCTGCGCCAGGCGCTCCCCAGGCAGCAAACCTCGACGGCTACTCTTGGCAGGAGCGCGTAAGATCCGGGTGGAGGTGTTTGGATCTTGACCGGGCAGCAGAACGGCGAGTTGGGCGGGGGACCCCGCTCCGCCGCGAACGGGTTGCGCTGCCCCGCTTGCAACCGCACCTTCCCCCTTGCCCACCCGGAGGCGTTCTGCCCGGACTGCAACCGGTCCCTCGACATCACCTACGACTACGACCTCGCCAAGGAGCTGATCGGACAGCTCCCCTTCGAGCGCCGCCCCCAAAACATCTGGCGACTTGCAGAGCTGTTGCCGATCCACGATCCAGCAGCGCGCCAAAGGGTGGGGACAAACTCCGGCTTCACCCCCCTGCTCCCCGCCCCTCGACTTGCCGCCGAGCTTGGCCTTGGTGCCCTCTACCTTAAGGACGACTCCACCCTCCGGCCAACCTTCTCCTACAAGGACCGGGTGGTCTCGATGTCGGTGGCAAGGCTGCTGGAGCTCGGCAAGGAGGAGCTTGGCTGCGTCTCCACCGGCAACGTTGGCCACGCGACGGCCGCCCTCTGCGCCCGCGCTGGGATCCCTGCCTACATCTTCTACCCCAACCGCCTCGAGCCGACCAAGGCAAAGCTCTGCCGGGCCCTTGGCGCCCAGGTCTGCCAGCTAGACGCCACCTACGACGAAGCCAACAGGGCCTGCCGACAGCTTGCTGAAGAGACCGGCCTCCACTTCGCCAACATCACCCTTCGCCCCTTCTACAGCGAGGGAGGCAAAACAGAGGCGTTCGAGATCGTTGAGCAGCTTGGCTGGCAGGCTCCAGACCACATCCTCCTGCCGGCTGCCGGCGGCACCCTCTCTTCCAGGATCCACAAAGGCCTCCGCGAGCTGGAGACGGTTGGCCTTGCCCAGACCGCCCATACCCGCCTCCACATCGCCCAGCCCGAGGGGTGCGCGCCGATCGCAAACGCGATCCTCTCCGGCGCAGAGCGGATCACCCCTGTCGTCCCCCAAACCGCCGCCCACTCCTTAGCGATCGGCGCCCCTGGCGACGCCCCGCTTGTCATCGAGGCCGTACGCAGCCGGGGCGGCACAGCGGCGACGGTCAGCGACGAAGAGATCTTCCAGGCGATCGACCTGCTCGCCCGACTGGAGGGGGTGTTCACCGAGCCGGCCGGCGGGACCGCGATCGCAGGCCTCCAGCGCCTTGCCGCCAACGGCGCGATCGGACCCCAGGACTCGGTGGTTGTAGTCGTCACCGGTAATGGGATGAAGACGGTCGAGGACCACCCCGCAAAGGGGTGGCCACAGGCGGTTCCCTGCACCCAAGAGGCGATCCGGGAGGAGCTGGAAAGGCTGCGGGAGTCCGCAGCCCCAACGCCGGCCTAGGGGTTTGGCTTTGTCGTTGCGCCGCGCTCTGCCGCTGCTCGCTGCGGTAGCGGTGGCAGGAGCGGTCGTTGGGATCGCCCTCAGCGGCGCCAACCTAGCCGCCGTCGGCAAGGCCTTGGCAAGGACCCGGCCACAGTGGCTTGCGGCTGCCTTTGCGCTGATGATCGCCGCCTTCCTGCTCCGTGCCTTCTCCTGGAGGGAGGTGCTTCGGGCAGCCCTGCCAACAGCGGTTCGCCCTCCGTTCCCAGCCGTGGTGCGGGCAGCGATGATCGGGGTGATGGGGTCGGCGGTCCTCCCCGGCAGGCTTGGTGAACCGGCCCGGACGCTGCTTCTCGCCCGCCGCTTACCGGGAAGGCCGAGCAGGACGATCCCGCTCGTTGCCGGCACTCTGCTCTCCCAAACCGTGATGAACCTGATCGCCCTCGGCCTCCTTGCCGTTGCCACCTTTTCCTCGATCTCGGTCTTCTCCGGACGGGAGGCCGGCCTGATTGGCGGCGCTGCCGTTGCCGCCGCTGCGGTCGCCCTGATCGGTGCTGGACCGTCCCTGTTGCGCCTTGCCAGCCGCTCCCGATCCCGGCTACTAGCGCGGGCAGCGGCCGTTGGGAGTCGCCTCCTTGCCGACGCGAGGCGAGGCCTTTCGGTCTTTGCCAAGCCCCGCCACGGCCTCCCGGCGGTGTTCTTCCAACTTGGGGCGTGGGCGCTGCAATGGCTCTCCTGTGACGCCGTCCTCCACGCGCTGCGCCTCCAGCACAAAGCCGGACTGGTCGCTGCGGCGGCCGTGCTGCTCGCAGTGAACGTAAGCGCGATCCTCCCCCCTACCCCCTCCAACGTCGGGATCTTCCAAGCGGCTTGTGTTTTGGTGCTAAGCGCCTTTGGGATCGGCGCTGCAGCCGGCCTTGCCTACGGCTTCGCCCTCCAAGGGGTGGAGTTCTTCACCGCCCTGCTACTCGGCGTCCCCGCCCTCCTCGCCGAGGGTATGGGGTGGCGGGAACTCCGGGAAGCAGCGGCAAAGGAGCAGGAGCTGCTAGGTGGCGGTGGTGATAGCGAGCAGGAGCAGAAGGGAGCACACCGCGCAGCGGTCGGGACCAACCAGGCAAGGGATGGGAACCGCAACCCTTAGTCGCTAACGGCTGAGCAGGGCGCGCAGCGCCAGCCGCGGCGAGCGCATCGTCTCCAGGACGGCGGTTGGCTCGTAGCCGCAGTGGGCTAGGCAGTTCTCGCAACGCGGGTCGCGGCCCCGGCCGTAGCGGTCCCAGTCGGTCTCCTCGATCAGCTCCTTCCAGGTCTTGGCGTAGCCGTCGGCCATCAGGTAGCAAGGCCGCTGCCAGCCGAAGATCGAGTAGCAGGGGATCCCCCACGGGGTGCACTGGTATTCGACCTTCCCTTCCAGGAAGTCAAGGAAGCGCGGGGTGTGGTTGAGCCGCCACCGCTTCCGATGGCCTTCCGAAAACGCCTCCCTGAACAGCGCCCGCGCCTGGTCGACCGGCAGAAAGTGCTCCTGGTCCGGTGCCTTCTCGTAGGCGTAGGCGGGGGAGATCATCATCATGTCGACCTTCAGCTCGTCGTTGAGGAAGTCGAGGACTTCCCGGACGGTCTGGGGGGAGTCGTGGGTGAAGAAGGTGGTGTTGGTTGTGACCCGGAACCCCCGCGCCTTAGCCGCCTTGATCGCGGCAACGGCCTTGTCGAAAACCCCCTTCCTTTCCACCGAAGCGTCGTGCCGCTCCCTCAGCCCATCGATGTGGACGGCGAAGGCGAAGTACGGGCTTGGCTTGAAGAGGTCGAGCTTCTTCTCGAGCAGGATCGCGTTGGTGCACAGGTATACGAACCGCTTCCGCTTGATCAGCTCCGCCACGATCCGATCGATCTCAGGGTGGATCAACGGCTCCCCGCCGGCGATCGAGACCATCGGCGCCCCGCATTCCTCGATCGCTGCCACCGCCTGCTCCACCGACATCCGCCGGCGGAGGATATGCTCAGGGTGCTGGATCTTCCCGCACCCGGCGCAGGCGAGGTTGCACTGGAAGAGGGGCTCCAGCTCGACCAAGAGCGGGAACTTCTCCCGGCGCAGCAGCCGCTGCTTTGCGAGGTAGAGGCCGAGCCGGATGCTTTGCCGTAGGGGGACACCCATCTCTCAAGACCAGAGCCTACCGTATGTCGGCCCCGGCGCCGGCCACTGCCCCTGCGAGGGCGCGGGCGGCATGGCGAAGCGCCTCCCGCGCTTCCAAGAACCCGCGCAGGGCGGCGATCACCCGCGGCCCCTCGCCGCCAGGGCCATCCGACACCACCCTGACCACGATCGGCAGGAGGGGCAGCTCCCTTGCAAACCAGATCGACTCCATCTCCGCCACCAGCGCCCCGGTCTGGGCGCGGACCCGCTGGCGGCCCCCACCGACCACCGGACGGCGGGCGCAGAAGACCGGGGCAACCCGGGCCTTGACCCCGCCCTTTGCAAGCGCCGCGGCGATCCGCTCGGCGTGGGGTAGCCGCAGGGGCTCCTCAGCCTCGGCTAAAAGCTCGCTTGCCACAACCACCTCCCCCACCCTCACCTCCCGGTCAAGGCCACCGCCGAAGCCCACGACGGCAACGGTAACCCCGGCGTCCTCTCCAAGCAGCGCCGCCAGCCGTTCCCCCGCTTCCTGAGCCCGTTTGGGACCGATCCCGATCCGCCGCACCGTCGCGTTCGGCGCCCCCTTTCGGATCAGCTTCGCCTCAACCCCCATCGGCGCAGCCACCAACAGCCCCCCTTTGGCGACGTCTTCAGGCGTAAAGGCTTCCGGCACCGCTTCTCCCTTCTGACGAGGCCGTCACGCAACCGCCGTCCAGCTCCGCTACCGCTGCCGCTGCAGCGGCCCGGCCGGAGCGGACCGCGCCCTCCAAGGTAGCGGGCCAGCCGGTAGCTGTATAGGCGCCGGCAAGGTAAAGGCCGTCCACCCCGGTCCACGGCCCGGGGCGCAGCCGTTCCGTCCCCGGCCCGAAGGCAGGGGTTGCGGCGTGCTCTTTGGAGACGTAAAAGGCGGCGAGCGGAACCGTTGCCGCTTTCGGAACCAGCTGGGCTAGGGCCGGCAGGTAGAGGGAGCGGAGCTGGTCCGGCCCCATCCCCATCTCCCGCCTGGCCGCCGAGAGGGATACCGCGAGGTACTGGCCCTCGCGCAGACCGGCTGCCTTCGTGCGGTCGAAGGCGAACTGGACCGGAGAGCGCAACCCGCCAAAGAAGGGCAGGTCGGTTACCTGCCCAGCGAAGATCAGGTGGAGGTTGACGATCGGGGAGACCTTTAGGGAAAGGAGCTGTGCAGCAAGCCGCTCCAACCGCTCTTGTGCCTGGGTACCAACGGTCGCCTCCTCTAAGAGGGCTGCAGCCCGCAGGTGGGGCAGGGCAACCACTACGGCAGCGAAGGGGCCAACCGGGGAGAGGGTCCCTCCCTTTTCAACGGTCAGCTGCCACCCCTCCTCCCCTTGGACGAGGGAGCAGACCCGGCTGCGCAGCTCCACACAGACACCGGCGTCCGCCAACCGCTTTAGCGCCGGCCTGCCGACGACCTCCAGCAACGGGGCTTCGTGGAAGCCGATGTCGCCCCCCTCTTTGGTCTCAAGGAGCCCGGTCTTTAAAGCGAAAGCAGCGAGGGAGAGAGAGGCCTCCTCAAGGGGGAGGTTGAGAAGCGGCAGCAAGACCGGCTCGAACAGCTCCCTGCCGGCTCTAGGCGGACAGCGCAGGGCCGCTAGGAACTCGCCAACGGAGCGGTTCTGGGCCTCCGCAGCGGCGGGATCGACCCTCCCGATCCGGGCCGCTGCCGCGAGGGCCCGGACCCTTTCGCCGAGGGAAAGCGGGGCGTAGCGGAGGAGGGCCTTGGCGAGGTGGAGCGGTGGCTGGAGGTCGGTGCGGGCGACCACGGCACGCAACCCGCCAGGGCCGAGGAAGGGGACGGAGAGCCGGTCCTGGAAGCGGACCAGCCCCAAGCTGCCGAGGTCGGCGAGAAAGGAGCGGTAGGCGGTGCAGCAGCGCAGCAGCACGTGCACGCCGTTGTCGAGCAGAACTCCATCCCGGGAGAAGGAGTAGGCGGCACCGCCAAGGCGGGGTCGGACCTCGAAGAGGGTCGTCTCCACCCCCTGCTCCGCTAGCTCCAAGGCGGCAGCGATCCCAGCAACCCCGCCCCCAACCACCGCCGCCCTTGGACCGCTCACCGAGGTAGCCCCCAGACCGCTTGCAGCGCTACCGCTCCCTTCCGCGCTGCCGGCAACGAGAGCCGCCCACCGAGCGGGGCAAGCGGATCCCGCTCGATCGCAAGCAGCGTTTCCCGGTAGATCCCGGCCATCGCCAGGACGCAGGCCCTTGCCCGCCGGTCTAGCTGATCGACGAGCGAGAGACCCCGCTCGAAATAGCGCTGGGCAAGGGCCGCGACCTCCGCGATCAAAGCGGCGAGGTAGGGCTGGTCGGCTGCAGGGACCGCCCCTTGGGCAAGGCCACGGACCAAATCCTCTCCGTTCAAGGAAAACCGCGCCAGCTCAGCCGCTGGCAGGTAAAGCCGGCCCCGTTGGGCGTCCTCCCGGAGGTCGCGGAGGATGTTGGTGAGCTGGAGAGCGATCCCGAGCTCCACCGCCGCCACCCCGCTCCAGCCCGCCCGCCGGTTGGTGATCCCGTAGATCGCTAACGAGAGCAGGCCAACGGAGGAGGCGACCTTTTCGCAGTAGCCGATCAGCTCCTCGATGGTGGCGTAGCGGCGGCCAAGGACGTCCATTTCCACGCCGTCGATAAGGGCGTAAAGCTGGTCGTGGGGAAGGGGGAAGGCGCGGGCGGCAAGGGCTAAACCGCTTAGCGCCGGCTCGCTGAGATCGACCCCCTCCCGGGCCAGCGCCAGCCCCAGCCGCTCGCGCAAGGCGGCAAGCTGAGCCAACTTCCGATCGGCCGGCAGGTTGCCGTCGGCGATGTCGTCGACCAGACGCGCAAAGGCGTAGACGGCGCAGAGCGCCAGGCGACGCTCCGGCTCCAGGAGCCTGATCCCGTAGTAGAAGTTTGCAGCCTCCCGCCGGGTGATCAGCGCGCAGGTTCGAAGCGGGCTGCGCCCGAGCCGACCGGCCGCCCCACGCCCTAGCAAAGCGGCCGTTTTCACCGTCCGGGCCGCCTTAGGGGAGCCGGCGGTCCTCCGCTCCAGGACCCTGAAGGAGGCCCTTTCGATTCGGTCCAAGGCGGCGTGGCCGCCCGCGAGGTAACCGGCAACGGCCAACCGACCCGGCCCTTGGAGAGCCGCCAGCAGCGGCTCGCCGGCGAACAGCATCGTCCGGGCCCGGTCGGCCTCGAAGGCGATCAACGCTGCCAGCTCCGGGGGCGTCTCAGCTGCCCCAAGTTGGCTCTCCTCGACCCCGAACCGCTCCAGGTCCTCCGCTGGGAGGTAGACCCGGTTGCGACGGAAGTCCTCGCCGACGTCCTGGAGGTGCTCGATCACCTGCAAAGCGGAGCAGATCAGGTTGGAGAGGCCGATCCGGTCGGGGTTAGCCGCGCCCAAAAGGTGGAGAACGAGCTCGCCAACCGGATCGGCGGATAGGTGGCAGTACTCGAGCAGCTCGGCAAAGGTCCGGTAGCGGTGCTTCCGTTGGTCGAGGCGGTTCGCCTCGACCAACCGCAGGAACGGCTCCTGGGGCAGACCGTGTTGTCGGGCGACCTCGCCGAGATCGATCAGCAGCGGATGGGTTGCCCGGTTTTCGTAGCTAGCAGCAAGCTCCCCTTCCAACCAGGCGAGGGCCCCCTCCCGATCGCCGGGGTAGTCGTCGCCCAGCTGGTCCACCAGCCGGGCGAAGCCGTAGATCGCCGTCAAACCGCGGCGCAGCCAGGCAGGCAGGAGCGGCGAGGCAACGGTGAAGTTCTCCGCCGCCGCCCGGGCCAACAGCTCCCTCGGCGGCTCCAGTCCACTGGGCGGGGCCGCGGCAAGGGTAGCCGGCCTCCCGTCTGCCTCCATCACCGCGGCGGGTCGTTGAGGTAGCGGCCGAGCGCCATCACCGGCCAGATCTGGCGGTAGAGGTGGTAGTTGATGTAGTAGTCACCCGGGAAGCCGGTACCGGTGTAGTACGGCTCATCCCAGCTGCCGTCCGGCCGCTGGCTCTCGGCAAGGAAGCCAAGGGCCCGTTCCACCCGCTCACCGTGCTCGCCGGCGGCGTGGAGGGCAAGCAGCGCCCAGGCGGTCTGGGAGGCGGTCGAAGCCCCCTTCCCCGCCCAGGTCGGGTCGACGTAGGAGCGGCAGTCCTCCCCGAACCCACCGTCGGGGTTTTGGTGGTCGTAAAGCCAGGCGACGGCGCGGCGGATCGCCGGATCGCTCGGTGGTACGCCGCAGGCAACCAAAGCCGGCACCGCTGCACCGATCCCGTATAGGTAGTTGACGCCCCAGCGGCCGAACCAGGAGCCATCCGCCTCCTGCTGGCCGCGCAGCCAGCGCAACCCTTCCCCCGCCTTTGCCGTTCCAGCGGCTCCGAGGTGGGCAAGCATCTCCAGGGCATGGGAGGTGACGTCGGCGGACGGGTTATCGATCACCTCCCCAAAGTCAAGGAACGGCAGCTCCCGGACCAGTGCGCGGGTGTTGTCGGCGTCAAAGGCGCCCCACCCGCCCCCTTTGCTCTGCATCCCTTCAACCCACCGCTGGGCCCGGGCGATCGCCGCCCGGGCTCGCGCTGCAAAGCCTGGGTCCCCCCCTTCGCAGAGCTTGAGGAGGGCAAGCACCACCTCTGCCGTGTCGTCAACGTCTGGGTAGTTGAGGTTGGCGAACTCGAAGGCCCACGCCCCCGGCTCCAGGTCCGGCCGCCGGACCGCCCAGTCGCCGCGATAGCGGACCTCTTGGTCGAGCAGCCACTCTCCCGCCCGCAGCAACGCCGGGTGGTCGGGGGGGAGGCCGGCCTCCCGCAGGGCAACGACGGCCAGAGCGGTGTCCCAGACAGGGGATTGGCAGGCCTCAAGCCAGCGCAGCTCGCCGTCATCGATCATGAACCGCTCGATCCCCTCGATCCCGGCCCGCATCACCGGGTGGTCGAGGGGATAACCGCGCAGCTGCAACGCCATCAGGGAGTAGACCCACGGCGGCTGGATCCCTCCCCACGATCCGTCGGCCTCCTGCCGCTTCACCACCCACCGCTCCGCCTTGGCGAGGGCGTAGCGGCGGAGCGCAGCCGGCTCGATCCGCTCGAAGGAGCGCCAAACCCGTTCCGCCCGCGCAAGGGCCCGTCCCGCTGTGCTCCGCCCTTCGGGAGGGGTGTAGGGGGCGGACCACAGCTCGGCTAAGTCGAAGGAGAGGGGCCGCTTTGGTTGGTAGGCGCGAACGATCGAAAGGGCGACGATCGTCTGCCGGGCCCAGCAGGCGAAGTCGTAGACGTTGAAAGGAACGGAGGGAGGAAGGAGAATCAGCTCCACCGGCAGCGCGGGAACCTGCTCCCACGGCCAAAGCCCGAACAGGGCAAGCCAGACGTGGGTGAAGACGCGTGCCTTTGCGATCCCGCCTTCGTCGCGGATGAACTCCGCTGCCTTGCGCATGTGCTCGGCATCCGGCGGGTCGCCGGCAAGGCGAAGCGCCCAGTAGGCCTCGATGGTCGTCGAGAGGTCGCCAGGGCCGCCGTAGAAGGTCGCCCAGGTCCCGTCGTCCCGCTGCTGGGAGCGGATCCAGGCCGCCGAACGGGCGGTCAGGTCGGCCCGCCTGATCCCTAGGAACTCCCGCAGCAGGAGGTCCTCCGCATCCATCGTCACGTTCGATTGGAGGGGCCCCTTCCACCAACCCTCCCCGCTCTGTAGGGAGAGCAGCTTGCCTACGCCCCGCTCCAGGGCGGTGGCAACGGCACCCCCAACCACTGTTGTCGACTCCCCCTGCATCGGGCTAGATGTTATTGATCGCACTCGCTAACCCGCTAGCGGACCGTAAGCGAGCGGTTCCGCTGGACCGGCTTCAGGGGTTATGGTCTGGGTGGTCAGGCCGCTCCGTGTAACGGCCACCGGGGTTGGGGCGACGAACAGGAACAGGTCGATTCCATGGACCGAGGCCTTGGCGAGGAACCTAAATCCCGGCGCAGGGGGAGCGGCTGGGTTCGCCCTCAGCGGGGCGTAACCGACCTGGGCTAAGAGGCGGGTGTCGACCGAGCGGTGCAGCGGTCGGGCGCCAAGGTAGTACTGGAGCGGGGTTGTGCCGAGGTGGACGGTGTTGACCACCAAGAGGCCGTCGCCGAACCGGCGATCGAAGGACCGCAGGACCTTGGCAACCCCGGACCAGTCGCCCCGCTGGAGCCGGGGATCGAAGTCGATCGCAACGCTCACCGCTAGAAAGCCGGCCGCGCCAAGAGCGGCACAGGCCGCTGCTGGCAAGGGCCTTGCAGCCGCGATCAGGGCAGCGAGGCCGCAACTAGCTAGGAACAAAGCGCCGATCACATTCCGGGGGTCGAAGTAGTCCTTGCCGAAGGCGATCAGAAAGAGCGGGATCGCAGCCCCTAGGAAGGCGATCAGGAAGGTGAGGCCGACCGGCTTCAGCGCTCCGAGCCGACGGTCGCGGACCGCCGCAGCGATCCCCAGCAACCCACCAACCAGGAAGGGAAGGGCGACCAGGAGCTCGACCCCGTGACCTAGGGGGGCGCCGCTGTAGCCGGTGAAGAGGTACCGGGGAATCGCTTCAAGGCGGCCAAGCAAGCTTGAGCGTGCGATCCATTCCGCTCCCTTGCCGCCCTGGGCGATCGCCAGCGGCAGCAGGGCCGCCCCGCAGGTGCCGATCAAAAGGAGGCCGGGAAGCTGGTTGCGGCGGCGCAGTAGGTACAAAGCCATCGGCACCACCAGGAAGGCGGCGAAGTAGTGGGTGAGGAGGGCGAGGTCGGCGGCGATGCCAAAGGCCACCGAACGGCCAACGGTCGGCCGTTCCTCGGCGCGCAGGAAGGCGAGGAAGGCTAAGGCGAGGAGCAGGGTGTAGAGGCCGTAGGCACGGGCCTCCTGGGAGTACCAAAAGAACAGCGGGCTGAAGGCGACAAAAGCCGCCCCGTACTCCGCCGCCCGGCGGCCGCCGAGGCGGTTGCAGATCGCCCCGGCAACGGGGATCAAGGCGGTGCCGGCGACCGCGGAAAGAAACCGGAGCGCTACCGCCCCCCGGCCAAAGCCCTGGACAACCAGCCACTCCAGCAGGTACCACAGCGGCGGGGTGTTCTCCGTCCGAGGGAGCTCGTGGAGGAGGTGGCCAAGCGAGCCGTTGAAGAGATGGACCGCCCCAAACGCCTCGTCGTACCACAGGCTTTGCAGGCCGAGGGTAGAGAACCGCAGAGCCGCTCCGGCGGCGGTAAAGGCGAGGACGAGCCAGACCGCCCTGCGCGAGGGCCTGCCTCGCCGTTCCCCCCGCTCTGCGGTCTGCGCAGTCGCCGTTACCGCCATCGCCTTACCGTACAAGCGGCTTGTCGGGGGCTCCGGGCGGGGTGGGCATGCCGCATAGCCCTTCCGTCGCCGCCCGACCAAAGCAGCCGTACCGGTACTGGTAGTCGTTGAGGACCGGCTCGTGGACGTCGGTGCCCTCAGCGACCAGGTAATAGCCACCAACGGCCCGCCGCAGGCCGTGCCGGACCGGCCCGACGAAGATCAAGCAGACCAAGGTCGACCCCTTCGGCTTCACGTTCTCGGTATCCGCGCAGACGGTGTCCTTGGTTGTGTAGTGCTTGACGTCCTGTTCGATCAAGGGGTTGTGATAGGTGGCGCCCGTGATCCGCTCCCAGCTGACGAGGTCGGCGTGGAGCCTGATGCCGAGGTTGACCTCTCGGACCAGGTCGTGGATCGTCGCCACCGCCAAACCGACCGCAGCGATCACCAGGATCGCTGCCTCAAACCTTCGGACGCGCCGCCGCAGCCTCGGCGGCTCCTGATCGAGCGGCCGGAGCGGCTCGGGAAGCCGCTCCAGGGCAGCGGCAAAGCTTTCGCTGGAGATCCTCATTCCGGCGTGAACAGTGGGGAGAGTTGGTGGATGATGAACAGCAGCTGGACGAAAAGGGTTGCCGCCAGCAGGCGGCGGTCCTTTGAAACCGTGGCGATCGGCAGTGGCCAGATCAGGTACCAGGCGAGGAGCCAGGTGGAGGTGACCGTGATCGCCAGCAGCGCCCACCCCGACGCAGAGATCCAGTCGTAGCCCCGCCAGGTTCGCCAAAGCAGGTAAAGGCCGATCACCAACAACACCCCTTTGAGAATCGTGTGGTCGATCGGGTAGACGCCGGGTTTACCGAGGAGGTGGGCGAACTCGGTGGCAAAGCTGTCGGTTGACACGTACATCGAGTCCCGGTTCAAGGCCGAGATGATGTCCATGCCGTGGAGACCAAAGGCGAGGTACGCGGCGAGGAGCCCGACGGCAAGGGCTGCAACAACGCCGACCACCGTCCCAAGCCGCCTCCGGCCAAGGATCATGAACGGAAGCAGGGTGGCAACCGTTGCCTTGATCAGGGTCCCAGCGATCAGCTCCGCCCCCGCGATCGCTTCGTTGCGAAGCACCGACCGTTTGCCGGTTTTCCCCGCCCCTTCGGCGCTCACCGGCGCCCTTAGGGAGAGGGTGATCGCCGCCATCATCACGGCCAGCATCAGGAAGTCGTTGTGAAAGCTGGCAAGGGAGTAGATCACCACCAGCGGGTTAGCGCCGAAGGCAAACAGGGCGAACCGGCCGTCCTTCCCGCGCAGCTGCGCCGACCGCCAAACCAACCAGCAGGTGGCCACACAGCCAAGGAGGGCGTAGACCTTGAAGCCCCAGATCGCGCCGACGATCCCAAGGTAGGCAAGGGGATAGGAGATCAGGGTGAAGATCGGGCCGTATGCGGTCGGGGTGTAGATCCAGTCGCTGCCGACGTAGGGGTAGATCGGGTCGCGGCTGATGTCGATCGGAGCGGCGGTGTAGGGGTTCAGCCCGTGGAGAACGCCCATTCGGGCGTAAGCGATGTAGCTGAAGATATCGGTGGAGAGGAGCACCGGTCCGATCAGGCAAAGGGCGTAAAGGACCGCCAACACGCCGACCAGCAGCCAAAGCGGCATCCGCCTTGCCAAGGGCAGCAGGGCGGCGTAGGCCGCGGTGAAGCCAAGCAGACAGCCAAAGAAGATGCGGAAGGTGAGTCGCTGATCGGTGACGTGCCGAAGCCAACCGGTGATGTAGGGCGAGTAGGGCAAAAGCGGGGAGCCGCCAACGGAGGCATCGAAGATGATCCAGCCGGTCGTAAAGACCAGCGCAAGACAGAGCAACCCGATCACCACCGGCACCGGCCGCAACCGGCGGCTCCCAACCACTGCACCGCCCACCCCTACCGCAGCGCTTTGCACTGCCCCTGTCTGCGGGTGGGCGCTAGCCGCTAGCGGCCTTGGCAGCCTACCTTTGCCTTCCATCTCCTCTAAGGGGTGAGCAGTACCTTCAGCGCTTCCCGACGGTCGAAGAGCCGATAGGCCTCAGGCGCCTGCGCCAGGTTGAAGGTGTGGGTGATCAGGGGCTTGGGATCGACCTTCCCAGCTGCAAGTAGGGCCAGCACCGGATCGACGTGGGCGATTACGTTGGCCAGACCGAGGTTAAGCCGCAGTCCCTTGAACCAGACAAGCCCTACGTGAACCTCCCCGGGCTCAGCGTGAACGCCAACTACAGAGAGACGACCGCCCATCCGGGCCAAGGAGATCGCCAGCTGGAGGGCAGGCAGGCTCCCAACCGCCTCGACAACCAGATCCGCTCCCCGTCCCTCGGTGGCCTCCCGGACCACCTCTGCAGTTCCCTCTCCCAACTCCACCGGCCGGGCCCCAAAGCGGCCGGCAAGCTCGAGCCGCTGCTGGACGGAGTCGATCGCAAAGACCTCGGCCGCGCCCAGGGCTACCGCTACCTGGACCGCGCAGAGGCCGACCGGCCCAAGCCCCACGACCGCAACCCGCTCCCCCCCCTGCAGCCCCCCTTCGACGATCGCGTGGTAGGCAGTCCCAAGGACGTCGCCGGCAAAGATCGCAACCCCATCCTCGATCCCTTCGGGGACCTTGCGCAACGTGATATCGGCGTTCGGTACCACAACCAGCTCCGCCTGAGCCCCTTGGAGGTCGCCTAGGAACTTGCCGTGGCCGAAGGTCCTCCCCTGCTCGCAGTGTTGGTACTGCCCCCGCAGACAGAAGAAGCAGCTGCCGCAAGCGGAGCGGAAACAGCTCACTACCCGGTCGCCGACAGCCACTCGCCGGACCTGGTCGCCAACAGCAACCACCTCCCCGACAAGCTCGTGGCCGATTACAAACCCCTGCTCGACGAAGACCCGGCCGTGGTAGATGTGGAGGTCGGAGCCACATAGAGCCGCGGTCCGGACGGCAACCAGCGCCTGATCGGGGTTGGAGATCGTTGGCTCGGGGACGTCGCTAACCGCGACCTCGCCGGGCGCTTGGAAGGTTAGGGCCCGCATCCCGACAATTATCCCACCTCGGCCGGCGAGCCACCTCAGCCCCTGATTTTCTCAGCGAGCCACCGTGGCGCGGGGCCTACCGAGAGCAAAGCCCTGGGCGTGGTCTACCCCCAGCGACCGGAGCAGGGAAACGGTCTCGCTGTCGGCTACGTACTCAGCGACGGTCTGTTTGCCGAGGCCCCTTGCCAACGCGACAACCGCTTCCACCACCAACCGATCGGAACTGGAGGCGAGAAGCCGGCGGATGAACAGGCCGTCGATCTTGACGATGTCAAACGGCAGGGTGGTCAGGTACTGCAACGAGTTGCAGCCCACCCCAAAGTCGTCAAACGCGACCCTAACGCCTAGCTCCCGCAGCGCGCCGAGCACCGCCGCCGCTTGCTCGAGGTCAGGGATTGCCGCCGTCTCGGTGATCTCCAGGATCACCTGCTTCGGCCCTACAGCCCAACGGCGCAGGGCACTCGCAACGAAGTCGACGAGGCTCGCATCGGTCAAGGAAAGGGCGGAGAGGTTGATAGCGACGGTTGCCCCCGAACGGCCCAGCCGCTCACATGCAACTTCGATCACTGCCCGATCCAAGGCCGGGGCCAGCCCGTACCGTTCGGCTGCCCGTAGGAATGGCTCGGGCGGAAGGAGCGGACCGCAGCCGCTGTCGGGGAGGCGCAGGAGGGCCTCGTAATGGCTGGTCCGCCCCTCCTGAAGGCCGACGATCGGTTGGAAGTGGAGGACAAAAGCCCGCTCTTCAACGATCTCGGCCAGGCGCGCCCGGCCCCGGTGCAGCCGACTCTCCTCGCTCCCACATTTCTTCTGTTTGCAAGGGAGGCTACCCCGGGGGGGCACGACGCCCCTCCCCCCACCCTGCGGCTGACCGCCGACCCTGCTTCGGTCAGGTGCTCCGGAGCACATCCTCGGGGCCATGTTCGGATCCCGGATCGAGAAGGTCTCGCACGATCCCAAAAAGGCGCAACTTTCGGTCCCAAAAGTTGCAGCCAAGCTAGGCAAACCTGCTTTTTCAGGTGGCGGGCTCGCGGCGCACCCGGTCGGAGACCACCAAGAGCAGCGCCGCCAGCACGAAGTTCATAACCACCGAGGAGCCGCCGTAGGCGACCAGTGGGAGGGTCACCCCGGCAAGGGGGATAACCCGCGTCACCCCACCAACGATCACGAACACCTGGAGGGCCACAACCACCGAGAGACCGGCCGCCAGCAGCTTGGAGAAGGAGTCCCGGGCCTGGAGGGCGATCTTCATCCCCCGGGAGACGAACAGCAGGTAGATGCACAGCAGTGCGGCGGCGCCGACGAAGCCGAGCTCGTCGGTGATCACTGCGTAGATCATGTCGCTTTCCGGAACCGGCAGCAGGAATGGGCCGTGGTGGGGCAACCGCAGCAGCGAGCGGTCAAAGCCGGTGCCAAAGATCCCGCCTTCCGCCTGAGCGAAGAGCGCTTGGGCGAGCTGGTAGGAGCCGCCTGGGGCTGAATAGAGGGTGGGGTTGAAGGGATGCTCCCAATCGAGCAACCGGGCGTGGACGTGGCCGACATGGGTGATCACAAACCAGCCGCCAAGGGCGAAGAGGGCGATGCCGGCGACCGGAAAGAGGAGCCTGTTCGTGGCGATGTACAAGAGGGCGAGGAACGCGCCGTAGAACATCAACGAGGTGCCAAGCTCGCCGGTCAAAAGCAGGGTCAGCATCGCCAGCCCCCAGACGACGAGCATCGGCCCTAGGTGCTTCAGCGAAGGGAGGTGAAGCCAGGAAAGCCGCCTTCCCGAGCTGACCAGCAGCTGGCGGTTGTCGTGAAGGTAGCTGGCAAGAAAGATCACGATCGCAACCTTGGCAAGCTCTGCGGGCTGGAAGGAGATCGGACCAAGGTGGATGTCGAGGTACGCACCGTTCACTTCACCCCCGATCCCGGGCAGACGGGGGAGGATCGTCAAGCCGATCCCGACGAAAGCGATCGTGTACCGATACCGCTCGAGGAGGCTGAGCCCGTACCGTTTCAACACGCCGATCGTGACCGTGAAGCAGACAAGGCCTACCACCAGCCACTGGGCCTGCTGGCGGGCAAGGGTTGGATTGATCCGGTAGATCATCACGATCCCGATCGAGGCCAGCACCGCGGTGAGCGGATAAAGGTAGGGGTCGGCGTTGGGCAGGGCGATCCGGATCACGATGTGGCCGATCACGCAGAGGCCGAGGAAAAGCGCGCCGTAGGTGAGGGAAACCGAGGAGATCTGCTTGAGGGTCGCGTTGGTGGCGGCGCCCACGGTGGAGTGCTGGTCCTGGATGAAGATCGCTGTGAAGCCGGCAGCGACCAAAAGCGCTGCCGGAATCAGCCCCAGCAGCTCCCGGTTACGCGGTGAAAGCATCCTTTGCTGCCCGGTCGAGGAGTTGGTTGACAAGGCGGTCGGCCCTAGCGTTCTCCGCCCGTGGCACCTGCCGTGCCCGCCAGCGGTCGAACCGCTTCAACTCCGTCATAGCGTCGCGGAAAAGCGGAGCGATGTTGGGGCTGCGCACCCGGTAGCGGCCGTTCAGCTGGTGGACAACGAGCTCGGAGTCGCCAACCACCTCAACCTCACGCGCCCCCAGTTCCCGTGCCTTAGCAAGTCCAAGCAGGAGCGCTTTGTACTCGGCGAAGTTGTTGGTAGTCCGACCAAGGACCTCCCCCACCTCCGCCACAACCCCTCTTCCCGGCTCTTCGATTACAGCTGCAGCGGCTGCAGGTCCCGGGTTACCCCGGGCGCCGCCGTCAAACCGCACCACCAGCCGCAGCGGCTGGCTCACCCCGCAACGGTTTCGATCGAGGAAAGCTCGCCGACGATCCGCCTCCGTCGGCGGTCGCGCAACCGGCGCTGCTCGCGGACGACGCCGTCCTTGGCGCTCCCCCTTCCTCTCCGCTCGCTCCGCCGCCGGTCCCTGATCACCACCACGTTGGGGTCGTTGCGGTAATGCTCGACCAACCGCTGGAAGAGCTCCTCGCTTGCCTCTCTCGGCACGACCTGGTAGATCACGCCGCCATGGTAGCCGACGGCAGGTAGCTTCGGGCGAACTGGTCGCAGATCACCCCGACCTCCAGGCCAGCCTGCCCAGCCATGCCAAGGGGGTGCACCGGCGGGAGGCGACCCGCTTGGCTAGGCCGAGGAACATCTGCTTGTAGCCGGAGCCGGGCTTCCGGCAGGCGCTCGCCGGCCGTAAGAGAGACCACATCCGCAGAGCCGGCGACGGTCGGCGGGCGAAAAACTAGCCAGGCCGCCACTAAGCCGGCGCTCCCTGGCGAGAGCGGAGCGCGCAACCCAGAGCCGTTGGCCACTCCCGAGCGGCTGGACCGGCCTGCGTAGCTCTTTGCCTCCCGACCTTGCTGGGATCGCAAGGTCTCCGGTCGGCTACCGGCCGATCGCGATCGCGCTCCCTCTATGCAAGGCGGTCCCGCACAACGGGATGTTCAGGCGAGTCCGGCTGAGCTCAGACGCTCAGTTGATGGAGGTTGGCTGTGCTGTTCACGGATCTGTTCCCGCTGGCAGCACCGCTGCAGCCCGCGCTCTTATCCGTTGCCGAAAGCGACGGAGGAGCGGTTGATCGGTTTTTTAGTAGCGAGGTCGAGCCAAACCGGACCTTCAAGAAAGACCTCAAGGTCCCCTTAGCCGTGCTGACCGAGGCTGGATACGTCCGCTCCAGAAAACCTAGGCATTTCTAGGTCCTCCTTTTGTATTCGCTCTCCAGCCGCTGAGCTGTATCCCGGACCTACCCGAGGCTACGGGGCTCAGCGAGTCGGCGGCTACGCCGCCTCC
>Ga0167615_1000118_pt1 | contig 28046 bp, 37 predicted proteins | sample BED_Mat_host_9_1_FD_111800 | JGI IMG/M metagenome (GOLD analysis project Ga0167615, IMG submission 111800) | Extremophilic microbial mat communities from Yellowstone National Park, USA - BED_Mat_host_9_15 (v2) (version 2) | ecosystem: Environmental > Aquatic > Thermal springs > Hot (42-90C) >... | reverse complement strand
TTCTATCCTGACCTCTGTCGCAAAGACTTGCGGGCTCGGTGGTCTCGTGTGTTTAGTTTTCAAGGAGCGATTCCCGCGCTGCCGCGCGGTTTTCGTGCCGCCTCGCGGGCGGCGAGAATGATACTATCACCCTCTCCCCCTCTGTGTCAAGGGGATGCCGGAGCAACTTTTCGCACCCCCGCGCTTTATACGCGCCTTATAAGGCTTGACACAGAAACGCGCGCCGGTTGTTCTTTCGGCGCGCCAGCGAAATTCTATCCTGTTCATCTCCGCTGCAGGGACAAACCCCTATCCAACGAACCCGCTTATCCCCGACTCCCGTGATAATAATCCAGGAGGCGCTCCTGAACCCACTGCTTATTTTCCGTATCAGCAAATTCTCGCTTTGCCTCCGAAGCGGAACGAAAATCCACTTCGTGCGAAAACACTGAGCCCTGCAACTCTCCACCCTTCACCGGATGACTCCTCGTCATCTTCACCACTCCCCCAGGGTTAAATCCGCTGTTCCTCCACCGTTGATCTACAACAGATGATGTATAACAGATCTGATTTGACTCTATTGTATTAGTTACACCCCGAAAAGTCCAGCGATTTTTCACCCAATTTCGAACCGCGATTCCGCCCGTTCACTCGGCCAAATTCGATCCCTGACTCCAGCAAAAACGGGTGCGCACGCATGGCAGCGCCGCCCCACACCCGCGGCACGAGCGCGTACAACTCGTGTCTCGCTCGCGTCATCGCAACGTACAACAAACGACGTTCTTCATCGGAATCCAACGTCACATCGAACGGCACCGCCATGTCAAGCAGGGCGACGACATCCCACTCCTTGCCCTTGCTATCGTGAAATGTGCGAAATTCGATCCCCTTCGCGAGGAGATCCCACTCGCCTCCGAATGCTCGGCGAAGCTCTGTCCACGCGAGCGCCAACTGGCTGCGCGTGCGGGCGAGAATCGCCATCGACTGTTTTTCAAGCTTCGCGCGCCGGATCAACTGCGCGGCAAACCGCCATTGCGCCGCACGGTCTTGGACCTCACACGCGAGGCAGACTCCCTCCGCATCGCGCACGCCTCGTAAAGGCTTGTCCACGCGAATCCTCACGTGGCGAATCAATTGCCCCGCATGGCGCAGGATGGCTCGGTCGGAGCGAAAATTCGCGGTGAGCAAATATTGTTGCGCGTTGGGGAGCACTTCAGCCGCGCGCTGGAGGTACACGGGAGAAGCGCCTCGGAAGGCATAAATCGATTGGTCGTCGTCGCCAACCACGAAGGCGAGAGCGCCGGTTCGTTCTACAAGGGAGGTGAGAAGAGCCCACTGTAGCCCATTCGTGTCTTGAAACTCGTCCACCAAAATATAGCTCATTTGAAAGAGCCGGCTCTTCGCCGACGATCCCGACTCCAACAGATCAATCGAGGCGAGGAGAATGTCGTCATGGTCCCATCGGCTCCTCTCCCGCTTTCTGCGGACATAAGACGCCAAGATTCTCTTGCTCTTCTCCTCCACCTCACCCTGCTTTTGTCTACCGACCGTCCGGCTGTACAGCGTGAGATACGACTGGATCTCGTACATACTGGTGGCATGGCGTTCACCGAACACGTCGGCTATGGCCTCTCGCATGAGCGCGTATTGCTCCCGCTGACCGAGCACAGGATACACTTGGCGATCCGCCTCCAACAGTGCTCGGAAAAAGACGGCGTGAAAGGTACCCATGGCGCACGACTCGGCATCCACGGTGCGGAGTCGTTCGTGCTTACGCAACTTTTGACGCATGTGTTCAGCAGCCTGCCGCGTGAACGTCATGGCGAGAATGCGCTGCGCGGGAATTCGACCCGTTGCAATGACGTGAGCCAGATGCTCCGTCATGACGGTGGTTTTTCCACTCCCAGGCGCCGCCACCACCACCGACGAAGCGCTCTTGGGTTCGATCACGGCCCATTGTTCTTCTGTCCACATCGAGATCCCCCGTTCCCATTCAACACCTCGAAGGCACCCGCGTCGATGACGGCGAGGAGAATTCCATCGCCCGCAAAGAACACCCCGGGCGGGCGACTTCTTCGCGTGTGATATCATGGAACGGTCGAGGGGGAGACGCCGTGGCCATCTACGCAATCGCAGACTTGCACCTGGATACCTCGAATACCAAGCCGATGGACGTATTTGGACAGGAGTGGCGGGATCACGCTGACAAGATCGCGCGTCACTGGCATGAGCGAATCCAAGATCACGACATTGTCGTCATCCCAGGCGACATCTCATGGGCGATGAAGTTAGAAGAGGCCGCGCCCGACCTGGCGTGGATCGGACGCCTTCCTGGCCGAAAGGTGCTCATCCGAGGAAACCACGATTTTTGGTGGGGAGGAATTCAGCGGGTTCGAAGGGCGCTGCCATCACGCGCATACGCCCTGCAGAACGATTGCCTTGTCCTTGACAACGTGTGTTTCGCAGGCACTCGAGGATGGACGTTGCCCCATCACCCCTCGTACAACCAGGAACAGGATGAACCCATCCTCAAGCGGGAGATGGTGCGCCTCGAGTTGTCGCTGAAAGCAGCGGTGAAACAGGAAAAGCCGATTCTGTGTCTGATGCATTACCCGCCGGTGGACGCGAATCATCCGCACTCGCCATTTCATGAATTGCTCGTTGCCTATGGCGTGCGAGCGTGCCTATACGGTCATTTGCACGGGCCTGCGCATCGGTTCGCGTTCAATGGCGAGATCGACGGCGTCCAGTACCAGCTGGTTAGCTCCGACTATCTGCAATTTATTCCGTGGAGAGTCCCTGACGAATGGATCGAGCCCTGATCCGACGCTCTCGGCACGAGCAGAAACACGCCGTAGCCAAGCGTGTGGCCGAAACGCTCCATCCACGCAAAGTGCTCGGCCAATGCCATCCCGACCTCCGGATCCGCGATCGTGGCGGCGTGGACATCCTCCACGAGACGAAAAGGCGCTGCCTCCTGTTCGAGACTCCGGATGTCGCCCGCGCGCAAGACCACGGGCTGAAAGCCCGCCGCGAGAAACAAGTTCCGCCAACTCGCAAGCGTGGGCACCTCGCGGGCTCCGTAGACGCGCGCGGCTTCGTCGTGCCATCCCGGCGGGGGATCCGTGGGCGCCACCATCTCGACAAACAGAGCCAGTCCGCTTGTCTTCAACACGCGGCGAACTTCTCGCAACACAACGGGAATATCCGCGAATACAAGGACCGATTCGCCGATCACGGCGTCAAATGACGCAGGTGGCCAGGGCAAGCGATCCGCCGAGCCCACGACCGCGTTCACGGAGAGATGCGCCTGTCGCGCTCGGGCTCGAACGTGATCAATCATTTCCTGTCGAACGTCGAGCGCGGTGACGTGCATGCCTCGTTGAGCGAGCGCCAGAGCCGTGCCGCCTGTGCCACATCCCACCTCAAGCACGGAGGCCGCCGCCGATAGAGGCACTCGCTCAAGCCACCACTCAGTCAACGCCCATCCGCCAGGGTGCGCACCGATGACGCCTGCTCGGCTCAAGGCATCCAAGTAGTCCATCCCAAGTTCCCCTTGCTGAATCCTATGCGGCGAACCGGCGGGTGGTCCGGGCACGTGCGCGAGCAGGAGAACTGGTATACTTGGGCAAAGAAAGGAGGGGCTTTCTTGACCCGAATCGTTCGCATCTACGAGGCTTGCGTGGAGCCTCCGGGTGACGTGATGTTTCTCCCTTCGGCGCTCATGATGTTGCTTGAGAACGGACAGTCCCACATCTACAGCGAGAGTTCCATGCACAATTTTTGGCGATCCGCTTGCACTCGCCACACATGGGCTGAGTTGGCGGACGGGATCGTGATCGACGGACATCATGTCCGGCTCGTCGACATCACCGCGGAAGTTGAGCAACTTGTCCCGCGACCTACCTGGACGATCCGCCGCATCATGCGGGCGTGGTACGAGCAAAATCCGCGTCAGCGCTTCTATCTGCGGCGCCACATCCACCGCGGCTCTTAAAGCGGCCGAGACCCGCGAGGCGATGGGCGGGTGCACCGTCCGGCCCCTCCTGGTCACACGTCGCCTAGGATGGCCCTGACGCGCTGGCGGAGCACGTCGGCAGCGATGGCAAACCCAATTCCTTGGGAGCTTTGAGAGACGGCCGTGTTCATCCCGATGACCTCGCCGCGCAGGTTGATGAGCGGTCCGCCGCTGTTGCCGCGGTTGATGGCGGCGTCCGTTTGAATGAGGTTGGGGTACTCTCGATCGCCTATCTGCAGCGGCCGGTTCTTGGCGCTCACGATCCCGACCGTCACCGTGTGGTCCAGGCCGAGCGGAGATCCGATGGCCACGACCCACTCGCCGACCTGCACATCTTTGCTGTGGCCAAGCCGCAACACCGGAGAGGGTACAGGGATATTCGCCCAAAGGACAGCGATGTCGTGCTTCCGATCTCGCCCGACGAGATCGGCTTCCACCAGGTCCTTGCGCCCGAACACCCTCAGCATGATCCGATCCGCTTCCGCGATGACGTGTTCGTTGGTGAGAATGTAGCCCTTGGGATGAAACATAAATCCCGTGCCGATGTTGAGGGCTGTGCGCCCTTCTCGCGGCAAAGGCCGCTCCCACGGGAAAAAGAGCGCGCGGTCTCGATACGGGGTTTGGATGACTTCAATCCCCACAACGCACTTCTTGTATCGCTCCACAAGCCGGACGAAGTTGGGGAGATGAGGCTGAGCGGCACGCTTGCCCGGCGCGGAATGAGTCTTTTTCACCTGTCATCACCCCTTGGCGGGATCAAGGCCGATCCACGATGCGCTGTTCATTGTATTCGCCAAGCGGATGACGCGTGCCGCGTGCCACTAAGCCTCACAGGTCCGGTATCTCACACCATAGTTGCCTCGCCGCGTGCGGTAGACCTGAACGGACGAGGCGTCCAGTCGCTGACGCGCGCCGGAATCGCGCAGGTTCATCGCCACATACATGGCGACCGCCTTCGAATCGTACAGACGCGCTTCGTAAATCCAGGTCATGCGAACCCCTCCCAGCCTAGTTTGCCCCCACCTCCGCCGAACATGACGAGGCGCAGTGCTCGGCGACGACCTCATGCCCCGCCCAGCGCTTCACATGGAACACGCCGTCGTCGAACAAAAGGTATTGACCTTTGATCCCCCGAATCACGCCGCCCACCGGCTGGTCCGAGGTCAGCGCAAGCGAGTGGAGCGCGATTCTGAAGCCCGGTTCCCGTGGATACGCAAGACGTTCTGGCCGCAGATCGGCAACCAAATAGGGACGGTAGCTTTCCGCGATAGAAGCCTGGACTTCGCGCGCCACCTCCGCGAGAGGTCGATCCGGCCCGGCCTCATCAGCCAACATCTTCCGCCAATCCGTCTTGTCAGTCATCCACTGTGCAATATGAACTTCCAAATCTCCGGCGGTCTTCCGATCTGGAACCTCGGCGATCACGGCCGCCTCCACCGCGCCCTGATCCATCCAACGCTTCAGCTGTCGCCCCTTCCGCGTGATGCCCACCTTGAAGCCGCTGCTCCACGCGACGTACACATAATGAGGAACCATGCAATGTTCGGCCGCAAATCCCGCGTCGCGACACGTCCCGAGGTGAAAATGGCATTGGTGCGGCTTCACGATGCACAGATCGCACTCCGCCAGCGTCCGCACGCACGGGAAGCAATACCCGTGCTGATACAGCTTCTTGACCCTTCTCCCACAGGCCACGCAGCGAAGCGTGCCCGTCGGCCGAAACACGAGGGTGTCCCCCACCGAAAGCGGAATCGAACGCAAGCCGTCCTCGCTTGCCAATTTCAGTCTATACGCGATAGGCACGCCGAAAGTCGGTTCGAGTTCGCGCAAGTCGCCCATCCACAACATAAAACCGTCCCCCAGACGAAACACTACAACCGCCTTTAGCAACCTTTCAGGAAAGAGGGAGCCACAGATGTACATCGCGCTCGCCGTGCTACCCGGGCTGCTCTTCCTCGCGCTGATCTACACCTATGACAAGCTCCACCCTGAACCCAAGCGGGAAGTCGCAAAGCTGTTTGTGCTGGGCGCCCTGGTGGTCTTGTCGGCCGGCGTGATCGAGCGAGCGCTCCTCGATCACGCCTCCGCCCAACCGACCACATGGCGCGGGCTGTTGGCGACGGCCTTCTTCGTGGCCGGCATGGTGGAGGAGTTTCTTAAGGCCGCCGTGTTCGAGCGAACGGTGCTCGATCGCGGCCGTATCCATGCGCCCGTCGACGCCATCGTCTACGCATGCGCCATAGGTCTCGGTTTCGCGACGGTTGAAAATGTCCTGTACGTCACGAGTTCCGGGTTCTGGACCGCGGTCGTCCGAGCAGTCACCGCGGTGCCGGCGCACTTCATGTTTGCCATCATCATGGGATATCAGTTCGCACGCGCGCGATTTCTGGGCACCTCACGAGCGTGGGGGTACATCGCGCCCGCCATCGCACACGGCATCTACGACACGTTCGCCCTGGCCGGATCGCTCATCGCCGACTTCGTCCTCGCCGGTGTGCTGTTCGCACTTTGCGAGTACAGCCTGCAGATTTTGCGTCGCGCCCGAAAACCCTGGCGCGCGCGCTTGGCATGAACTATCGCGGGTCGTAGCCCTGCGTGCCGAAAGGGCGCGGCCCACTGGCAACGCCGCGGAACACCAAGAGCCAGGCGCGCTTCGCGCGGTAAAGGATCATCTCGGTGCGCTCGTCCAGCATGAGCAGTTGAAACAAATTCATGTTGGTTTGGCAATACGGACTCATGTGCTCATCCTGCAGGCGAAGGCTAAGGACGCGATGCCGATCCCGCTCGCGCAGCTCAATGCCGGCCTCTCCGCGAATGTCACCGATGTTGACCTCGAGGCGTGCGGCATCCGCTCGATCCGCCACGAGCGTCTCGTACAGTTGACGGAGAGATCGCGCCTTTCGGCTGCGATCCGTCACGAGCACGTAATGAAGCTTGTCCGAATCCACAACATCCCCTCATCTTTGTGCGAACATGCGCTGCGGCAAGACCGCCTTCGCTGCTGTTACTATACTTCACCCGGGCAAAAAAGAGAATGTGACCGCCCTTCTTCTCCGAGCAAATAGGGAACCCAATCCTCCGCGTGATCGCCCACCCACGCGATGGGGACGTTTCGCCCTCTCACCAGCTCGTACAACTCGCGAACGGGCGTCATTTGCAGTTCCGTGCCGACAATGAGCAATCCCCGCGCTTCGGCCACCCAGTCGACGGCTCGCGCAATGTGGCGCACCTCTTCGCCCTCCAGGACGAAGCCGGGGCGAAGAAACTCACCGCAGGTTGGACACGTCGGAATGGGGGCTTTCCACGCCAGATCGGACTGAAAAATCCCACCGCACGCATCGCATCTCAACTCGCGGAGATTGCCGTGCAGCTCGATCACGCGCGTACTCCCGGCGGCCCTGTGCAGACCATCGATGTTTTGCGTGATGATGGGGACCTCTGCGCGAGCCAGTGCCAGGTGAGCTCGATTCGGACGTTTGCGCCGCCACTCGCTGACGATCACGCGATACGCGCGAAATGCCGCAAGAGGCTCCTCCCGCCAGATGGTCGGCTGAAACAAGCGCCGGAGTGGAATTCCCGCGACGGTATCGTCGACGGTCGGTAAACCACTTTCCACGCTGATCCCTGCGCCCGTGATCGCAACCAGGTGAGACTTTGGCCAAGTCCACAAATGTCGATGGACCCTCTTGGCAGACGGTTTACCAGAACAGTAGTATAACATTCAACAAATCCTTTCCGAGGTGATGCAGATCGCTCGTACATAACAGTAAAGTTTATTCCCATTTTTGCATTTACAATGAAGTCGAAGCCTTGGTACAGTGTCCGTGAGTCAGACCATGAGGGGTTTCGGGGAGGAGAGCCACCATGAAGGATTCCTTTGGTGCACGTGTGAGAGCCATCCGCCAGAGCCGTGGTTGGTCACAACAGGAGCTCGCCATGCGCGCGGGCGTGTCCACGCCTCACATTTCGTCCATCGAACGCGACAAGCGGCGCCCGTCGTTGGACTACGCGAAGCGATTGGCCGACGCGCTCGGCGTACCTCTGCAGGTGCTGTGCGATCCTGAGATGACATACGAGCCGAAGCGGATGCGAAATTCGGTCTACGAACTGCCGACGCCGCTCCAACACTTTGTGCTCAACGAAGAATCGTTCCCCTATTTGGAAGCCGCACACCGGATGAGCCAATTGTCTAAGGAAGAGTCATCCTTTCTCTGGCAATTAATTGACGTGCTGGCCCAGAAGAAGAACCTGCTGACGAGACTGCGCTACTTCGAACGCCGTTCAGACTCCGACGAATCGTGAGTCAACCACATCTTCACCCCGTATCGTCCGCTTTTTGTCTGAAAAACCGAAATATAGCGCGCTTTGCTTGAGGACGCCACGCCGGCGTCCTCAAGCCGAGCCACGCGGCAGGAAGCCTGAAACTTGGTGTCGTATAGTTTCGCATCGTAAACCCAGGTCATGAGGCGCCCTCTCCTTCGCCGCGAGGGTTCGGAGAAGCGAGCGGCAAAACCACGGTAAACGTGGTCCCTTCCCCAAGGCGGCTTTCCACGAGGATCTCGCCGCGATGCTCAATGACAAGCTGCCGGGCGATGGCCAGACCGAGTCCGGTGCCTGACCGCGACCGCGTTCGGGCTTTGTCCGCCTTGTAGAAGCGCTCGAAGATGTACGGAACATCCTCCTCGGGTATGCCGCTGCCCGTGTCGGCCACGCGCACGTAGGCATAGTCGTGGCGAATATCCAACTCAAAACGAATGGTACCCTGCGCTGTATGACGAAATGCATTGTCGAGCAAATTCGTAAACACTTGCTCCAGGCGATCGTCGTCGCCGTCCACGATGACGGGGCCGTCCGGAATCGACACTTCGAACGCCAGATGATCCTCGTCGCTGGCAAGCGCTTGAAACTTGCGCGCCACCCTTCGCATGACCTGCGTGAGGTCGAGACGAGTGAAGTGGAGTTTGAATTGTCCGCTCTCCAGCTGCGCGAGGTTCAGCAGATCGTTGACGAGCCGCTTCATGCGCAGGGTTTCGTCGTGAATGATCTCCGTGAGCTCTCTCCGCATCTCGGGATCGTCCGAGATGTCGTCGAGAAGCGCCTCCGTGTAGCCCTGCAACATGCTGAGCGGCGTCCGGAGTTCGTGCGACACGTTGGCGATGAAGTCCTTGCGGAGCCGATCCAACCGCCTTTCCTCGGTAATGTCGCGGAGGACGCAGAGTGCGCCGCGCAAGGTCGTGCCGTCCGCTTCGTACAAGGGCAGCATCGTGATGCCGATGGTCCTCCCGTCCCAGGTGTCCTCGCGGTACACGGCATCCTGCTGCTCGCGCACGCGCACCCACAGGCTCATGAGCCGGTCGGGGAGTCTGTCCTCATCGACAATGCCTCGCTCCGCGACCGAAAGGTGGCGAAGATGACGCTTAGCCGGAGGATTGGCCAACACCACGCGGCCATCCAAATCGGTCGCGACCACGCCGTCTTGCAGTGACGAGAGAATCCGCTGCAGCCCTTCTCGCTCCATCGTCAGTTGCTCAATGGTTTCCGCCAACTGACGCGCCAGCGCGTTGAAGGTATGCCCCAGCCGCCCCACCTCGTCGTTGGTCACCACGCGGACGCGCTGACGATAGTGCCCTCGCGCCATCTCTTCGGCGGCTCGCGTCATATCGACGAGCGGCCGAGAAAGGTTTTTGGAGATGACGAACGCGAATCCCGTCGCTAGAATGACGCCGAGCACAGTGTCAAACAGCACCATGTTGCGAATCTCCCGCAGCGGTTCGTCGAGCACGCTCGTGTCCTGTGACACCGCGAGGAGGCCCGGTTGTGGCGATTCAGCGGCCGGGATCTGCACGTACACGGTGAGTCGGCGGACTTTGCCGGCAGTCCCACTCAACGTGACCGGCTGGCCGCGGGACAAGGCCTGTCGTTCTTGGGGCGTCATAGAGTGATAGGCTTGTGTCAACGCCGAGTTGGCGGTATACGGAATGCCGTAGACCACCGTCGCGCGCTCCACGCGCTTGGCGATGTCGCTCGCGACCTGCTCTTTGATGGAACGATAGGCCCCCGTTGCGAGCACGGATTCGATGGTCAGGGCGAGCTGGGTGAGGCTTGCCTCTTCCCGGGTCACGATATACTTGTTGAAGACTTGCTGGAGCAAGACCGATAGAAGCGCCTGGATGACAAATACCATGCCGACAATCGTCAGCCACATCTTGGCGACGATGCTGTTCGGGATCACGAGGCCACCTCGAACTTGTACCCGACGCCCCACACGGTCACAATGTATCGGCTCACCTCAGGAGAAGCCTGGCCCAGCTTTTCGCGCAGCCGCTTGATATGCGTGTCCACCGTGCGCTGATCTCCAAAAAACTGATAGTTCCACACATCCCTCAGAAGTTCTTCGCGGCTGAAGACCTTTTCGGGGCGCTGCGCCATATAGACTAAAAGGTCGAACTCCTTCGGCGTCAGGTTGACCTCTTGGCCGTTGACCTCGACGCGGCGAGCATCGATTTGAATTTCCAAACCCGGAAAGGTCAAGGTTTGGATGGCGTTCCGGCTGTACTCCATTTCACCGGTGCGCTTGAGCAACGCCTTGACGCGCAACACGAGTTCGCGGGGACTGAACGGCTTGACCACGTAATCGTCGGCGCCAAGCTCAAAACCGTGCACGCGATTGGCCTCGTCGCCCGCTGCGGTGAGCATCACAATCGGCACGTTGCTGTGTTGCCGAATTTGCGCGCAGACGTCTCTACCATCCATCCCAGGCAACATCAAGTCCAGAATGATCAGGGCGTATGCCTGATTCAAGGCTTTGTGAAGCGCTTCTTTGCCATCGGCCGCCTCGTCCACTTCGAAGCCGTTTCGCTCGAGGTACATGCGAACCAATCGGCGTATCCGTTCTTCGTCATCTACCACCAAGATCCGCGTCTGTGCCATGCCTACACCTCCGCCTGTGGCCCCTTGCGTCCCATTATACGGCCATCAACGTTTGGCAAACAACGTAGCCGACCGAGCCTAAGCTCGGCCGGCCGCACATGGGAGACGCTCAGGAGGGAAACATGCGCACGACGGAAGTCTTGAAACTCTTCCAGACGGCTTGAACGGGTTGGCCCTGCAACATCATCCGCTGAAACTGTTCAAACCTCGCGTACACGTCTGGACTCTCACTCACGTACACCTGGCGGATCGCTGGAAAGGCGGCTTTCACATGATCCGCGATCTGAGCCTTGGTTCGCTGCCTGGAACCGGCCCCCGACGGCGCCTGTATCGCGAGATAAGCCACATCGCCCATCACAAAGGCAATGGCCCGCTGCGCGTAGCCGGATCGCACCAGATTGGAAGCGATGTCGTGAGCCTCGCGAAACGTCGCGGCCGCTGGATCACCCATGGCCTGTCCCACGCGATCCGCCGCCTGCCCTGCTCGCTGAATCGTGTTGGCCACCGCGTTTCCGGCCTGCTTGGTGGCCTGTGCGACACCGTTGGCGGCTTGCGACGCGTTGTCCACTCGACCGCACCCCGTCGCCAAGCACAGCGCGACGAGTGCGGCTGCCATCCGCGCGAACTTGGTCATCGTCAACAGCACCCCCCTCACGTCTAGGATGCTGTCCAAACCCTCGTCCATACGCGCAGGCCTTCAGTCCCGACGCGGATGGCGCTCCTATGAACGCGTTCGCGGGGCGCGCTTATCCTGAGGCTCGCGCCGGATGGTCGGCCGTCGGTAAGGGGGAGGCGCCATGCCTGCAGCTTGGTATAAAGCGACCCACTCGTCTGGGGTCAACACGCGCCATTCCCCAGTCTTGAGATGACCGAGCGACACAGGCCCAAACGCAATGCGCTTTAGCCGGACGACAGGCAGCCCGAGGCGCTCAAACATCCTGCGGACCTGGCGATTTCTGCCTTCATGAATCGCGAGATGGACGACGGCGACGCCGTCCTCGCCATCCGCCTGCCGCAGGACCTCAACCTTCGCCGGGGCGGTGACGCCGTCCTCGAGCTCCACCCCTTCCATCAGCGCGCGCCGGGCTTCGCGATCGACGATGCCTCGAACGGAAACGCGGTAGACTTTCTCGATCTCGCGCGACGGGTGAAGGAGCCGCTGCGTCAGTTCACCATCATTGGTGAACAGCAACAACCCGCTTGTGTCGTAATCGAGCCGACCGACCGGGTACACCCGTTCTCGCATTGGGGGCAACAGCTGCATGACGGTGCGCCGACCCAGCGGATCGGATACCGTGGACAAGTACGCAACGGGTTTGTTCAAGACGAGAACCACGGGCTGCTCAAGCTCAATGGGCACGCCATCCACCGCGATGCGCTGGCGCGACGGATCGACTTTTGCGCCCAACTCCGTCACCGTTTGGCCGTCCACGCTGACTCGCCCAGCTCGGATCAACTCCTCGCATTTCCTCCGCGACGCCACGCCAGCGTGTGCCAATACCTTCTGCAATCGTTCCATCCTGATCCGAACTCCCATCCTCCTGCGCAAAGAGCCAGGTTCACTAGACCTGTATCATACCAGAGATGAGCCACACTGCGAACACTGAGGCCAACACGCTGACGAAGTCGCTCAGGAGCCCGACGGCGAGCGCGTATCGAAAACGATAGATCCCAACGCTCCCAAAATATACTGTCAAGATGTACAGCGTCGTATCGGAAGACGCCTGCATGGTTGAAGCGAGCAGCCCCAGATGGGAATCAGGCCCGTGTTTCTGAAAAATGTCGATCATGAAGGCCAGGCTGCCCTGCCCGGTGATGGGGCGGAGAATGCCCATGGGCGCCACCTCGGCGGGAACGTGCAGCCAGGTCAGAACGGGATTGAGCAGGTGAATGAGCCCGTCCATCGCCCCGGAAGCCCGAAAGACGCTGACGGCGACCATCATCGCGACGAGATGCGGGATCAGGCGAACGGCTGTGGAAAAGCCTCCTTTGGCGCCCTGCACGAACGTCTGGTACAGGGGTACCCGCTGCCACGCGCCCACGACCAAGATGGAGCTCACGACGAGAGGGAGCATCCATTCGCTGACCCGAGCCAATGCATCGCTCATCGAGCCTGCCTCCGATGCGAAAGGGCTCGGAAGAATCGGTCGAAGGCGAGCGCCGCACACGTGCCGATGAGCGAGGCAACAAAAGTGGTGAGGACCACGGCGGAGGGATGTGCAGAATGATATTGCATGCGGAGCGCGATGACGGTCGTCGGGATCAAGGTGATACTTGCCGTATTGAGCGCGAGAAGCGTGCACATGGCGTCCGAAGCCGTGTCTGGATGGGAATTCAGCTTCTGCAGTTCCTCCATCGCCTTGAGGCCAAGTGGCGTCGCGGCGTTGCCAATGCCCAGAAGGTTCGCGCTCATGTTCGCCAAGATGGCGCCCATGGCCGGATGATCCGGGGGCACTGAAGGGAACAGGCGGCGAGCGACGGGCTTAAGCTTTTGGGCCAGCCAAGCCACGGCACCGGCCCGCTCAGCGATGTGCATCACCCCCATCCACAGGCTGATGGCGCCGATGAGACCGATGCACAGGTCGACTCCGCTTTCCGCGCCTTTCAGGATGGCGCTCGACACCATCTGCATGCGACCCGTGACCATGGCAGTCGCGACGCCGGAAATGAACAACGCAAGCCAGATGAAATCGATCACGGCACGGCACCCCCTGCTGGGCGGACTTGTCCCTTACAAGGAGTATGCCGAATCTGGCAACCGTATGACGCGGCTTACATCACAGGCGGGTCCGATGCCTTTTGCTTTGAGAAAAGGCTCTGGAGCCGCTCCAACATGGCCGGCGCAAGGTCGATCAGCCGATCGTACAACTGGTTCTGATGATCCGCGGACAAGAGGCGAACGTTGTTTCCGTGCACGATGAGGAAACCAATGGGTGTGATGGACACGCCACCCCCGGACCCGCCTCCGAACGGGAGATCCCCTTGACCCTGCCCGTGCACATCCCCTCCCTCAAACTGACTCCCTCCCGCGGCGAACCCAAACCCGACTTTCGAGACCGGCAAGATCACGGTCCCGTCAGGCGTCTCGACCGGATCGCCAATGATAGTGTTCACGTCCACCATCTCGCGGAGATTCGACATCGCGGTTTGCATGAGGCCTTGAATCGGGTGATCCACGTCACGAAGCCCTCCTCTTCCAAGCCGTCAACAAGCGAAGTCCTGCAGCTATAACGTACCCCGTCCGAATGCGCACTATGCTCCTTGCGTAGATGGTCAACAAGGCATCCTGGAATGCGGGGGCGATGGAAACGGTCGGAACGCGGTGCATTCTCACGCGGCTCGACAGCCAACCGAGCACCGTGTAGATGGCCGCGTAGCAGGTCCCCACGAGCATGCCCGTGCGCACGGATTCCCCGGCGCCCATTCGGGCTTCGAGCCGCAATTCTTCGACGTGGACGTGCGGTGCCATTCGGTCGAGCGCACGAACGGCCCGATGGGCGAACGATTTCCAGGCGCCGAGGGACATCGAGGTGCCGCGTGCAGGCCGAGGTTGAGAACCTCCCGCGTTCCGCGCGCGCTTCTCATCACCTCTCCCACTCACCCAACGCCACCGCAGCCGGACCAACCCGTACATCGCGCGAACGTGCGCGCGGATTTCGTCCGATCCCGCCCGCCTGTATTCGACCTCCACGCGGATGGGAGCCGCCAGCAAAAGCGCGCACGCCGCCACACACAATCCGCATGCGACGCCGATCCAACCGTACTCCATGGGTGCAGGCACCTCACTCGCACTCACGCCCTAGGGTGCACCCAGAACCTGGTCGGTATGCAATCGCTCAGTCGCGCGCGAGGTCCGACGACATCGCAAACAAATCAGGCCGACCCTCTCTTTCCGCAAAATCGGGCAACGGCGGCAGCTCGTCCAACGATCTCAGCCCAAACTGGCGCAGAAACTCCATCGTGGTCCCGTACAGAATGGGCCGCCCTGGGCCGTCCTGCCGCCCCACTTCGTGCACGAGCCCTCGGTGGATCAGTGTGGCAAGCGCGCGATCCGACTGCACGCCCCGAATCTCCTCGATCTCGGCCCGCGTGATGGGCTGTTTGTATGAAATAATCGCAAGCACTTCGAGCGCGGCCTGTGACAGGCTGGAGCGAGCAGGTTGATCCGCCATGCGGCGAAAATAGGGAGCAAACTCAGGTCGCGTCACGAGCTGCCATGCGTCTCCTGTGTGAAGCAACGTGAGCCCCGCGCCACGCTCCTCCAGGTGGGCGGCAAGCAGGTGACACAGGTCTCGCGCCTGGCCCTCCGGAACATCGAGCACTTGCGCAATTTCTCGAGTCGTCATGCCCTCCGAACCGGCAGCGAACAACACGGCTTCCAACGCAGCGACGAGTTCCATCCTCAATCCCCCGTCCAGACAAGTTCAATGGGCCCAAACGGCTCCCCTTGCCGACACATCAGGCGACCATCCTTGAGCAGTTCGAGAATGGCGAGAAACGCGGCGACCAGCGCCTCCCGCGTAAAACGCCCGCCGAGGAGCCAGGTGAATTCTGCCGACCGATATCGCCGCATGCGTTCCGAGATCTCTTCCATCCACTCCTCGACCTTTTCGACCTTTCCGCGGATTTCCGCGACGCGCTCCGACGGCGGCAGACGAAGGTACAGCTTTCGGAACGCATCGACGAGGTCCCAAAGCGTGACATCGAGTGCGTCCGCGGCGCGATCCGGCCGATACGGCCGGAGATCCATCGGCTCCCGGCTGTACACCTTCGCGTTTCGAGCGGCGAGATCGGCGAGTTGCGACGCTGCCCATTTGCACCGCTCGTACTCGAGCAACTGCTGGACAAGGGGGAGCCGCGGATCGTCTTCCTCGTCGGGTGCCGCCACGCGCCGCGGAAGCAGCATGCGCGACTTGATGGAAAGCAGCGTCGCCGCCATGACCAGAAATTCACTCGCGACGTCGAGTGACCACCGCTCGAGGTCATCCAAATATTGAAGATATTGTTCTGTGATGGCGGCAATGGGAATATCGTAAATGTCTATCTCGTTCTTGCGGATGAGATGCAAGAGCAAGTCCAGCGGTCCTTCGAACTGGGCGAGTCGAACTTCGTAGGACACCTTGCGCCTCCTCTCACGCGCCGTAGCAATACGACATCACGGCGTAGACGAGATCGGAAAACGCGCGGTTTGTGGGCGGAAGGAGAAAGATGAGCAACAAGAGCCACGGTCCGTACGCGTCCAGCCACGCGATGGAGAGACGCCAACGCACGGGCAGCAGTGCGGACAACGCGCGCCATCCGTCGAGGGGCGGGATGGGCAGGATATTCAGGAGCACCAGGGCGACGTTCACCTCGAAGGCAAGACCGAACACCTGCTGCAAGGCATCTGAAGTCGAAACGAAAGGAATGTTTTGGATTCCGAAGCTGAGCGCCGCCAAGATGGCGTTCGCCAGAGGCCCAGCCAGCGCCACCCACGCCATGCCCGCGCGAGGATGGCGAAAGGCACCGGGATGGATCTCGACGGGACGAGCCCAGCCGATGGGCGCCACCAACATGGCGATGAGGCCCGTCAGCTCGAGATGGGCCGCGGGATTCAGCGTCAAGCGCCCTTGGCGCCTCGGCGTCGAATCGCCAAGCCAAGTCGCCATCGCCGCGTGCGCGAACTCGTGGACGACGAGGCTCGCGAGGACGATGGCAAAGCGCAAGATCCACACGGGACTGAGCCATGAAGCGAACAATCCGATGCCTCCTGCCGGTGAATGGATACCGGCATTATATCACGCGCGTTCACAGCGCTGATAGGCGCAACGACCAAGACACGCGCTCGAGGTCGATCCCGCCGGCGCGCGTGCACACGTGCCGAAGCCGTGTCAAAAGGTCCTGGTCGCGCGTGGCGATAAACAGCCGGTTTTGCGCGGTGAGCGGAACGCCCACGGGGAGATCCAGCAGCACCGGGAAGGCCGGGCGCATGGCGTCCAAAAACCCCCTCACCTGAGCGGATCGGTATCCAGACGCGATGAGATTGTACACCACCGTGCCCCGACTGGACGTCACGCGAGCCAGACACGACGCCGTCTCCGGCGCAAGGCAGGGCTGATAGATGCTCTGCTTCAGATACGCGTCCACGAAAATGAGATCGTAGGTGGCGGCGTGTGGCGACGAGACAAACTGCACACCATCGCCAATCCAATAATCGGCCTCGCGGTGAGAAGGGGCCTGAAAAAACTCAATCCCCAGGGAAAGCACCGTCTCGTCGATCTCGACGCCATGAAGCGCCGCCTGTGGATGCAACCGGTGAACGTGGTGAAGGCTTGTCCCCGACCCTACGCCGATCGCGAGGAACGTGCGGATGGGCTCATGTGCCTCGACGAGGGCCGTGAACGCGCGCTGGTAGGGAAAGACGGGGCGCTCGGGGCGGGCGAGATCGAGCGCCCCCTGCCAGCCACCGTCTCGGCCGAAACGCATCTGGCGAATGCCTTTGTCTTCGACGACCTCGATCCAACGATGAACCGTACCCGGTCCGGCGTACAAAAGCTTCGTACCCTTCATCCCCTGTCTTGCGCGAATGTCCATGCAGGCTATTATACTGCACGCGGCGCGCATGGCGGAGCCATCACGCCATCGACATCGCCGGTCGGCGCCAGACGCGCGCGATCATCGGCCAGAAGGGGCGCACGAAGCCAAAGAACATCTGAAACATGCCAAAGTAGCGGAAGATTCGGGGCAGAAACGCCAGGATACTGAGCACGTCGTCTCACCCCCTCCATCGCCTACTGGATTGTATGCCGCGGAGCGTGTGGCGTTGTGGGCGATGGTCCTCCGGGGTGAGATCACGCCGCCCCGTGCGCCAGGCGAGTTCCATGAGAACCCATTCGATGGCACATGTGGTGACGGGCGCGCCGCGGGCGGGCGCGTCGAGCCCGCCCATTTTCCCGATGTCTCCGATGCCCACGATGAGCGGCACATCCAAGCCGGATAGCGCGTCCACGGTGTCGCCGGCGACGAGATACGAGCCCGTCTCACGCCCTTCCTTATCCACGGCCCGCTCCACGCGGCGACCGTTCCGATCCACGCTGAAATCGACGGGCGTGCCTCGCACACCCGACGTGTGTGACGCGACAGCCAGAATGGCGGCGATCTCGACGGAAGGATGCGCGGAGAGGACTCGCAGCGCGGACTCACCGCTGGCCTCAGCCGGATCGCCGTTGTCGTCGAGCATGACGATGACCGGGTCGCGCGGCGCTTCCTCGACGCAGCGCACGAGTTCCACGCCGCTCATCCGCGTGGGATTCCCTCGGCTCTGCGCGACGAACGAACACCCCGTGCGCTTCGCGGCAACGGCGAGTGCGCGAGCGGCCACGCGATCGCCGTCCGTAACGACAATCACGCGCCGGATGTGCGACCTCGGATGGTTCAAGCGCGTCACCCCTTCGGTTTGGCGAACACGGCGGCCAGAAACGCGAACACGATGGCCGCCGAGATCCCGGCGCTCGTGACCTCGAAAATGCCGGTGATCACGCCAATCAGCCCGTGAACCTTCGCCTCGTGCAGGGCGCCGTGCACAAGCGCGTTGCCAAAGCTCGTGATGGGCACGGTCGCCCCCGCCCCGGCGAACTTGATGAGCGGGTCGTAGACGCCCAAACCATCCGCGATGGCACCAGCCACGACGAGGATGGACATGACGTGACCCGGCGTGAGTTTGGTCGTGTCCATGATCACCTGTCCGATGGCACAGATCGCGCCCCCCACGACGAACGCCCACAAGAATGTCCACGCCGACATGTCAATCCCCCCGTTCGAATGCGATGGCGTGCGAGATGGATGGAATCGTGTCCCCTTGCTGAGCGCTCACCTGGGACAGAAGCGCGCCGGTGGCGCACACCAACAGCCGGTGAAGACGTCCGCGTTCCATCTCGCGAAAGAGGTGACCGAACGTGACCAGGGTGCTGCACGCTGCGCCGCTGCCGCCCGAAAAGACCTCCGGTTGATGCTCGTCATAGATCATCGCGCCACAATCGTTCACCCGCTCCTCGGCGGCAGCCGGGGACGCCATCCCGTGCTCAACGAGCAGGTTGCGCAAGATGCGAAGCCCGACGCGGCCGAGATCGCCTGTCACGACGAGGTCGTAGTCGTCCAGGGAACGGCCGGTGTCCGCGAGGTGCTGTCTTAGGGTGTCAAACGCCGCCGGTGCCATCGCCGCGCCCATTTCCCACGGCGACTTGACGCCGAAATCGGCGATTTCGCCGATGGTCGCGTGCGTGACTTGCCATGGTCCACGACCTCGCGCGAGGACGGCCGCGCCGGCCCCGGTGACGGTGCGCTGAGCCGTCGGCGGGCGCTGAACGCCGTACTCCGTGGGATATCGGAACTGGCGCTCGGCGGTGCTCGTGTGACTCGACGTGCCCACCAGGACGACGTCGGCAAACCCGGTCGCCACCGCCAGGCTGGCCACGGCCAACCCCTCACAGAGGGAGGCGCAAGCGCTGTACACGCCGAGCATGGGCCTGGCCAGAGGCCGAAGTCCCAGGTAGAACGACGTGAGTTGTGCGTTGAGATCCCCGCCAACGACGAGATCGACGTCGTTCGGACGGATGGCCGCCTTTTCACACGCGATCTCGGCGGCGCGGCGAAACATCGTCTGCTCCGCCCGTTCCCAGCTGTCTTGGCCAACGCGATCGTCATTCAAAGAGAGGTCGAAGCTGTCCGAGAGCGGGCCTTGCGCCTCCAAGGTGCCGGCGACGGTCGAGGTGGCGATGACCGCCACCTGGCGTTCGCCCAAGGCCCATGTGGAACGCCCCAGCCTAGCCATGCCTCATCGTCCCTTCTAGAGGTGCTCCAGCACGTAACGGATGAGCGCGATAAAGAACGCGCTGACGACGCCGTACACGATGACGGGTCCCGAGACCTTGAACATGTTGCCGCCGATGCCCGCGACAAATCCTTCGCTGCGGTGTTCCATCGCGGCAGACGTCATGGTGTTGGAAAAACCAGTAACAGGAACGGCCGAACCCGCTCCGGCCCACTGGGCAAACCGATCGTACACCCCGATGGCGGTAAAGATGGCAGCGAGCAGGATCAGCACGGCCACCGTCGGATTTCCAGCCTCGGTCGGCTTGAAGCCCCCATACCGCACGAATAACACTTGGATGACCTGGCCGAGTTCGCAGATGAGCCCGCCGACGACGAAGGCTCTCGCCGTGTTCCGGACCACCGGCCGTCCCGGGGTCAGGCGACGCACAAGAGCCTGATATCGGGCCCGTTCCTCAGGTGTGGCGATTGGCATGCAAGTCCCCCCATCTGTTCTCATCTACGTAACATGCCCCGAAGGCACGAAAAAAGCCGCCGTGGGGCGGCGTCAAGGTTTTCCATTTTCAATCATTCTAATTCCTGGCGAATTTGCTGAAGGATTCGCTTTTCCAGACGCGACACCTGTACCTGAGAAATGCCCAGGACGCGGGCCACATCACTCTGCGTTTTATCGCGGAAGAACCGCATGTACACAATGAAACGCTCGCGTTCGGGAAGTCGCCCGATGATCTCGTGCAACTCCACTTTGTCGAACTTGCCCTCGGTCTCCTCGTCCGCAATTTGATCCATCAGATAAATGGGATCGCCATCGTTTTCGTACACCGTCTCGTGAATGGACGCCGGCGCGCGAAGGGCCTCTTGGGCAAAGACGATTTCCGACGGCTCCATGCCCATGGCCTCGGCAATTTCCGTGATATGGGGCTGGCGCCCGAGTTCCTTGGCCAACCGGTCTCGAACGTGGCGAATTTGCTTCGCCGTCTCCTTGAGGCTTCGGCTGACCTTGACCGTGCTGTCGTCCCTCAGGAACCGCTGGATCTCGCCGATGATCATCGGGACAGCGTAGGTGGAGAACTTGACGTCGTAAGACAGGTCGAACTTGTCGACGGCCTTCATCAGGCCAATGCACCCAATTTGGAAGAGATCTTCCGCATCATAACCGCGCCCCAGGAATCGCTGAACCACGGCCCACACGAGGCGCTGATTGTGGACGATGAGCCGCTCCCTCGCTTCCGCGTCGCCGCGATGGCTTCGCTCCAGAAGCTCCCGGACCTCTTCGTCGGAAAGTTTCTCATACTCATCCACATGGTGTGGAACGGGACGCTCCTTTGCCTGATCCACGTGCGACCCCCCTTACATCACGTCAGGGGCAGTGCGGAACGTCTTGATGAGCGTGACGCGCGTTCCTTCTCCTGGCTTTGACTCGATCTCGAGCTTATCGACAAACGTCTCCATGATGGTCATGCCCATGCCCGACCGCTCAAGCTCGGGGCGGGACGTGTACATCGGCTGCTTGGCGAGATCCACGTCGGGAATGCCCACGCCCCGGTCCTCGACGGTCACGTGCACCCGATTCCCGTACAGGGCGCACTCCACGACCACTTCGCCGATCTCGTCCGGGTACCCGTGGATGATGGCGTTGGTCACGGCTTCCGACACCGCCGTCTTCAGTTCCGTCAGCTCTTCCATCGTCGGATCGAGGGGCGCCACAAACGAAGCGACCGCCACGCGAGCCAGCGACTCGTTCTCCGACCGGCTCGGAAACACAAGGCGCAGATAGTTGTCCACGCGCACGTCTTCGGCCACGCGTTCCACCGCGATCACGCTCCCAGGATGGCTGCCACCGCAGCTTCTTCAGAGTCGTAGACGGGAATGACCTTCAGCAATCCGGACATTTCGAACAGCCGTCTCAGCGTCGGATTGACTTCACACAGCGCCATCTTGCCTCCGTGCTCGGAGACCGTGCGATATCGGCCCAAAATCAGCCCGAGGCCCGAACTGTCCATAAAGTCGATGTTGCGAAACGACATGACCAGGCCCCGGTATCCGTGTTCCGCCAGCTGTTGTTCGATGCGGTCTCTGATTTGCTCCACCGCGTGGTGGTCGAGCTCTCCCTTCAACTCGATGACCACAATCCCTCGCTCCAATTTGGTCTCGACGGACACCTTGCATCCCCTCTCCTTATGCGGTCTGGTCAAGAAATTCACGGCCTAAACGGGGAATTCCTGCCCATTGACAAAAGTAGTGGTGAATCTACTGAATTCGACATCCAGCGATGACGCGCGAAGGTTTCTGGCGGTACAATGGAAAGGAGAAGATAGGAGGCGAAGTATGGAGACGCTCGGTCAAAAGATCCGCGCGCTGCGCAAGGCAAAAGGCATGACCCAGTCCGAGCTCGCTCGCGGACTCGCGACGGCCAGCATGATCAGCCAGATCGAGTCCGACAGGACGATGCCGTCCGCGCAACTGTTGGCACAGATCGCAGAGCGCCTCGGGGTCGATGTCTCCGAGTTCCAGCGAGAGCTCGCGGGCTCCTCGGAGGAAGCGCACACCTACCGCCGCGCCAAGCAGCTTGCGGAGCAAGGTCAATACGAGGAGGCCATTCGGCACTATCTCTCGCTCTCCTGGCCGCTCCACTCGCAGTTTCGCCCCGAACTCGTCTTTCAGGATATGGGCGACTGTTATCTGAAGGCCGGCGATTACGAACAGGCCGCTCGGCTGTACGACGCGCTGGTGTTCGCCGGGTTTGCGCGCGGCGACATGTCGAGCGTCGTACGGGGTTACTATTACGGCGCACTCGCGCGGCGCCGGCTGCAGCGAGATGAGGAGGCCATCCTGTACCTGCAGCGCGCGCGCCAAGCGCTTGCAGCATCCGGACTTCAGATGCCCCTTCGCCTGAAGATCGAGATGACCCTCGCGCGGCTTCTGCTTCAGTATGGCCCCATGGAGCAGGCCAGAGCCCTCTACGAAGGGATCCTCGCCCGCGATGCGGAACCGATGTCCGCCGTCGATCGCGCCCACGCCCACCACGGGCTCGCGTGTGCGGCGGCGGCCCTCGGCGACTACGGTGCGGCTGTGCACCATGCGGGGCGCGCCATCGAACTGCACGAGGACGCCGGGAACAAGGCTTTGGCGATGCGCTGTCGCATCAATCTGGGGGCGTTCTTGCGACTCGGCGGAGACCCCACGGGCGCCCTGTCCCATCTCGCGGATCTCGAGCATCGGGTCAGCCCTCGCGACGAAGTGCTCAGGGTCGCGCTGGATCACGAATTGGCGCTCACGTATGAGGCGCTTCAACGACCCGCCGAGGCCGTGGAACGCGTGTCCCAGGCGCTTTCGACCACCCGCGTGGCCCCCGAAATCCGCGCCCAGCTTCACCTGCTCGCGGCCGGACTGAATCTCAAGTTGGGGGATCTCGACCGGGCCGAGGCGGAACTTCAGGCCCTGGACCGGCTTGTCGACGAGCGCCCTGACGTTGCGCCGCCAGGCTATCTGCACCTCAAGGCCGAAGTGTACCTGCGCAAGGGGAACACCACGGAGATCCTCGAGCTCTGCGAGGAGGCAGTCGCGCGAGCGGCCCACTGCGCGCGCCAGCCAGCATGGAGCCTGCCGGATCGGTTCTGGGTGGTTCCGCGACCGAACACATTTCCCGACCAATAAAAAAAAGCGGGCCCAATCGACATGGTTCGCGCCGCCTGGGGCGGCGCGTCCCGATCGGCGCTCGAAGGCGTGTTCAACGTGCTTGCCCGAAGGTGATGACTTTCTTCACCGTCTTGCCGAGGCTTTGGAAGAACGTGGCCTTGGGCACGCCGTCCTTCGCGACCAGCGGCACATTCGCCACCACCTGGCCAGCGGATTTCACGAGAACCCGTCCCACCACCTGGCCACGGGACACCGGGGCTTTCAGCGTCATCCACTGGACCTCCGTCGTGTACGCCGCATGGCTGGAACGCTCGGTGACAAACGCGACGGGCTCGGCTGTCACCGCATCGACGCGATCGCGCATGCCGCGTTTGACCGCGACCTGTCCGACCACGTGGCCGCGGGGATACACCTGAACCGACTTGTAATGCGCAAACGCGTAATTCAGCATTGCCGCAATCTCGGCATTTCGCACCGTGGGTCTCGGCTCGCCCATCACCACGGCGATCACGCGAAAACCGTCGCGCTTCGCTGTGGCCGACAGGCAGTACTTCGCCTCCTGGGTGTAGCCCGTCTTGAGCCCGTCGACGCCGTCGTAAAAACGGACGAGCTTGTTGGTGTTCACCAGCCAAAGCGGGTGATCCGTGTCCTTGCGCAGGTAATCGCTGTACACGGACGTGAAGGCTGTGACCTCAGGATGCATCAAAAGCGCTCTCGACATGACCGCGATGTCGTGCGCGCTGGAGTAGTGGTTGGGAGCCGGAAGCCCGTTGCAGTTCGCGAAGTGCGTGTCGGTGAGCCCGAGTTCCTTCGCGCGCTGGTTCATGCGCGCAACGAACGCCTCCTCGCTTCCGTCCAGGTGCTCGGCCATGGCCACGCAGGCGTCGTTGGCCGAGGCGATGGCGATGCCCTTCACGAGATCCCGCACGGTCATCGTCTCGCCGGGTTCGAGAAAGATCTGCGAACCGCCCATGCTCGCGGCTCGCTCGCTCGCCTGGACGTGATCGGTCCACTTCAGCTTGCCGCTGTCAATGGCTTCAAAAATGAGAAGCAGCGTCATGATCTTCGTGATGCTCGCCATGGGCAGCCGCTCATGAGCGTTTTTCGCGTAAAGCACCTTTCCGGTCGCAAAGTCCATCAGGATTGCGGATTTCGCCTGCTTGGCGAGATCGACGCTCGTGACAGGCGCGGATTGCGCCGATCCGACGTCCCCTGCCTCGCGAGTTTGAACGACGGCGGGCGCTCTGGCCGCGAGGGCGATCTCGGGCGCGGCGCTCGCCGCGACGAGACACAGAGCGGAAACGCCGAGCCCGAGGGCGAACGAATGCCGCTTCATCCTGCAACCTCCTCTCTCGGAGTCCACCGATTCGAAATCGGCGTTAGTGTGTGCAAGACGAAGCGGCACTACACGCGCCGGGGAAGGTCGGGTCATGCAAGGCCGAGATCGCGGAGAAACGACCTTCCCACAGATGGCGTCGGCACGCCAAAGTATTCCGCCACGGTCGCGCCGAGATCGGCGAAGGTGCCGCGCTCGCCGAGGTCAATCGGCCGATTCATGTTCACGTGGTAGGCGAGAATGGGGACACGTTCGCGCGTGTGGTCGGTCCCAGGGACCGTTGGGTCACAGCCGTGATCGGCCGTGATGATGAGGAGGTCATCCGAGCCGAGCCGCGCGAGCACCGCCTCGAGATCCGCGTCAAACGCCTCGATGGCGCGGGCGAATCCGACCGGGTCGTTTCGGTGCCCGTACTTTGAATCGAAATCCACCAGGTTCGCGTAGATCAAGCCCGACCGCTCGTGGTCCATCGCCTCCACGACCTTTCGCATGCCATCCCGATTGTCCGCGGTGTGCACCGCGCGCGTGATCCCGCGGTGGTTGTAGATGTCCGCGATTTTGCCGATCCCGACGACGGGGTATCCGGCGGCCTCGATCTCGTCGAGCACCGTCGGACCGAAGTCCAGCGAATAGTCCCGCCTGCGATCCGTCCGCACAAACCTCCCGGGTTCGCCGACGAAGGGCCGCGCGATGACCCGGCCCACGGCGTGCGGACCGACCAGGATGGATCGGGCATATTCACACCAGTCGTACAACGTCTCCACCGGCACCACGCCTTCGTGCGCCGCAACTTGAAATACGCTGTCTGCCGAGGTGTAGACAATGGGCCTGCCCGTCTCAAGATGCTCTCGTCCGTACGCCTCGATGACCCAGGTGCCGGATGCGGGGCGATTGCACAGGACCGGTTTGCCCACGTACCGCTCAAACGGCTCGATGATCTCGGGCGGAAACCCGTTCGGATACGTCGGCATCGGCTGGGAGAGCACGATGCCCACGAACTCGAGGTGGCCGTTCGTCGTGTCCTTGCCGCAGGATTTTTCGATCATCGTGCCGTATCCGCCGACGCCGCTCGGCGCCACGCCGGCGACGGCCGCAATTCGCCCGAGGCCGAGGCGTTCGAGGTTGGGCACGCGCAGCCCGCCCACCGCCTCGGCGACGTGCGCGATGGTATTGCTATGCACATCCGCCTCTCCGTACTGCGCGGCATCCGGCGCCGCGCCGATTCCACAGCTGTCGAGCACAATCCAAACGACGCGCTTGTCCAACCCGTACCCTCCCATTCGTCATCGCGCCCTCGGATGGGCGTTGCGATACACTTCGCGAAGCCTGTGCGGCGTGACGTGCGTGTACCGCTCCGTCGTGGCAATGTCGGCGTGACCTAAAAGCTCCTGCACCACCCGGAGATCCGCCCCGCCTTCCAGCAGATGCGTGGCAAACGAGTGCCGAAGCGTGTGCGGCGTCACGCCATCGGACACGCCCGCCTGCCGCGCGTAGCCCTTCAGGATATTCCAGAAACCTTGCCGGGTCATTCGGCGCCCGAGGCGATTCAGGAACACCGCGTTTTCTGACCGGTCCCGCGCCAGAACTGGCCTGCCGTAGCGAAGGTACAGTCCGAGCGCGTCCTGCGCCATCTCGCCCAAGGGAACCACGCGTTCCTTCTTGCCCTTCCCGAACACGCGAATGAACCCCGCCGCGAGCTCCACGTCTTCGAGCGAAAGCGTCACGAGCTCGCTCACCCGCATCCCCGTGGCGTAGAGCGTCTCCAGCATGGCGCGATCGCGCAGTCCAATGGCGTCCGGCCGGCGCACCGCGCTGATCATCCGCTCGACGTCCGCTTCGGAGACCACGCGAGGCAGGTGCTCATCCGGAGACGCAACCTCGATGTCTGCGGTCGGATCGCCCTGAACAGCGCCTTCGCGCAGGAGATAGCGGAAAAACGAGCGCAGCGCGGACATTCGACGAGCGATGGTCGTCGGTTTCATGCCTCGCTGCTTCAGGTCGGACAGATAGCGGAGAACCGCGGTCCTGTCCGCATCCCGGAGGTTACGCTCATCGCGCGAGAGATACCGGCAGAAATCCTCGAGATCTCGCGCGTAACTCGCGACCGTATTGTCCGAAAGGCCCCGCTCCAGCCGGAGATGATCGAGAAAGGCGCGGATATCAGGATTCACAGGATTCCACTCCCTGCTCCAGGGATTCCGGGCTCACCTCGGGTATCGCATGAGCTCGTACAGCCGGTCGCGGTCGTCCGGCTGCACGTCGACGTCGAGGAGCGCGATGTTGCGCGTCTCCTGGCCGCAGCGGGTGCAGCGATGGACAATCTGGTACCCCTTTTTCGAATGGTACTCGACGCGCACCGGCTCCATGAGCCCGCCGCACGGATTGGCGCGATCGCCCGGCTCCACGTCCACGTGCAGGGAATACAAGCAGCGAGGACAGTGATTGCGGCACGTCCGTTCGGCCGGCTCCACGTGCAGGCCGCAATGCGCACAGGTGAATGGCTCGTTGCGGCGAATAAACGCTGCCATCTTCATCCTCCCAGCAGCCGACTGACCATCGGCGGCACGACGAACGCCTGGACGGCAGCGGCAAGCAGCAAGCCGCCCAAGCACATCACGCTTCTCCCAGTATACCTCAGGAACTGAATCGTCCACTGATAGAGGGGGACGGATTGGGCGACGATTTGGTACGAAAAGCGGATGGCGTTGACACTCGCGATGAGGAAGGCGAACAGAAAGATGGCCTGATGCACAAAAATGCCGAGGGAAGCCACCGCGAATCCCTTCCAGCCAAATTGGAGCGAGGTGAACGCCACGGCGAAACCGGTCTCGAACGCGCGGGCGAACACCGCCGCCGCCACGATGGGAATCCCGACGGCCGAAGAACCGGCCAGCCACACGAGCGCGAGCCAAGCCGCATCCGAGACGAGCCGGGTCGCGAACACGGCGCTGCCCGAGGCCAGTTGACCGTGCAGCGTGGCCAACAGGAAGGCCTCCAACTGGTTGGCGAGCTCCAGCTTGTCCGTCGGCCGAAGTTCTGCCGCCACAATGCCGCCAAAGGCGGCGCCGGAGAGGACCATGCCGAGCAAGAACGCGATGATATGCGCCTCTTGCGACAGTCGGCGCGCCAGCGACCGCCGAAGCCGAAACCAGCCGAGCGCGAAAGAGAAGGGCGGCCGCCTCCGGGCCATCCACGCGCTTGTTCTCATGGCCGTGCCTCCTCGTATGAAATGGTTTAGACCCAGTTCTCCATGAACGCACGCGCCAAGCTCAGGGGTTGAGTCGCTGAGGTGTCCCCAGAGACAATGGCCTTAAGCGTAGGGTCCGGGGCAGTTCT